>OGYD01000530.1_pt1 | contig 31959 bp, 30 predicted proteins | sample 1576441 | NCBI WGS metagenome assembly OGYD01 (sample SAMEA3541537, study PRJEB24748) | human gut metagenome | biome: human gut; feature: human-associated habitat; material: faeces | place: China | collected 2012 | reverse complement strand
GATGTATGAAATGGTATGTGTTTAATGATAAGGAAGGAAATGCAACAGTAAATGTCATCTTAGATCATAATACAACAGCAAATGTAGCTTGGAATTCAACCGGAAATAATAGTGAAATGAAAGAAGTAAAAAAAGCATTAGAAAATGATACAAAAGATTGGAAAAAAACAGCAAGATTAATAACAGCAAATGAAATAGCTAAAATAACAGAACATCCAACATTTGATGCAAGCAGGGAAAATCAAGATCGGTTTTGTTTAGATACAAATAAACCAGATACTGCAAATTGGTGTGCAAAGACTAAAGGAACAAGCAAATATACATGGTTATTTGATTATACAAGTGTATGTACAGATTATGGATGTAATATATCAGATTCAAGTAACTGGGGATATTGGACAAGCATACCATATAAAGATAATACAATCAATGTTTGGGTTGTCAATAGTTATGGTAGTTTGACCCTTGATTATGTGACACGCACTGTCGTTGGCATTCGCCCGGTAATAACAATTTCAAAATCTAATATTTAAAAACGTGTTTAATCATGTTTTTTTTATTTTGTCTTTTTAACGACAAATTTATTAATTTATATTTTTTATAATTAAGTAGGTGATACCATGAAAATATATTTAGATCTTTTGTTTTTCCTAAATTTCGGTTTTGATTTTATTTTACTTTTAGTAGTTAGTATTATTCTAAGAAGAAATGTTAGCTTAACTAGAATTGTTTTAGGTGGTTTAATTGGTGGACTAAGTATATTTATTTTATTTTTAAAAATAAATTCATTTGAATTATTTATTTTAAAAATTTTAATAAGCATTATTATGATTTTATCTTCTTTTTCATATAAAAATATAAAATATTTTATGAAAAACTTCTTTTTTTTATATTCTGCTAGTATGATTCTTGGAGGATTTTTATATTTTTTAAATGTTCAATTTTCTTATAAACAAGAAGGATTAGTTTTTTATCATGATGGTCTTAGTATCAATTTTATTTTTTTACTCATATTTTCACCATTAATTTTATATATTTATATAAGACAAGGTTTAACTTTAAAAAATAACTTTTCTAATTATTATAAAGTTAATTTATATTTTAATAATAAAAAAATTAGACTGAATGGATTTTTAGATACTGGTAACAAACTTAAAGATCCATATTCTGGAAAACCAATTATTATTGTTAATGAAAAAAGAATAAAACAACCTAGTGATAAATTTTTTTTAGTTCCTATGAAAACTGTAGGTGGTGAAAGTTTTATAAAATGTTTTAAAATAGATGAATTAGAAATAGTCGGAATTGGTAAAAAGAAAAATGTTTTATTAGGAGTTACAAAAACAAAAATAGAAATGGAAGGAATTGATTGTATATTACATCAATCGTTATTGGAGGGATAAAATGTTAAAAAAGATAATAAATAAAATTTTAGAAATATTTAGAAGTAATAATGTATTTTTCGTAGGAAGTGCAGATAAATTACCAGAACCATTATCAAAAGAAGATGAAGTTAAATATGTAATGATGGCTATGGAAGATGATGAGGATGCGAGAAACAAATTAATAGAGCATAATTTAAGATTGGTTGTTTTTTTAGCCAAAAAATATGAAAATACAGGTGTAGATTTAGAAGATTTAGTAAGTATTGGAACCATTGGTTTAATAAAAGGTGTTAATACTTATAAGCTTGATAAAAATATAAAACTTGCTACTTATGCAAGTCGTTGTATAGATAATGAAATTTTAATGTTTTTGAGAAAAAACAAAAGAAGAAAAGGTGAAATTAGTTTCGAGGATAGTTTAAGCTATGATGCTGAAGGTAACGAATTACATTTAGAAGATATCTTGGGAACCGAAAATGATATTGTAACTAAGGGAATAGAAGAATCTGATGATAAAAAAATATTACAAGAAGAAATAAGTAAACTAAACGAACGAGATAAAAAAATTATGACATTAAGATATGGCCTTTTTAATCATAAAGAAATGACACAAAAAGATGTTGCTAAAGTTTTAGGAATAAGTCAATCATATATTTCAAGAATTGAAAAAAAAGTTATAAAAAAACTAAAAGGAATAGTTAAATCATAATTAATCATTTTATATAAAACTTATGAAATAAAATATATTACTAAAAAGCTAGATAGATTTATCTAACTTTTTTTGTAAAAAAAATAAATTAGCACTCATATATTGACAATGCTAACATATAATAGTATAATGAAGACAGCACTAAGGGTTAGAGAGTGCTAACGGAGGTGATTCAGTGATAAATAAAAGACAAATTGAATTACTAAAACTTATCGTTGAAGAATATATAAAAACAGCTAGACCAATTGGTTCTAAAGCCATTTGTGAAAAGTTAAATTGTTCTAGTGCAACAATTAGAAACGAAATGAGTTTTTTAGAAGAACTAGGTTTACTTGAAAAAACCCATACATCATCAGGAAGAATTCCAAGCGAAAAAGGATATAGATATTATGTTGATAATATTATGAAACCAAAGGAATTAACTGGTGAAGATGTTTTAAAGCTTCAAACCGTTTTCCATAACAAATCTTTGGTCTTAAATGATGCCGTATTAAAGAGTATGGAAATAATATCGGATCTTACTAATTATACTTCAATTGTACTTGGAACATCTTCAAAAGAAAACCGTATTAGTAAAGTAGAAGTTGTACCAATTGATGAATTCAATATGGTAACCATAATTATTACTGATAAAGGTCATGTAGAACATAAAAATATTCAAATTGAAGAAAAAATTTCAATGAAAGAAATAAAACAAACGGTTGATTTAATAAATAAATTCATTGTAGGTACACCAATTGATGAAGTTAGTAGTAAATTAGAATTTGAAGTCAAACCTAAAATAGCTGATACGATAAAACAACAGAAAGCGATATATGATGCTTTGTATAATGTCTTTAACGACATAAGTAATGAAGCAAACATTAAAGTGAATAAACCTAGTAATATATTAAGTGAGCCAGAATTTAATGATGCTGATAAAATTAGAAATTTATTAAATAAATTTGAAGATAAAGATTTTATTAGTCAAATTAAACAAAATGAAGATGAAGATGGCGTTAACATATTTATAGGTAGTGAAAGTGAATTTGACGATGACGTTTCAATAATTAAAACTAGTTATAACGTAAATGGTGAAGAAGTTACAATAGCTTTAATTGGTCCAAAAAGAATGGAATATGATAAAGTTACATCACTTCTAAACTATATAAAAAATAATATAGAAGATAACTATTAAGGAGGAACAGATGGACGCTAAAGTAGAAAATAAAGAAGAAAAAACTTGCGAGTGCAATGAATGTAATTGTGAGGAAGAATGCAAATGTGATGAAGAATGCACTTGCGAAAAAGAACAAAAAAAAGAAAAGAAAAAGGATAAATATAAAAAACAAATCCAAGAATTAGAAGAAAAAATAAAAGGATACGAAGAAAAAAGCTTAAGAGATAAAGCTGAAATGATAAATTATCGTCGCCGTAAAGAAGAAGAAACTTCAAAAATGTTAAAATATTGTAATGAAGATTTAATAAAACAACTTCTTCCAGTTATCGATAATTTTGAAAGAGCTATCAAAATGGATGATGATAATTTAGAAGATGAAGTATCTAAATTTTTATCAGGATTTAAAATGATTTATTCTAACTTAGCTTTAACACTTCAAAATTTTGAAGTAAAAGCTATAGATGGAGCAAATAAACCTTTTGATCCAGTTTATCATGATGCAGTTATGACAGAACATCGTGATGATTTAGAACCTGGAATGATAATAGAAGTATTACAAAAAGGTTATATGCTAAAAGATAGAGTTATTAGACCAGCAATGGTTAAAGTTAGTGAATAGGAAAGGTGATATATATGAGTAAAACAATAGGTATTGATTTAGGAACAACAAATAGTTGTGTATGTGTATTTGAAGGTGGAGAAGCTAAAGTAATAGCTAATCCAGAAGGAGAAAGAACAACCCCTTCAGTAGTAGCTTTTAAAAACGGTGAAATAATCGTTGGTGGAGCTGCTAAAAGACAAATGGTAACTAACCCAGATACAGTTAGTTCTGTTAAAAGATTAATGGGAACAAGTGAAAAAGTAGAAGCTAATGGTAAAAAATATACACCAGAAGAAATTAGTGCAATGATTTTAGGTGATTTAAAGAAAACAGCTGAAGCTTATCTTGGTGAAACAGTAACTAAAGCAGTTATTACTGTTCCAGCATATTTCAACGATGCTCAAAGACAAGCAACAAAAAACGCTGGTAAAATTGCTGGATTAGAAGTTGAAAGAATTATAAATGAACCAACTGCAGCAGCACTAGCATATGGATTAGATAAACAAGATAAAACAGAACAAATCTTAGTTTATGATTTAGGTGGAGGTACATTTGATGTTTCAATTCTTGAAATAGGTGATGGTGTATTCGAAGTTAAATCAACAAGTGGAAATAACCATTTAGGTGGAGATGATTTTGATAAAAAAATCATGGATTATTTAGTTGCTGAATTTAAAAAAGAAAATGGTATTGATTTATCAAAAGATAAAATGGCAATGCAAAGAATTAAAGATGCAGCAGAAAAAGCTAAAAAAGATTTAAGTGGAGTAACAACAACACAAATTTCTCTTCCATTCTTATCACAAGGAGAAGATGGACCTCTACATTTAGAATTATCTATGACAAGAGCTAAATTTGAAGAATTAACACGTGATTTAGTAGATTCAACATTAGAACCAGTAAGAAATGCATTAAAAGATGCTGGACTTACTAAAAATGATATTGATAAAGTTATCTTAGTTGGTGGATCAACTCGTATACCAAAAGTTCAAGAAATAATAAAAAACGAACTTGGAAAAGAACCATCAAAAGGAGTTAACCCAGACGAAGTAGTTGCAATGGGAGCAGCAATTCAGGGTGGAGTTTTAACTGGTGAAGTTGAAGATATCGTTTTATTAGACGTAACACCACTTTCACTTGGAATTGAAACACTTGGAAATGTAAACACTGTATTAATTCCAAGAAATACAACAATCCCAACAAGTAAATCCCAAGTATTCTCAACTGCTGTAGATAATCAACCAGCTGTTGATATACATGTTCTTCAAGGTGAAAGACCAATGGCTGCAGATAATAAAACACTTGGAAGATTCCAACTTACAAATATTCCAGCTGCACCACGTGGAGTACCACAAATTGAAGTAACATTCGATATTGATGCTAATGGTATTGTAAATGTAAAAGCAAAAGATTTAGGAACAAATAAAGAACAATCAATCACAATAACATCATCAACTAATTTAAGTGATGAAGAAATAGATAAAATGGTTAAAGAAGCAGAAGCAAATAAAGAAGCAGATCAAAAACGTAAAGAAGAAGCAGATGCTAAAAATGAAGCAGAACAATTAATCTTCCAAACAGAAAAATCAATTAAAGATTTAGGAGAAAAAATTGATGCAAAAGATAAAGAAAAAGCAGAAGGTCAAATTAAAGATTTAAAAGAAGCACTAGAAAAAGATAATATCGAAGATATTAAATCTAAAAAAGATGCATTACAAGAAACTGCAATGGCTTTTGCAACAAAAGTTTATGAAGAAGCAGCAAAACAAGCACAAGAATCACAAGCAAGTGAAAACACAAATAACGAAGAAAAAAAAGATGATGATGTAATCGATGCAGAATTTGAAGAAAAATAATAAAAAGTTTAGGAGTTCTTTTCAGAACTTCTAAATTTGTTTAATAAAAGGAGAAAAATATGACTGAAATTAAAGATAGAAGTATGATTGAAACAAAAGATAAATGGGATTTATCATTAATATATAAGACACAAAAAGATTTTGAAAATGAATTAGAGATTACAAAAAACTTAATATTAGAATATAGAAAAAAATATGAAAATCATACAATGGATAATGCTAATATTTTCTATAATTCAATAATAGATAGTCTTGAAATTTCAAGAAAACTAGATAAGCTTTATGTTTATGCTAGTATGAAAAGTGATGAAGATGTATCTAACAATGATAATCAAGAATTAAAAAATAAAGTAATTAACTTATATGATTTAGCAACCGCTAATATGTTTTTCGTAGATACAGAACTTTTAAAAGAAGATTATGCTAAAATCGAAAAGTTTTATCAAGATGAACCAAAATTATTAGAACATGAAGTTAATATAAAAGACACTTTTAGATATAAGAAACATACTTTATCTGATATTGAAGAAAAACTCCTTTCTAATATTTCAAAGGCTTTTGGAAATGATGAACAAACATATGGTTATTTAACAGATTCTGATATGACCTTTGGAACAATTAAAAATGAAGACAACAAAGAAGTTGAACTTACAGATACTAATTATAGTATCTATATCAAATCAAAAGATAGAAGAGTACGTAAGGAAGTTTTTGATGCCTTATATAACCATTATAAACAGTTTAAAAATACTATTACATCTACTTTTGATGGAAGTATAAAACAAAGTGTTAGTATAGCTAAATTAAGAAAATACAATTCAGCTTTTGAAGCGTCACTTTTTAAAGATGAAATAAGTATTGATGTATATAATACTTTAGTTAATACAATACATGAAAATTTAAATGTTTTTCACAAATATTATGATTTAAAAAAGAAAGTTTTAAATCTAGATGAATTTCATTTATATGATGTTTACGTAGAAATGGTTAAAGATTATGATAAAAAATATTCTTTTGATGAGGCAAAACAAATAGTGATTAATGCTTTGAGTGTTTTAGGAAATGATTATATTGAAACTTTCAAAAAAGCTTTTGATGAAAAATGGATAGATATTTATCCTAATAAAAATAAAAGAGGCGGGGCATATTCTGGAGGAAGTTATGATACAAAGCCTTATATTCTTTTGAATTATCAAGGAACATTAAATGATGTTTCGACACTTGCTCATGAAGGCGGGCATTCAATGCATAGTTATTACACAAGAACTAATCAACCAATTCAATATGGAGATTATCCAATTTTTGTTGCTGAGGTTGCAAGTACAGTAAATGAAATATTACTAGCAAAATATATGCTTAAAAATAGTACTAGTAAAGAAGAAAAATTAGTTATTTTAAATCAATTATTAGAACTATTTAAAGGAACAATTTACCGCCAAGTAATGTTTTCTGAATTTGAAAAATATGCCTATGATTTAGTTGAAAACGATGATGTTATTACATCTGATAAATTATGTAATAAGTATTACCAATTAAATAAACTTTATTTTGGTGATAATGTTGTCGTTGATGACTTAATCCGTTATGAATGGGAGAAGGTACCACATTTTTACTATAATTTTTATGTATATAAATATGCTACAGGAATATCAGCAGCTTGTAAGATTGTAGATGGTATATTAAATAATGAAAAAGATGCCCTAGATAATTATTTGAATATGTTAAAAAGTGGTAGTAGACAAAATCCATTAGATACATTAAAAATAGCAGGTGTTGATATGACTGATAAAGAAGTTTACGAGAGTGCTATTAAAATGTTTGATGAAACAATTGAAGAATTTAAAACTTTAATAGAGAAGTAAGGTGAGTTTATGAATAAAAGAGATTATTATGAGGTTTTAGGTGTAGATAAAAATGCTAGTGAAGCGGAAATAAAATCTGCTTTCCGTAAACTAGCTAAAAAATATCACCCTGATGTATCAAAAGAACCTGATGCAGCTGAAAAATTTAAAGAAGCACAAGAAGCTTATGCAGTTTTATCTGATGCTAACAAAAGACGTCAGTACGATCAATTTGGTCATTCTGCATTTGATCAAATGGGTGGAGCTGGTGCTTCAGGATTTGATTTCTCTGACTTTGATTTTTCAGATATTTTTGGTGATATTTTTGGATCTGGTTTTGGATTTGGTGGAAGATCATCTAACCGTTCAAGAAGAGGAAATGATACATTAGTTAGAATCGATTTAACTTTTGAGGAGGCCGTTTTCGGTTGTAAAAAAGATGTTAAAATTGACACAATGGTAGAATGTGATAGCTGTAATGGAAAAGGTGGACATGGTGAAAAAACTTGTCAAACATGTCATGGTAGTGGTCAAGTAACAAGTGAGCAAAGAACAATTTTTGGTTCTTTTGCAACTCGTAGTACTTGTCAGACTTGTCATGGAAAAGGAGTTACATATGATACCAAATGTTCAAAATGTCATGGAGAGGGAAGAATTCGTGAAAATAAAACAGTAGAAGTAAAAATACCAGCAGGAGTTGATACTGGAAATAAATTGAGACTAAATGGAAAAGGTGAAGCAGGAGTTAATGGGGGTCCCAATGGCGATTTATATTTAGAGTTCAAAGTAAAAAGTCATCCTTTATTTGAAAGAGATGAAAATGATGTTTACTTAACACTTCCAATCACCATTACAGAAGCCGTTTTAGGATGTAAAAAGGATGTTCCTACTTTAAACGGAACTGTTAAATTATCAATTCCAGCAGGAAGTAAAACTAATGATAAACATCGTTTGAAAGGTAAAGGAATAGCTGATCCTCAAACCGGAAGAAAAGGGGATATGTATGTAATTATTGACATTCATATTCCTAAAAAGATATCTCGTGATCAAAAGAAATTATTTGAAGCATTGTCTAAAACTAAATTAGATGATAGTGATAAATTTGATAAAATAAGAAAATACTTATAGTTAAGTATTTTTTTGTTGACTTTTAAGATTTTTTTACATATAATTTAATATGTGAACAATCATTCAAATGAAAGAGGTGCAAAAATGATAAATAAGCATAAAATAAAAATGCCTAGTGATGAGATAATTTTTGATGTTGCAGAACTTTTCAAAGTATTTGGAGATACAACTAGAATGCGAATTATTTGTGCTTTAAAGGAAAATGAGTTGTGTGTTGGAGATATAGCAGAGATTACAAATACAACAATATCGGCTATATCACATCAATTAAGAATTTTAAAACAAGCCAAATTAGTAAAATATCGAAAAGAAGGTAAAACGGTTTATTATTCCCTAGATGATGATCATGTATTGCAAATTTTTGAGAAAGGACGTGAACATGTTGAAGAAATATAGTTATGTATTAAAAAATCTTGATTGTGCAGTATGTGCAGCCAAAATTGAAAATGAAATAAAAAAGAAGAAAGCTTTTTCAAATGTTAAAGTTAACTTTAATACTTTAAAACTTACATTTGAAGCTGATAATAATAAAAATATTCAAAAACAAGTTACTGAAATTATAAAAAAAATTGAACCGGAGGTAGAAGTTTTAGATGTAAATGAAACTATTACAACTGATAATAAAACTAAAACAGCTTTATTTAGATTAGTTATAGCTATAGTTCTTGCCTTAATCAGTTCATACGTAAAACTTCCTAAAATAATTTCAGAGACTATCTTAATTATTGCTTATATTTTATTATTATCAAGGACAGTAAAAAATGCATTTAAATTATTTAAAAGCAGTCATAATATCGATGAAAACTTTTTGATTACAATTTCTTGTATAGGAGCTTATTTGGTTGGAGAACATATGGAAGGATTAATGGTAATCGTTTTATATGAAATAGGAAAAATATTAGAAGAAAAAGCTGTCAATAAAACAAGAAAATCAATTAATGATTTAATGAATATTAAACCAGAATATGCGAACGTATTAAAAGATGAAGAAATAAAAGTTAGTCCTGATGAAGTAGAAATAGGTAGTAGTATTATTGTTAAAAAAGGAGAAAAAATTCCAATTGATGGTGTGGTAACATTAGGAAATAGTATGGTAGATACATCTAGTTTAACGGGAGAAAGCATTCCTACACAGATAGAGGAAGGAAGTAAAGTTTTATCTGGTAGTATTAATTTAGGTAATGTTATTCAAATAAAAACAACAGCTACTTATGAGAACAGTACAGTAAGTAAAATATTAGAACTTGTTGAAAATGCTACTGATAAGAAAGCAAAATCAGAAACATTGGCTAGTAACTTTGCTAAAGTATATACACCAATTGTTATAATATTAGCTATCGTTGTTGCTATTTTTATGCCAATGGTTACAAATGTTACATATAGTCAAAGTATCTATAAGGCTTTAACTTTCTTAGTTATTTCATGTCCATGTGCTATTGCAATTTCTGTTCCTCTTAGTTATTTTTCAGGAATAGGAAGAGCTTCAAAGTCAGGAATATTAATAAAAGGTAGTAATTATTTATCAGGTCTTAAAGATTTAAGGCAAATTATTTTTGATAAAACAGGAACTATAACAACAGGAACATTTGATTTATATGCTATTAATGTTATTGATGAAAAATATACAAAAGATGATATCAAAAGATATATTGCTTATGGTGAGAGATTATCAACTCATCCACTTGCTAAATCAATTTTAAGTGTTTTATCTGATGTTAAAGATAATAAAAAAATAACTAATTTTAAAGACCATACAGGACTAGGAGTTAGTTATGAATTAAATAATAAAAAAATAAAAATAGGAAATAGTGAATTTGTTGAAACTAACTCTAAGTCAGAAAATTATGGAACAGTTATTTATTTAAAAATTGACAATGATATAGTTGGTAATATTGTTATGCGTGATAAAATTAAGAAAGATACTAAAAAAATTATTAAAGAAATGCATAGACTTGGTATTACAACTAAAATGTTTACTGGTGATAACAAGGAAGTAGCATATGAAGTTGCAAGAGAGACAGGAATAGATGAAATAGAAGCAGAACTTCTACCAAATGATAAATATAAAAAATTAGAACAATTAATAAATAAACGTGATCCTAAAAATAAAGTTGCTTTTGTTGGTGATGGTATTAATGATTCACCTGTTTTGACACTAGCAGATATAGGTATATCAATGGGTGGAGTAGGAAGTGCTGCAGCAATTGAGGCTTCTGATGTTGTTATAATGACTGATGAATTAAGTAAAATATTAGAAGCAATTAAAATTTCTAAAAAAACAGAACATATTATTAAACAAAACTTAATATTTGCTATTGGAACAAAAATTTTGGTTTTAGTTTTAAGTATAATTGGGGTATCAAATATGTGGCAAGCAATATTTGCTGATGTTGGTGTTACTTTGATTACTATTTTAAATACACTTAGAATTCTAAAAAAAAGGTAATTAATTTACCTTTTTTAATATGTCCAAAGTGTGAGCAGCAGCTCCCATTAAATCTAGTCTTTCACATGTTTTAAAATGATAGTTTAAAAAAACTTCAAAAGTTTTATCATCCATTTTATTTAAAATAGGTCTGATGTAATTACTAGGACCATCTGGTGTTATTATTTTAATTCTTTCAAGATTTACCATTTTGTTTAGATTTTTAATGTCTTCTAGTCTAACAACACTGTATAAATCGGTTTCTTTTGATAAACAATGAAATTTATCATCAAGCATATTATCGTCTATACATTTTAAAATTTCATTATCTTTAAATCCGTGGGTAATAACACAATAATCATTCATACAGTAGGCAACCATTATAATACCGTTTTCTTTCGTAACTCGTTTTGCTTCTTTTAATGCTTTAATTTTATCTTTTTCATTACATAGATGATACATTGGTCCAAAAAGAAGAACAAGATCAAATGAATTAGATTTAAATCGTGATAAATCAAGAGCATTACCTTGGTAAGCTTTAACTTTATCACTTTTTTGTTCAATTACTCTTAAATTATGTTTAACAAGTTCTATGGCTGTTACATCATATCCTTCGTTTGCAAGTTCGATTGAATATCTTCCACATCCCGCACCAATATCTAATATTTTGGGTTTTTCCATTTCTTCTAAATATTCGTGAATATATTTTAAAGAAGTTATAAATTCCACTTGCCCATGTCTAGAATTTAATCTTTTATCTTCGTTAAATTTGTTATAGTATTTAATTAAATTTTCTTCGTTCATAATATCCCTCTATAAAATAATACTAAACTATTAAAAATAGGTCAAGAAACATTTGATAAAATAATTTTTAAAACATTTTGATTTCTAATTGCTTTATTGTAATATCATTGTATAAACATCCTTTTTGAATACCATAATAAATCAGAAAGGAGAAAATATGGCACGTCATAAAGTAGAAATATGTGGCGTGAATACTGCGAATATTAAAGTTTTAACAAACGAAGAAATGACTGATTTATTTAAAAAATATCAAGCTGGTGATTTAAAAGCCAAAGAAGATTTAATTAATGGTAATTTAAAACTGGTTTTATCTATTTTAAAAAAATATAATAATAGAACTGATAATATGGATGATTTATTTCAAGTAGGGTGTATAGGACTTATTAAAGCTATAGATAATTTTGATTTGTCACATGAGGTTAGATTTTCAACTTATGCTGTTCCAATGATACTAGGAGAGGTCAGAAGATATTTAAGAGATTCAAGCAGCATCAGAATTGCTAGAAGCACTAAAGATACAGCTTATAAAGCAATGAAAGTTAAGGAAGAACTTACCAACGAATTAGGTAGAGAACCTACTATTTCTATGATTGCTGAAAAACTTGGAATGAGTGAATTTGATGTTAATAATGCTATTGAATCTATGAGGGATACAATTAGTATGTTTGAACCCATTTATAATGATGGTGGAGATACTATATATCTAGCTGATCAATTAGAAGATAAAAGTAATAAAATTCCAAATGATACGAGAATTGCTTTAAAACAAGCTATGAATAATCTAAAAGAAAAAGAAAAGTATATAATTATTGAAAGATATTTAAAAGGAAGAACACAGTTAGAATTAGCTAGTGAAATAGGTATATCACAAGCTCAAATTTCAAGACTTGAAAAGAGTGGACTAAAAACTATAAAAAAAATGATGGAATAATTGATTTATTTTAAAGTTGTGATATAATATTCCCTAAACAAGAGGTGATATTATGGATAAATTTGACTTAGTTTATAAAAAATACAAAGATCTTCCTATAGACCGTATAATTTTTATGTCTTTAATAGTTACAGTTTTAAGAGAGAAAAAAATGCATACGTTAGATTCAAACATATCAGAAGACATAATTTTTATGAATGAAATGGATAAGAAAATTACTATATATTTAAAAAATCAAATTGAGTATTATAATGATATTGATTCTGAAATATATTTAATAGAAAAATATAAATATGTATTTTTATTACCTAAAATAAATGAAATAACTTTTTCAAATGTAGAAAAAGAAAAAATTATTATTGATGCTCTAAAAGAATATAAGGGGCAAACAATATTTTCTGAACATTTAATTACCTATATAAAACAAAAATATTTAAATAATAAAGAAAATAAACAAAAGGTAAATTTGGAAAAATTAAGAAAAATTTTACTATCTCAAGAAGAAATTTTAGAAGAAAAAGAAAATATTGATGTTTTGTATAAATATTTTATTGATATTGAAGATTTGAACAATAATAAAGAATTAACGGGAAAAGAAAAACTAATCATAATCCTAAAATTTGGATACATAAAGTCACATTTTTGTTCTAAAGAATTAATAAGCAAGATTTTGAACATTGATATTGATGAAGTAGAAAAAGTATATAATCAAAATCAAAAAAAATTACAAAAAATATTTGACCATGATTTGGAAGAACATCATTTAAACAAGTAGAAATAATTACTACTTGTTTTTAATATAATTAATAAATAGGTGATGTTTATGCATTTATCGGATTTGCAAGGTAAAGATATTGTTAATGTTAATGATGGAACAAAAATAGGGTCAATTATTGATGTCATTATTGATAATAATGGAAGTATAGTCTCTATGATAGTTCAAGGAAACAAATTTTTTTCAAATCTTTTTTCAAGTAAAAATGATGTAGAAATAAAATGGGAACAAATAAAAAAAATAGGTGAAGATGTTATTTTAGTCAATATTGTTAATTATGAAATAAAATGATATAATTTTAGGTAGGTGATATCATGAAAGTTTTATTATATACAGAAGGATTAAAAACTATAGGGAAATCAGGACTTGGTAAAGCTGTGGAACACCAAAAGAAAGCTTTAGAGGATAATAAAATAACCTATACTTTAAATCCTAAAGATGATTATGATCTTGTGCATATAAATTTTTATGGTCCAAAATCATACCATTTGGCTAAAAAAGCACATAAATTAGGTAAAAAAGTTGTATACCATGCACATTCTACAGAGGAAGATTTTAGAGATGGATTTATTTTCTGTAAACAAATTGCCCCACTATTTAAAAAATGGATAACTAAATGTTATAGTTTAGGCGATGTTGTTATAACACCAACTAATTATTCTAGAAACCTTTTAAAAAATTATAATATAAATAGAAAAATATATGCAATTTCAAATGGAATAGATACTAATTTTTTTAAGCATGATGAAAAACTAGGTAAAAAATTTAGAAAAGAATATGGCTATAGTAATAAAGATAAAATAATTATTGGAATTGGTTTATATATCGAAAGAAAAGGTATAGTTGATTTTGTTGAACTAGCAAAAAGAATGCCTGATTATAAGTTTATTTGGTTTGGATATAGTCCATTAAGTGCGGCTACCAAACCAGTTAAAAAGGCAGTGAAAACAGAACTTCCTAATTTGAAATTTGCTGGCTATGTTGAAAAGGAAATGATAAAAGCGGCTATGTGTGGAACTGATTTATATTTGTTTCCTACTTTAGAAGAAACAGAAGGAATTCCGATAATAGAAGCCTTTGCTTGTAAAACTAATACTTTAGTTAGAGATATTCCTATTTTCGATGAATTTGAAGAGGGAAAAATTGTTTATAAAGCCAAAACATTAAATGAGTTTGAGGATAAAATTAAAAAAATTATTGATGGAGAATTACCATCATTAGTTGATAATGCATATAAAATAGCTGAGGATAGAGATGTAAAAAAAGTAGGAAAAGAACTTGTAAGTGTTTATAAAGGATTGTTAAAATAATATAAAGTGGCAAATAAATATTTGTCATTTTTTTTAAAAAAAGGTAGATATAAAAAGCAATTTTTTGTATAATAGTTGGCAAGGTGATTTTATGCAGCGTTATTTTGCAAAAGAAAAAGAAAAAAATAAATTTATTTTACTTGATTCTGATATCCATCATATAAAGAAAGTTATGCGTATGAAAAATAAGGATCAAGTTGAAGTACTTCTAGATAAAAAACTTTACTTGTGTGAAATCAATAATATTGAAACTGATATAGAAATCAAAATTTTAAAAGAAATAAAAACAAACCAAGATAATTTTCCTAAAGTAACTTTAATAATTCCGCTTTTAAAAGAACAAAAAATGGATTTGATTTTACAAAAATCAACTGAACTCGGAGTAGATGAAATAATACCAATAATAACAGAGAGAAGTGTAGTTAAAATAGATGCAAAAAAAGAAGCAAAAAAACTAGAAAGATGGACGAGAATTTGTAAAGAAGCAAGCGAACAATCACATCGCATAGATATTCCAAAAATTTCAAATATAAGAAAAATATTAGAATTAAAAGATATAAAGGGTGTAAAGTTTGTGTGTAGTACAACGCAAAAAACAAAAAATTTGAAAAAATTACTGAAAACAAATCCAAGTTGTGATAGAATAAATATAGCTATTGGGCCAGAAGGTGGCTTTAGTATTAAAGAAGAAAAAGAATTTAATGAACTAGGATTTGAGTCAATCACACTAGGAAATAGAATAATGCGTGTAGAGACTGTTCCTATGTTTGTTTTAAGCATAGTTAACTATGAATTTATGGAGTGATGTATATGATAAATTTAACAATAAATAGTACCTTTATGTTAATAATTACAATAGGTATCGTTTTATTTATTGGAATTATGGTTTTTATTGTTATGTATAAAGATAGAAAAAAAGATGAAGAAGAAATAGATGAACTATTATCAGACCTTCGTAAAGATAGAAAAGAAAAAGAAGTTATAGCAGAGCTAGAAAAAGAAATAAAACAAGAAGAAGTACAAGAAGTAAAAAATATCGAGGAACCAATTCAAAAAGAAGAAATAAAAGAACAAAAATTTGAAGAAAAAAAATCAGAAATAGAAGAAATGCTAGAAAAAATGCAAGAAGATTTAGATAAAAAACCAGAGGATGTTGTAACAAACTTTGAAAACGAACAAGAAGAAAAAGCTATTATTAGCTACCAAGAATTATTAGATAGTATTAAAGAAAAAAGCCCTAAAGTAGAAGTAGTAGATGATGAATTAGAATATCGTCAAGAAAAAGAAATGAGTAAAAAGTTAAACGAAACAATTCAAGCAATTGAAAATAATGAAACAAATAAAATAGTTGAAGAAGAAAAAACTGAAACAAATGCTGTAAAAAAATTCAAGAACACAGATTTTATTTCACCAGTATATGGTAAAATGAATGAACACTTAGAATACCCAACTGTACCATCATTTGAAAAACATGAACAAGTTGAATTTGATTTTGATGATGATTATTTTGAATTAGAAAATCGTAATATTGATGACTATTTAGAAGAATATAACTTTAAAAATAACATGGAAATAAATACTTTAGAACAAACATTAGATATGCCACCAATAAGTAAAGAAATAAAGAAAAACGACGAATTTTTACAAGCACTTAAAGAATTCAGAAAAAACTTAGATTAATGATGGAGGTTTTTAAGTGAAATTTCAAATATATACCCTAGGTTGTAAAGTAAATACATATGAATCAAATGTAATGAGAGATGCCCTTTTAAATAAAGGGTATTTTGAGGTAGGCCTAAAAGAAAAAGCAGATATCACAATAATAAATACATGTACCGTAACTAATACTGCTGATAGTAAATCTATGAAAGTAATAAGACAAGCCATAAGAAGAAATGAAAATGCTATAATCGTTGTATGTGGCTGTTTAGTTCAAAATAAAAAAGAAGAAGTAAGTAAAATAGATGGTGTTGATATCGTTATCGGAAACATCAATAAATCAAAAATAGTAGACTATATTGAAAAATATATTGAAGAAAAAAAACAAGAAGTAGATGTTAGAAATATAATGGATACAAACTTTGAACCAATGATGCTAAATAATTTTAATAAAACAAGAGCCTTTGTTAAGATTCAAGACGGATGTAATAATTTCTGCTCATATTGTATTATTCCATATACGAGAGGAAATGTAAGAAGTAAAGATAAACAAAGCGTTCTAAAAGAAATACAACTACTTGTAGATGAAGGCCATAAAGAAGTTGTTTTAACAGGAATTCATACCGGAAATTATGGAGCTGAATTTGCAGATTATAAATTTGCTGATTTACTAAAAGATATAGTTAAAATTGATAAATTAGAAAGGCTTAGAATTTCATCAATTGAAATAACTGAAATCAATGATGATGTGATGGAAGTTATAAAAGAAAATAATATTTTAGTAGATCACATGCATATACCACTTCAAAGTGGTTCAGATGCTGTTTTAAAAAGAATGAACCGTAAGTATGATAAAGAATATTTTATTAACAAAATAAAAAAATTACGTAAAATAAGACCAAATATCTCAATTACAACTGATGTTATTGTAGGTTTTCCAGGTGAAACAAAAGAAGAATTTGAAGAAACAATCGAAACGATTAAAAAAATAGAATTTACGAAACTTCATGTCTTTCCATATTCTAAAAGAGAAGGAACTAAAGCTGCTATAATGGATGGACAAGTAGATGAAAATATTAAGAAAAAACGCGTAAAAATATTACTACAATTATCAAAAGAATTAGAATATAATTACATGGAAAAATTTATTGGTAAAAAAGTTATCTTTATTCCAGAAATGGCAAAAGAAGAATATATAATTGGACACACTGGTAACTTTTTAAATGTTAAGTATCGTGGTAATAAGAATGATTTAAACAAAGACATAGAAGTAAAAATAAATAATATTGAATATCCATATTGTATTGGTAGTACAATTGATTAAAATAATAATACATGTTATAATTAATTTGTTAGAGGGTGAACTATATGAAAGAAACAATTAATTTTGTCTTTAATGAAAACGAAGTACCAAATAGGGCAACAGCTCATTCATTGACAACTGGAGAAAAACAAATAGTAAGTAAAGACCTAGTTTTAGAAAAACTAACTAGCTTAAAAAAAGATTTTTCTAATGTTTCTTGTAGAACGAGAAAAGGAGAAGTTTCCAGTACTTTTGTTTTTAAATATAAAAAAAATAATCAAGAATTATTAGCTAGAGTTATTTTAAATAACAATGATCCGTTTTATGAATCAGTTTCTAATTTAAGCGAATTATATAAAGTGAATAAAAAATATAAAAAATTAAAAACATTAGCAATTGCATCGGGGATTGTATTAGTAACAACAGCTCCAATTGTTCAAAAAAATATAACTAATTTTACTAATAAAGTAATTTCAGATGATAATAAAAAATATACTCAAGAAAGCGATTTAAATAAATTAGACTCTTTAGTTACAAGACTTAGCCTAAATGGCCTAACTAGAGAAGAATACTATGAACTACGTGATTTAATGTCTAAATATAAAAATCAAATTAATGAGCAAGAAAGTATTAATTACGAAAAAATTATAGATGAAAATGAATCAAAAATAAGATAAGACTAAAAGTCTTATTTTTGTTAAAAATAAATAATGGTTTATATAATTAAAAAGAGAAAAGTAAAAAATGAATACTTTTCTCTTTTTGATATAATGTGTTTTTTTATTTAATGTTTTCTAAATAGGGTTCAAATCACTATTTAAAGTGTTTTTTTATTAACGATATAACTTCTTCTAATAATTGATTATCTGAGTTCTTAGTTACACAAATATCAAAAAATCTTTCTGGTAGTGAAAAATCAGTTTTTAAAATAATAAAATCTTGACTTTTATAATGAATAGGATTTCCTATTCCAATTCCAAAACCATTTTTTATTAATTCTTTGCACAAACTATAACTATTAAATTCATAACAAGGTTCAGAAGTCAATCCCTGTGATTTTAAAAAGGCATCAAAATTTCTTCTACCATGTGTAATTTTAGAAAGCAAAACTAAAGGGTATTCTAAAATTTCTTCTAAAGTAAATATTTTGTTTTCAATTTCTGGAAAGTCCTTTCTTGAGGCAATAAATGAATCTTGAATGGAAAAAGATTTGATTTTTTCTAAATTATTAATTACTTCATAATCATTTTTAATAATTATATCCATTTTTCCTAGTTTTCTGTAATTTTCTAAAACATCAATTTCTTCTAAAAAAATGTGAATTTGTATATTTGAATATTTTCTTTTTAATTCTTTTAAGATTGGAAGAATAGGTTCTAAAAAATTAGTGGTTGTAGTACCAATATAGATATTTTTTTCATATTCTTTGGGGTTGTCTATTGTACTTATTGCTGTTTGTAATTTTTGAAGCATTACTTTAGTATATTCATATAGTATTTTTCCTTGTTCTGTTAAAACAACTCCCTTTTTATTGCGAATTAAAAGGGTAGTATTTAGTTCGTTTTCTAATTCTTTTATTGCTTTTGTAAGTGCGGGTTGAGAAATATTTAAAATTTCACTAGCTTTTGTAATGTTTTTGGCATTAGCAACTTCGTAATAATATTTTAAAAAATTTAAATTAATATTTTGAAACATAAAATCACCACCTTTATTGTATCAATAACTATAAGTTATTACAAGAATAAAATAAATATATTTTACTTATGAATGAAATACTGATATGATGAAAATGGAAAGGATGATATAAATGAGTTATTTAGCAGATATGCATATGCATTCAATTTATTCTTATGATGGACAAATGCGATTAAAACAAATGGTTGAAAGAGGGAAAAAATTAAATCTTAAGTATATGGCATTTACAGAGCATTTAGAATTTAATCAAATAACGATAAAACAATTTTTAAATCGTTATCAATTATATAAAGAGGAATTAGAACAATTACAAGAATGTAACCCAGAGATTACCTTAATTAAGGCAGTGGAAATATCTAATCCAGAACTTTATTTGAAAGAATTAGAAAGTTTGAATAAATTAGATTTAGATTATATTATTGGTAGTAATCATATTTTACCAAAAAATAATTCAGAAAAGGAAATATTAAATTATTATAAAAAAATTTTAACGATTATAAAAAATGGTGGTATAGATACAATTGGACATTTAGATTATTTAAGAAGAAAAGTAGATGATAATAATATAGACAATGGTATTATTGAAGAAATATTTAAAGAATTAATTAAAAGAAAAATAGCGCTAGAAATTAATACTTCAGCTATTAGAAGAAAAGGTTTAGATTCTTTTCCGAGTCAAATAAAATTGGATCTTTATAAAAAATTAGGAGGAAATATAGTAACAATAGGTAGTGATGCACATAGGATAAATGAAATTTATGATTCAATTCCATTAATTGATAGTAAATATGATTTCAATAAAGGTGTATTCATTAAAAGAAAATTTATATCTCTTAATTAAGTGATATTTACATTATAAAAAGATTAACACGATTCTTTCTTTTGTTGACATAAAAACATATGTTTGATATATTTAAAAAGGTGATATTATGGACTATATTAGAGGAAAATACAAAAAAGCCATTTTCACATCAGATAATGGCTATGTAATAGGTCTTTTTAAAGTAAAAGAAACTAATCAAGAAGATGTTAAAGACTATCTAGATAAAACTCTAACATTCACAGGATACTTTGCTGATTTAAATGAAAATGATGATTATATTTTTTATGGAGAATTAATCAATCACCCTAAATATGGATATCAGTATCAAGTAAAAGAATATGAAAAAATAAAACCTCAAGATAAAGAAGGAATAATTGCTTTTTTATCTAGTGATATTTTTCCTGGAATAGGAGAAAAAATGGCAACAAAAATAGTTGAAGTTCTGGGAAACTCGGCTATTGATAAAATTCTAGAAGATGAAAGCTGCCTAAACTTAGTTCCTAAACTATCACAACAAAAAATTAAAGGTATTAAATCCATTTTAGAAAAACATGAAGAAAGTAATAAAATTATGATCTATCTTACCGATTTAGGATTTAATATGCAAGATTCTTTAAGTATATATAATAAATATAAAGCAAATACTATAATTAATATAGAAAACGATATTTTTAATTTGATAGATGATATTGATAATATTAACTTTGCTAAAATAGATCAAATTAGTAAAAAACTAGGTGTAGAAGAAAATGATAAAAGACGTATAAAAGCTTGCTTCGTATATATAATGGAAGTTTTAACTTTTAAAAAAGGCGATACATATCTATTATATGATGAAATAAAAAATAACTTAAATAAATATTTAAAAATAACCGTAGATGATGAATTATTAAAACTATATATAGATGAATTAAGGTTAGAGAGAAAAATTGTCTTAGAAAATAATAAATTCTATTTAAAAAAAATATTTGATGATGAACAAAACATCGTTGATTCAATATCACAATTAGTAAATAAGGATATAGAAAAAAATAAAAATATCGATAAATATATTAAAATGAGTGAGGAAGAAAATGAAATTAGTTATAATCAAAAACAAAAAGAAGCAATTAAAAAAGCTTTAGAAAATAATATCTTAATTATAACTGGTGGACCAGGAACAGGAAAAACAACTATAATTGAGACTATAGTTGAAATTTATAAAGAAATAAAAGATTTAACATATGATGATTTAATTGATAAAATAGCTCTTTTAGCGCCAACAGGAAGAGCAAGTAAAAGAATGAGTGAAGCAACTAATTTACCAGCAACAACAATTCATAGATTCCTAAAATGGAATAAAGAAAATAATGAGTTTATGGTAAATGAAACTAATAAAGATTTTAGTGAACTTGTTATTATTGACGAAGTTAGTATGATTGATATTAATCTTTTTAGTAGTTTATTTAAAGGAATCACAACGAATGCTAAGTTAATTTTAGTAGGGGATTATAATCAATTACCAAGTGTTGGTGCTGGTAATATTCTAAAAGATTTAATTGATTGTCAAAAGATAGATACTATTTATTTAGATTTATTATATCGTCAAGATGAAAATTCTTATATCAACAACCTTGCTCATGATATAAAAAATGGTAATTTAAGCGAAGAATTTTTAAAAACAAAAAATGATTATGCTTTCCTAAATTGTTCAAGTGATTCTATATTAGAGATATTAAAAACAACATGTCAAAGATTAGTTGAAAAAGATATTGATCAAAAAAGAATTCAATTAATGGCACCGATGTATGCAGGAATTAATGGAATAGATAATTTAAATAAAGAATTGCAAAAAATATTTAATCCAGAAGATCATAATAAAAATGAAATTAGATATGGTGATATTGTTTTTCGTGAAAATGATAAAATATTACAACTTGTAAATATGCCAGATGATAATGTTTTTAATGGTGATGTAGGTTATATAAAATACATTATTAAAGCAGCAAATAGTAAAAGTAAAAAAAATGAAATATATGTAGATTATGATGGAAATGTAGTTAAATATTTACCTAAAGATTTTAATAAAATTAAGCATGGATTTATTATAAGTATTCATAAGTCACAAGGAAGTGAATTTGATTTAGTTATAATTCCAATATGTATGAGTTATTATCGTATGCTTTATCGTAAATTGATTTATACAGCTATAACGCGAGCTAAAAAGAAATTAATAATTATTGGAGAAGCTAATGCTTTTAAATATAGTGTTGATAATAACAATGAATATATTAGAAAAACTAATTTGTGTGAAAAATTAAAAAATATGTATAATGATTAAATTTTTGCTTAAAATAAGAATGTATGTATAAATTAATATACATACGGTTTTCATATTTTTTAGCAAGAAGGTGATATTATGAAACTAGCTAAAAGTGTTGCCCTTATGGGTATGGGTGCAGGAGCCGTTTTGGCATATCAAAAATATAACAAACCTGTTATGAAAAAAATAGAAGATGTAGTGGATACTACGATGAAAAAAGCAAATAAAAAGCTAGAAGATATGATGTAATCTCATAACGAGATATAGCAAAAAAGACAAATTTATTTTGTCTTTTTTGTTGCTATAAAAATTTCTTTATTTTTTAATAATCTTTCATTATCAGGTTCCATCTTTAAAGCTTTATCAATATTAATAATTGCATTATCAATATCATCTAAATAAAAATAAGCAATTGAAAGTAAATCATATATTGTATTATCAAAACTAAAAGTTTCGTTGATATAACATTTTGTATGCGTCGTTATTTTTAAGGCGGTATTACAATTTTTTATAACTTCATTCCAATTTTCTAATTCATATTCTAACATTGCTTTTTCAACATATGGATCTCTTAAATAAGGAGCCTCACTAATGGCTTTATCTAACCACATTTTGGCTTCTTCAATACGTTTTAAATTGCGATAACTTCTAGCAATAAAACGCATAGATGCACATCTTTCATCTTTCCAAGTCGCCGTTTTGAGACTTAAATGCTTTATTAATGTATCAATACATTTGTCCCATTTTTGATAATACATATATTCTCGTCCTAAATAGTGCATATTTCGATCATCTTCAGGATCTTCTTTTACTGATAGTTCTAAAAGAGGAAGATAGCTACTTCTTGATTTAGTATTATCAGGATAATGATTAAGTGTTATTTCATCAGTTGTTAAAAATACTTCATTACCATTTGTATAAGTTAAAACTTCATGAACAGGATGGGTCCATTTATAGTTATCTCTAATATGAATTTTATCAGTATAAAAATTGACAATTGGTTTATTATTTTCATCTAATTTCCAATTATAATTATAACGAAGGCGAGTTATATTATCTTGCCAAATTTCTTCTAACTTTTTTCGCCATCCTTTTTCTAATACTTCATCTAAATCAGTACAAACACATATATCTGCATCGCTTGGAACAAGTTTTAGTGATTCATTTCTAGCTACATCAAAACGCCAAGGTTTAATTATTTTCTTTTTAACATTGACCTTTCTTTTTTTTAGCTTTGAAACAGTTTTATCAGTTGATCCTGTATCTAAAACATAAATTTCATCTGCTTCTTGCATTGAATCTACCCAACGATCAACAAATTTTTCTTCATTTTTAGAAATAGCATAAACAACTATTTTGTATTTTTTCACGTTTTCCTCCTTATTTACCTAAATATTCAACCATAATGCTAACTAGACTATTAGTGAAATATGAACTGGATTTAATATAATTAATATCAGGTGTGTTTAGGTAAATAGTTTTTGGACCTACATTTATAAGTTCATATGTATTATCAGAATTATCAACGGCTAAAATACCATGAGCTTTTAATTGAATATATCCTTCATTATAAATCCACTCGCTATTACCAATATATATATTATCAGTGTTTTCTAATCTAAGACCAATACTAATAAAATCCTCCTTAGGATCAAAAACTGTATCAGTTTTTAAAACACGAGCTGAAATGATAAAACTTATTTTATAGTAGCCAACTAAATTAAATTTTATCGTTTGTTCATTAGAATCAAGTGTAATGAGATTATAAATATCAAATTCTTTTCTATTTATAGGTAATCTGTCTTCAGAATTTACTGGTATACCATCTTCTGAAGTTCCATCATTAAAGAAAACCAAATAAGCATGTTTTATTTTTTCAGGTCCAGTAGGCCCAGTAGGTCCAATTTCTCCTTGTTCTCCTTTTGGACCTTGAATAGTACCAGCATTTACCCATTTTTTATTTTCATTATCCCAAACATATATATCACCATTAACTAAATATGAATCATTTACATTACCAGTTGGATGTTCTTTGATAAAGGTATCATAATCATTATATGAGCCTAAAACATTAACGCAAGCAATGTTTTCACCACGAGGTCCAGTAGGCCCAGTAGGGCCTATAACACAAGAACAACTAGGTTTAAATTGTTGATCATATTCAATTTTTTGAATAGCTTTTTTTAGAATTTTTTTATCATCATTGCAATCCATAAAAACCTCCTTTTCTTATATAATGTATGATTATTTACTATTTTTGATTAATACATATACAATACTGTAATAAAAAAATAGTGCTAAAGCACTATCTATAAAATATCATTTTTTTCATAATCTTTAAGCAAGTCTTCAATTTTATCTAACATAATTGTTTTATCTTCTAAATCAGTTGTACGTTTATCACGATTTTTTTGATTTTCTTTTTCTTCTTTTTCAAATAAAATATTTTTATAATTTATATAATAAGAGATAAGGGTTAAAATTTGAAGGTTAATAGAAGAATAACAAATTGCTTTTAAGAAAAAAGTAGGTAGTTTATAAATACAACCAAAAGCAATTATTATAGTAGCAAACAATAAAACACTTTTGATTTTACCAATTTCTAAAACTTTATAACTATTTGTTTTATTGAAGTAATATAGATTACTAATTCCAATTACAATTTCTAAAATTAAAGGTAAAAATAAAATGTGAAATTTTAAAGCTAATGATAAAAGAATAGAAATAATAAAAACTTTACTAATAGTTACATCTAATTTTTGCCCTTTTTTTGATTGTACCAACCATTTTTTAGCTAAATAGCCATCTAAGAAATCACTTATAGCAGCTATTATTATTAAAATTATGATTGGTATAAAATGTTTAGTAAATCCCAATATGATAATGATTGGTGCAAGTATTAAACGAAGTAGGGTTAAATAATCAGGAATTTTTTTAACGATATCATTTCTTTTCATATATGTACCTCCTATGATTAAAATAATTTTATCAAATTTATTGTAAATAATCAATTAGTAACAAAAAAATAAATAAAACATATGATATAGTGTATTAATTATTTAATACATTCCGAGAATCTATAGTGTTTATAGATTCTCTTTTTTTGTGTAAAGTTTTAGTAAATAAACGAAGTGAACTATACTTTTTCGACAAAATTTGCTATAATTATTCTAGGATAAAATAAGGTGGTGAGTGTATGAAGAAAAAATATCAATTTTTAATATTAACTTTACTATTTATACCAGTTTTTGTTAAAGCTGAAACAAACGTAACAGGTTATATAACAGCAGGAGATACTTTAATAGCTAGCAAAGCGAATGTTACTGTATCTGGATGCTTGAATAAAGTAAATGGTTCTTATAATAGTAATTATGCAGCACCAGGTAAATTACATTGCCTAGATTCAGGTGAGACAATTAAAATTTTGAATTACGATTCCATGATTGCCTCAAGTATTAGTGCTTGTAGTAAGGGATATTATAAAGCAGAACATACAACGACTTCAGGAAAAACATATACAGGATATGTATGTGCGGATAAAGTACAAACAAATATAGATACAGGAAAATATGAAAATGAACTAAATAAGTTTCCAGCAAGTTATCGCAAAAAATTAGCTTTATTAAAACAAATACATCCAAACTGGGTATTCACACCATATAATACGAATATTGATTGGCAAACAGCAACCAAAGTAGAAAGTACTGTTGGAATGAGTTATATTCAATCAACTAATCCTCTTTATTTGTCAATAGAAGAAGGATCTTATAATGCACAAACAGGAAAATATAGTGAACAAGAAGCCGGAGGATTTTATGCCGCAAATCAAAAAACGGTTGCTTACTATATGGATCCAAGAAACTTCTTAGATGAAATGAATGTTTTTCAGTTTGAAAATTTAGGATATAATTCAAATTATCAAACGAAAGACGTAGTGGATTCTATTTTATCAGGGACAGCTCTAGCTCCTTATGCAAATTATTTTATGCAAGCTGCAACTTATGATGGAAATAGTGTTAGTCCAGTATCACTTGCAGCCCGTTCTCGTCAAGAGGTAGTAAAATCTGATAAAACATTATCCGCCTCAGCAAACGGTTCAAGAGGATATTATAATTTCTATAATTTAGGGGCTTGGTCAAGTTGTGCGAATCCAATTGACTGTGCAATTGATTTTGCTTCTGGATACAGTGGTCGTTATAGTAGCTATAATAGACCATGGACAAACCCAGAAATTGCTATTAAAGGTGGGGCAAAATATCTTGCAGATGGATATATAAATAAAAGACAAAATACATTATATTTTCAAAAGTGGGATGTTGTAAATTATAATGGAAATTTCAATCATCAATACATGACTAACATAAAAGCTGCTATTAATGAAGGAAAAAATACTTGGAAATCATATAAAAATATAAATGTTTTATCTAAACAAATCGAATTTTTGATTCCAGTTTATAATAATATGCCAGATACAGCATCAACACTTCCAACAACAGTAGAAAAACCATCTAATAATCAAGGCAATAACCAAAATTCAGGTTCACAACCAAGTACAAAACCAGATATTTCAAGTATTATTTTAAATGCTGGTTATAGATATAGTAGTAATTATTTAACAGAAATTAGTGTTGGAACAACAGCGTCTTCAATGATAAATAATCTAAGAAATAAAGGAGCAAGTGTATCAATAATAACAGTAGGATCTAATAATGTCGCAAAAAAAATTAGTTCAAACGAAGTCTTAGGAACAGGCGATACTGTAACAATCGGTAACGGAGTAACATCAGGAAAATATCGTGTAGTTGTTAAAGGTGATGCGAATGGAGATGGAAGAATATCAGCTGTAGATTATGTTAAAATTAAAAATTATATAATGTCATCATCTAGTTTGTCAGGATCTTATAAAGAAGCTGCCGATGTTAATAAAGATGGAAGAATATCAGCTGTAGATTATGTTAAAATTAAAAATTATATAATGGGAAATAGAACATTTTAAAGAAGAGGTGAAATAATGAAAAAGAAAACATTTAAAGCATTAATAATAATAGTAGCCTGCTTCTTTTTTCAACTTAGAGTTTCTGCAGGAGATGTAAGTATTGTTACAAATAATAGAAATCCTAGTGTTGGTTCAAATGTTGTAGTCACTGTTAAAGCACCTAATGTAGCAGGAAACTTTTCTGTAACATCTTCTAATCAAAGTGTTTTATCAGGTGGATCAAGTAATTCATGGATTGAAGGATCAGTAACATATACTTTTGTTGCAAAAGCAGCAGGTACAGCAACAATAACAGTTAAACCAATAGATGCTGCTGATTATGATGGAAATGTCTTTTCAGCTGTTAAATCAGTTACAATAACAGTAGGAAATAAAACAACAACATCATCAACAAAAAAAGACTTATCTTCTGATAATACTTTATCATCACTTTCTATTGATGGTGTAAATTTAGAACCAGCTTTTAACAAAAATACAACTTCATATAATGTTAATTTAGAAGCTGGCGTTACTAAAATAAATGTTAAAGCAACACCTAATGATAAAAGTGCTAAGGTAACAGGAATTGGTGAAACAGAAGTAAGTGAAGGAAACAACAATATAGAAGTAGTTGTAACAGCTGAAAACGGATCAACTAAAACATATACAATAACTGCCAATGTAAAAGAATATGATCCAATTAATGTCAAAGTAGAAAATAGTAAATATACAGTTGTAAGAAATATTAAAAATGTTACAGCTCCAAATGGTTATGAGGAAACAAAAATAAAAATAAAAGGAGAAGAAGTACCAGCTTTTAAAAATAAAACGACAGGTTATACCTTAGTTTTGTTAAAAGATGATAAAGGTAATCAAAACTTCTACATTTATAAAGATAAAAAATATATTTTATATAAAGAATATACATTTAATAAAATAATTTTATATCCAATGGAATTAAAAAAAGTACCAAAAGGGTATAAAAAAACAAAAATAACATTTAATGATGATAAAATTATTGCTTATAAAAAGAACAAAAAATCTAATTATGCGCTTATATATGGAATGAACGTTGAAACAGGTAAAAAACATATATATATGTATGATAAAGAAGAAGATACATTACAAATATATAATGATGAATTAAATGATGTATCAGATGAAAAAATAGAACAATATAAAATGCTTATTGCAGGACTAAGTGGACTTTCAGTATTACTTTTCTTAATATTAATTATTGTAATTATGAAAAACCATAAACATAATAAAGAACAAAAAAGAATTAGAAAGCAAATAAAAAAAGAAAGAAAACAAAAGAAAAAAGCAAATAAATTTATTGATGAAGATGATATAGATATAAAACAAATAATGTAGATTTAAGAAAATATGTCAAATATTTTCTTTTTTAATCTTCTAATTAGTATAAAAAAATCATATTATTATGGTATAATGATAAGGTACAAGGGTGTGATTAAATGAAAGTAGTTATTAGTGCAGGTGGTACTGGAGGACATATATATCCAGCTTTAGCAATTATAAATAAAATAAAAGAAAAAGAACCAAATAGTGAATTTTTGTATATTGGAACTCATAATAGAATGGAAAAAGATATTATTCCAAAACAAAATATTCCATTTGAAAAAATTGAAATATATGGATTTAATCGTAAAAATCTTTTCAAAAATTTTAAAACGTTAAAATGTTTCTACAAAGCTATTAAAAAATGTAAAAAACTAATTAAAGATTTTAATCCAGATATAGTTATTGGAGTAGGTGGATATGTAACAGGACCTGTTATATATTCAGCTAAAAAATTAGGTTATAAAACATTAATTCATGAACAAAACAGTATACCAGGTAAAGCAAATCTTTTTTTAAGTAAATATGCTGATCGTATTGCTGTTTCATTTAAATCAACAATTAAAGAATTTCCTGAATATAAAACCATTTTTACAGGAAATCCTTGTGGTGAAAATGCTATAAATGCAAAAGCCATTGAAAAACAAGAATTGGGACTTATACCAAATAAAAAACTAGTTTTATTTGTTATGGGATCATTAGGATCTTCTAAAGTAAATGAAATATTAGTAAAAACAATGAAATTATTTAATAAAAAAGATTATGAAATTTTATTTATAACAGGAAATGACGATTATGAAAAAATAAAACAAAATAAATTTCCATCAAATGTTCATGTAGTGGCATATGTTGAAAACTTAATTCGTGTTATGAAAAAGACTGATTTAATTGTATCAAGGGCAGGAGCATCTACTTTAAGTGAAATCATAGCTTTATCTCTTCCATCAATCTTGATACCAAGTCCATATGTACCAGATAATCATCAGTTTAAAAATGCTAAGGATTTAATTGATAAAAAAGCAGCTTTATTGATTGAAGAAAAAAATTTAAAGGGAGATATTCTTGTTAGAACAATTGATGATGTTATAAACAATGAGGATAAAATAAATGAAATAAAAAATAATTTGAAAGAATTCAAAATTGAAAATAGTGCTACTTTAATATATAATAATATTAAAGAAATAGTAGATGGGAGTAAATAATTTATGGTTGCTGAATTAAAAAAATTAAAATGCGGCAAAATTTATGAAGATGTAGATTTAAAAAAAATCACATCATATAAATTAAAGGGAAAAGCTAAGTGTGTAATAATTCCTAATGATCAAAAAGGTTTAATAAATTTGTTTGATTATATAAAGAAAAATAACCTAAAATATAAAATAATTGGTGGAGGATCAAATTTAATTTTTGATGGCGATTATGATGGTATTTTAATTCGTTTAGATAAATTTGATCATTTAAAAATAGAAGATACAAAAATAGTTGTTGGAGCAGGATACAACTTGATAAGACTTGCCTTAAAATGTGCTCGTAATAGTCTAACTGGTTTAGAATTCGCAACAGGTATTCCAGGGACGGTAGGTGGAGCAATTGTAAATAATGCAGGTGCCTATAAGAGTGATATGGGATATATTGTTGAGGAAGTATTAGTAATCACACCAGAACTAGAAATAAAAAAATTATATAATCGTGATTTAAATTTTCACTATCGTACATCATTTTTTAAGGAAAATAAAGATTATATAATATTGCAAGCAACTATCGTTTTAAAAAGAGGAAAAAAAGATGCCATAATGGCTGTAATTGAAGATCGTAAAAAGAGAAGGCTTATGAGTCAACCATTAGATTTTCCAAGTGCAGGTAGTGTATTTAGAAATCCTGTAAACAATTTTGCAGGAAAATTAATAGAGGACATTGGATACAAAGGAAAAAATGAAGGTGGAGCTAAAGTTAGTGAAAAACACGCTAATTTTATTATAAATACTGGTGATGCAACTGGTAAGGACATTATAAAATTAATTGAAGAAATCAAAGAAAAAGTTAAGAAAGAATATGATATAGATTTAATTTTAGAACAAGAAATAGTAAGGTAGGATATTATGGCTAAAAGAAAAACAAATAAGAAAAAAAATATCAAAAAAGTTAAAAAAAGAAAAATAAGATTTGGTCGCATTTTTCTTGTTTTAATTATCCTTTTCTTACTTTTTTATCTTTTAGCTAATATTTTTAAATTTCCAATCAAAAACATTTATGTTAAAGGAAATAATATTCTATCAGATCAAGAAATAATAGAAATCGCACAAATTGAAAATTATCCTTCTATTTTTAGTAAATCATCAAATGAAATGAAAAAAAGATTAGAAAAAAACATATATATTAAAAAGGCTAAAATTACGAAAAAATATCTAAGAGAAGTTCATATAACAATAGAAGATAATTATCCATTGTTTTATGACAGTGATAAAAAGAAAACAATATTATTAAATAAGAAAAAAACAACTGAGAAATTAAATGCACCATTACTTATAAATTATGTTCCAGATACTATTTATAATCTCTTTCTAGAAAAAATGAGTTCACTTGATTATGATACAATTAAAAGAATATCTGAAATTAAATATGATCCAAATGAAGTAGATGAAGAAAGATTTTTACTTACTATGAGTGATGGAAACTATGTTTATCTAACACTTGAAAAATTTGAGGTAATCAATAACTATGTTGATATAATAAAAACTTTTAATAATAAAAAAGGAATATTATATTTAGACTCTGGCGAATATTTTAAAATTATGGAATAACTACTTAGTTATTTTTTTCTTTATCAAAATATTTTTTTATTCCTTTAAATATAAGACAAAAATGTAAATTGAACTTGATTTTATGAAGTAAAAAATCACACTTTTATAAAAGAATGTG
>OGYD01000528.1_pt1 | contig 32066 bp, 24 predicted proteins | sample 1576441 | NCBI WGS metagenome assembly OGYD01 (sample SAMEA3541537, study PRJEB24748) | human gut metagenome | biome: human gut; feature: human-associated habitat; material: faeces | place: China | collected 2012 | reverse complement strand
AAAATGATAGACAGAAGAAGCTTAGTCGAGGTCGGCGCCCACTTCCTTTGGGGCTTCCGCAGCCTGACGAAGCTGACGCAGCCCATCCCCAGCGAACCGGACAAGGTCGATCCCGCCATCTATGCCAAGCGGCTGGGCGTTTTCGCCGTCAACGGCGGCGTGACGGTGGAGTATGTGGCGGACGATGCGGCGCTTTCGGCACTGAAACGGCAGTATGGAGAGCCCGCCGCCCTCATCAACGGCGATTATGAGAGCAAAAACGGGGAAGACTTTACCTTCACCGGCGGGGCGGCGCTGCTGTCGCCCTCCGTCACGGCAACGTGGGGCAGCGGCGGCAAGCTCATTATCCACAAGAACGGAACCGTGGAGCAAAGCGGCGTGAGCCTGAGCGCGCCCACCTTCAAATTCTATCAGCCGACAAGCGGCGCGGATGGCAAGCTGGATATTTCTCTCACGAGGGACGGCTTTACATTTGGCATTGTCCCCGAAAACAACGCCGCCATCGTCTATGTGGACATCCCCTACGCCACGGTGAAGCTGGAAAAGGCCACCGCCGACGCGGCGGGAAACCTTGTGTTCAGCGGCGAGATCGGCTTTCAGACCATCTTCGACGGCGCGGAATTTTCGCTGGAAAAGCTGGGTTACGGCTTGACTCCTTATCGGCATCGAGAATTGCAACAAGGCTCACCTCCGGGAGGTCAAGTCCCTCGCGCAGGAGGTTTATGCCGACAAGCACGTCAAAATCGCCGAGGCGCAGGCTGCGGATTATCTCCATACGCTCTATCGCGCCGATATCGTGGTGCATGTACCTGCACTTTATGCCGGCTGCTCCGAGGTATTCGGTAAGATCCTCTGCCATTTTCTTTGTGAGCGTCGTTACCAGAGTGCGCTGACCCTTTTCGATGCGTATATTGATCTCGCTTATAAGATCGTCGATCTGCCCTTCTATCGGCCGAACGGATATCTCGGGGTCGAGCAGGCCGGTCGGGCGGATTATCTGCTCGGCTATCTGCCCTGCCCTTTCGCGCTCATAGTCGCCGGGCGTTGCGGAGACATACACGGCCTGATTTATGCGCTCCTGAAATTCCTCGAATTTAAGCGGTCGGTTATCATAAGCCGACGGCAGACGGAAGCCGTATTCAACCAGGGACTCCTTGCGCGCGTGGTCGCCGCGGTACATCGCCCTGACCTGCGGCAGAGTGACGTGGCTTTCATCAACGAACAGCAGGAAATCCTTCGGAAAATAATCGAGCAGCGTCATTGGCGCAGAGCCTGCCGGGCGGTTTGAGATTATGCGCGAATAGTTCTCGATGCCCGAGCAGTAGCCCAACTCCTGCATCATCTCGATATCGTAATTTGTGCGCTGCGATATGCGCTGCGCTTCAAGCAATTTACCGTTATCCTGAAAGTATTTTACGCGCTCGGCGCACTCGGCGCGGATATCGTCGATAGCGCGCGCCATCTTATCGCGGCTTACGACATAGTGGCTGGCCGGGTATATCGCAGCGTGGTTCAGATAGCGTACGGGCGCGCCGGTCACGACGTTCACCTCGCTTATTCTGTCCACCTCATCGCCGAAAAACTCGACACGGATGGCCTTATCGGTCGCATAAGCCGGGAATATCTCGACCGTGTCGCCGCGGACGCGGAACATGTTTCGCTCGAAAGCGATGTCATTTCGCTCATAGCGTATCTCGATGAGCTTGCGCAGAAGCTCGTCAAAATTGCGCGTCTGCCCCGGGCGCAGGGATATGACCATGTTTTTATAGTCGATCGGGTCGCCGAGACCGTAGATGCACGAGACGGATGCAACGACTATGACGTCGCGCCGCTCAAAAAGGCTCGACGTTGCACTGTGGCGCAGGCGCTCGATCTCATCGTTTATTGCGCTGTCCTTTTCAATGAAGGTATCCGTGTGCGGAATATACGCCTCGGGCTGATAATAGTCGTAGTACGAGACGAAATACTCCACGGCGTTATCCGGGAAAAACTCGCGAAACTCCGAGCACAGCTGCGCCGCAAGTGTCTTATTGTGCGCCAGAACGAGCGTCGGGCGATTGAGCTTTTCGATAACGCTCGCCATGGTGAAGGTCTTGCCCGAGCCGGTCACGCCGAGCAAAACCTGCTCATCGAGTCCGTTTTCGATGCCGCGCACGAGCGTCTCTATGGCCTCCGGCTGATCGCCCATCGGCGAATATGAAGATTTCAAAACGAATTTATCCAAATCGGGCAGCCTCCGCATAGCATTATCATTTTACCATCGGTTAACAAGGGCAAAAAGCGCCGAAAAGGCACGCTGTCAGGCGTGTTTGCCCTTGTTAACCGATGGTATTATACCACGCACATAAAAAAATCACAAGGCAGACAAGCTGCCTTGTGATAGGTTTTGGTTTTTGCGATCAGATCTGGTAAGATGCCCAGTCGATATCGGGAACCTTCTCGGTCCACTTCTCGTAGACGCTGTCGCCCACGCGGTCGCACTTATGATAGTTTGTCGCTTCCTGTACGTCCTTGTAGTACCATGCGTTTTCGTTCAGGTTATCGCTCCACATGTTCATCTCGGACGTCGGCAGTAGGTCGGACACGCTCTCGGTCTGGCGATCGAGGACGCGGTTTATCATTGCGAAGGTCTCTGCACGGGTGATGTTGTTGTTCGGGCGGAAGGTGCCGTCTTCATAGCCGTTTATCCAGCCGTTGCCTGCGGCAAGCTCGATGTTCTTCTGTGCCCAGTGGCCGTTGATGTCGCTGAAGGTCTTGGTGTTGACATCAAGCTTTGCAAAGCGCGCGATGATCGTCGCAAGCTCTGCACGGGTGATGCTCTTGTTCGGCTGGAAGCTGCCGTCGGTGTAGCCCTTGATGATGCCCATGTTCGTAAGCGTTGCTATCGCGCGGTTGCACCACATGCCGGCCTTAACGTCGGTGAAGTTGCCTGCGGTCGTCGTGTACTGCTCGCGTGCCTCGTCGGTCAGCAGGCGGAAGAAGATCGTTGCTACCTCTGCGCGGCTGATGTCGTTATTCGGGCGGATGGTGCCGTCGGTGTAGCCGATGACGTAGTTGAAGTGGATCTCCTTATTGAGGACCTCGATGGCCTTGAGAACACCGTCAACATAGGTGATCTTGTAGTTTGCGGTGACATCCTCGCCCTTTGCGTTCTTGATGACTGCGTCGGACGCTACGTTCGGGGACTCGCCCGGCTCGCTCTGGATGCCGGTGATCTTGACGGAATCGACCTTGTCGCCGGTCGCGAGGCCTTCGACGGTGTACTTATCGCAGGTAACGGGGGCGATGCCCTCGGCGCTGCCGGCGGTGATGGTCAGAGGACGCTGCGTGATCGTCAGAACGCCGTCGGCCTTGATGATGAACTCAACGTTCGTGAAGCGCGCGTTGGTGTTCTTGAACTGATCGGCCTTGAGACCCATCTCGTAGGTTCCTGCGTTTATGCCGCTTGCGAGTGCCTTGCCGCTGAAGGTGAAGTCCTTCTCGGTGTAGCGCGAGTCGCTGATCTTCACGGTGTAGTCCTTGACGCTGTGCTCAGTGCCGTCATACACAATGCTGTCGCTGTTGCCTGTGATCTCGACCGTGATCTTGTCGGTTATCGACGGATTCGGACGATAGGGGCGCTTCTCAACAGTAAGGGTGCCCTCTTTGAGTTCAATAGCGTAGTTATTTGCGTCAAAGCCGTCTTTCTTTATTATCTCAATCGTATTATCCGAGTGGCCGACATCGGTCTGGCTGCCGGTTGCTATGGCTGTTGCTTCGCCATCAACAAAACCGTCGCCGGTTATCTTGATCTCATCGTTTGTAAGCGGAGTGCCGTCATAGGTCTTGCTTGCGCTGCCGGAGGTGATGGTAACGGTGCGCGGATTGATGGTCAGGGTGCCTTCGTCCTTTGTGATATTGTAGTTACCTGGTACGAACTTATCTGTAGTAGTATATACAATCGTATTTGTTACAGAACCTTCGCTAACGTTCGTTACGCTGCCGGTTGCCTTAATATCCGTAACTTCGCCCAGAACAAAGCCGTCGCCGGTTACTGTAACAACAGGACGTGTAAGCGGATCGCCGTCGTAGGGCTTGCTTGCAGTTTCGGATGTGAGGGTGACGGTGCGCTTAGTGACTTTCAGGGTGTAGTCTGCCGTCGCGTCACTGTAGTTTGCCATCGACGCCTTAACGGTGACATGAATTTCGCCGACGTCCTTTATTGTGGGTTCGGTGGCTGTCCAATTTTCACCGTCTGTGCTGTAGCTGAGTGTCGCACCTTCTGTTGCAGTTACCTTGCCGTTATGGGTCTGTCCGTCGTATATGCCATTATAACCGGTCGCACTTACAGTCAGTTTGTTGGAATCGGTAACCTCTAAATCACCATAAACAGTTGTAATGTCGTAATTTCCTTCCGCAGTGCCGTCTTTAAACTCGTAGGTGAAAGTATTCTTACTGCTGCCAACAATTGTCTGGCTGCCGGTGTAAGTAATATCAACACCTTCGCCATCAACAAATTTATCTCCACCATACGTTACCTCATGCTTTATAAGCGGAGTACCATCGTACATCTTGGTTGCGCTGCCTGAGGTGATGGTAACGGGGCGCGGAGTGACTTTCAGGGTGTACGTTGCCGTCGCGTCACTGTAGTTTGCCATCGACGCCTTAACGGTGACATTAATTTCACCGACGTTCTTTATTGTGGGAAAGTCGGTCATCCATGTCTTTCCGCCATCGATGCTATATTCTATGGTAGCGCCATCAACATTTGCCGTTGCGGCTTCACCGTGGGATTTGCCATCATACATGCCGTTGTAATCGGTGCCGGATACGGTGAGTCCTTTCTTTTCGGTAATGCTGAGCGTCATGGTACCAGACTTAGTTACGGGCTCCGCACCATTCTCCGTTGCGTCGCTGACAACGCACGTTACTTTGTAGTTATAAGTGCCTACGTCAGGAGAAGTGATAGCAGCTGCTGATCCTGCCGTCCAAGTGCCGGTCGTTCCTTTTGCTTTAACAACATATGTGCCGACAAGTTTATTGTCTTTATCGGTGACAGTGTAAGTGATATCTACATAGTCATTCCTTACGCCGTCTGCAATGTTATCATTCTTGAGCATTGCTTCGAACTCATCTTTGATGGTAAAGCCTTCGCCGTTGTAGGTTTTGCTTTTTTTGTAAGAAGTGCCGAAGTCATTTACTATACTTACAGGAACCGGGGGATAATCGACAGATGCAATCGTTTCTCCATCAAGAGTTATGTTTGCACCTGCGTTTGCAGGCTGAGTGCCGCCATAGGTCTGGTTACGGTCTACGGTGATCTCGAACTCGACAATGAGCTTCTTGCCGAAGTCATTATCTGTGCCGGGATGTTTGGTTTCGGATACGTAGTTTGCGCTGTAGTCAAAGCCGCTTACGGTGACTGCACCATTTTCAACTTTAACAGTTGCGCCGGTGAAGGGGGTTCTCTCGCCAAATTTCGTGCCGTCATAGTCTGCGGTGTAGACTTTAACGTCTTTGGCATCTTCGGGAACATTGAAGTTAGACGCGATATTATCCGTCAGGACGGCGTTACTGCCAAGGGTAATGCTGGGCTTGCCGATGGCTTCGCCAAGCTTGGTAAATACGCTGCCGAGAGATTCTGCATCGCTTGCAACTTTGTAGTAGCCATTCTTTACGTCTCCGTCTGTGCCGGGTTCACTCATGCTGATTGCTTCAGGATAGTTGGACGAGACAAGGTGCATGTAGCGATTTGAATCGGTGCTGCCATTGGGAAGCGATGTCCCTACCTGTGCTCCGCTGAAAATACCAATGGTATATACAGATGCGCCGTATGACTTACTCTTGAGAGTTTTTGCATTAGCTATTGCAGCATTTGCTACACTTCCATCAAAGCCGTTGTCGTGATTCGGTTCACCATCTGTGAACATAATGACAACACGATTACGGTCGGTCGATGCATTGTCAGCAGTGTCAAATACTGTCTTTGCTTTTTCAAGACCGTAGTCAGCCGAGGTTGCGCCGCCGGCTGTGAGCGCGTTTACTGAACTTTTCAGTGCCACTGCGCCGTCTGAATCGACTTTTGTCAGACCCTGTACTATCTGAGTGTAGTTGTAGGTATAGCCGCTTTCTTTGTATGTTTCATTACCGACCGTGTCTTTTTTATCGCCGGCAAACTTTACGATAGCAATTTTACTATCGGGATTGCCTGTCGCTATTGCATCAATGAAGCCGTTGACGGCCGATTTAAGAGCGGTAATTTTTGTATTGCTGCTAAAGAACTGCACACGGCCAGGAGTTGTATCTTCGGCAGAGGTCTTGGGAGTGTACTTATTTCCCGCAAAATGACCAAAGAACCACGTACAGCCGTCGGTAAATTCTTTGCATTTGGAGCACCAGCTTACTCCAGTGTAGCGTCCATTTGCATCCTTGATGTAATAAGTATAATTTGAATTTTTTCAGGATTGTATTCTTCGACATAAGCAGCGTCTCCCTTGCCAAACCCCTTATCCATAGAGCCGGATACGTCGAGGACGAGGACGGCATCGATCGGAGTCGTCGTGCCCGGGGTAACGCTGCCGCTGACGTACTGCTCAAGCGTGACCTTATACCTGTCGCCGGAGACATGCTTAACGGTCTTGTCCATGACAACGCCGTTTGTCTCGCTGTGCGTCTTGTATGTCTCCTCTCCGTCCGCAAATGCCGAGAACGGCAGGAGCGTGAAGATCATGCAGATGCACATGAGAAGCGCAAGTCCGCGTTTTCTTACATTCATTAGTTTTCCTCCTTTTAATTAAAAAAATCCACCGCCTGCGGCAGAGCACCACATATTGTATCGCCTGCCGCGAACGCATACTATTGCGTGGTTTTATTCTACTAAGAGTTAGCAAAAAAATCAATAGTAAATATGATTTTTAAGCGAAATTTTACATCCCGTGTCATTACATTGTTCGGACAGGTGTCGGTTTTTGGCGGTTTTTTGCGGCGATGTGTAATTTTGGTTGCGGATTTTTTAATTCAACCCCCTCGTCGGCAAAGCCGACTGCTCCCCTTGACATGGGAGCCACAGGGTGCGGTGCAAAAAAAGATGCCCCGCACCGATGCAGTGCGAGGCAGTTATGGTTTTTTATGCAGTTTCCGGTCGGGATGGCGGAAATATGCGTATCGGCAGGTGCGTCAATTCGCCATTGAGAAACGGGAGATCATGCAGGTGAATTCTGCGCGAGTTGCGCTGCCGGTCGGGTCGAGGATACCGCCGGTGCGGCCGTTTATGATGCCGTTTACATTCGCCCAGCGCATGGCCGGGACCGCATAGGCGCTGACGGAGGAGGCGTCGCGGAAGCTGTCGGCATATGACAGGGGTGCTTTGAGCGTGCCGCCGGATACGACCTTGTCGGCATAGCGGAACAGGAACGCCGCGAGCTGCTCGCGAGTTACGGTAGCAGAGCCTGCAAAGCGAGAGTCGGTGAAGCCGTTGGCGACGCCGGCGTTATACGCCCATGTGATCGCGTCGCGGCTCCATGCGGCGGTGTTGTCGGCAAATGGGCATTTCATGCCGCTGACCGAGGGCGAGCCTGCCATGCGGTAGAGCACCGTCACGACCTGCGCGCGCGTTACGATGGCGTTCGGCGAGAAGGTGTTTGCCGTCGTGCCGTTGACAAGGCCGTTTTCGTAGGCGTAGACAAGCTCGGGGCGGTACCACGCATTGTCGGCGACATCGGTGAACGGCAGCGGCTCGTACAGCGTGCCCGGCTGTTTCGATGTCATGTAGTCTGACGGGATGCTCAGCATCCAGGACATGCCCAGCTCGCCGTAGTGCGCGCTCATGATGCCGACGATGTTATAAAGAAGCGTGGCGGTCTCGTCCGGGCAGGCCGAGACGAGCTTCATGAGCATCTTGACCAGCGGCCGCACCATCTCCTTGACCTGCTGGGCGTTATACTCGGTGATGCCGGCCTCGCGCATCGTGTCGAGCAGGATATCCGCAACGACGGTCACGGCGCTGTCCTCGCCCTTCATCAGCGAGGATATGAGCTTTGCCATGTTCTCCTTTGCATTGACGGCAAGGCTCTGCTTGACGGTCTCCCACTGGTCGGGATAGGTGCCGATCAGCGGCAGGACAAGCTCCTGAATATCGTCCTGCGCGGCATAGACCTCGGCACGGGTGGTGAACACCTTGGTGAAGAGCTTCTCGACGAATTTATCGAGGAACTCGCCCTGAGTCATCACATCTCCGCGGATGCTCGAAATGATCTTATCGGCAGTTGCGCCGGGGGTAACGGTGACGTATTTGAAGTCGTCAATGCGGTATTTTCCGGCGTTTTCAAAGGTCGAGAACACCTTGAGCATGTTCTCCTTGAGCTGCGCGTAGTTCGAGTCGAGCTTTGCCGACGGCATAACGTGGTCAACTCCGTAGCGCGCAAAGCCCATGCAGTCGGGCGCTACGCGGACGACGAGGTCGTTGTAGTTAATGACGTTGTGTATGTTTTCGTATATTCTGCCGCCGACCTTGGATGCATCGGCTCCCATGGGCGCCTCAAAGGTGTAAATGTACATATCCTTCGGAGAGAGGGTCACGTTTTTGCCGACGGAAGCGCCGGAGAGATACATGTCGTCAAGCAGACCGCCGAGCAGATTTGCGCCTGCAGCTCCGCGGCTGTAGCCTGTGCACCAGATCTTAATTTTGCCGGTGATCTCGCTGTGCTTGGCAAGGTAAGTCTGTATAAAGGCAAGCGCCTTTTCGCGGCAGATGGCAAAGCCGGTGTGCTCACCTTCAAGGCCGACATTCAGGTCCCCTGCCCACTCGGCGTAGTAGCCGCAGCCGCGCAGGCCGACAGCAATGACGGTGTACTTCTCGCCGTTTACGCGGATCTCTTTGTTTGCGATACCAACGCCGAAGGTGTTGCGGCCGGGGCGATTCGTGAAGTCGGCATTCGCCTCGAAGTCCTCAAAACCGATCTGATCGAAGAAATTCTCGAGATTTGCCGGGCCTTCTTTGTACCGCTCGGGGTCGGCGACGTTTCCGGCGGCAAGGCACATCGCCATGGTAACCGCGGCGAGATCCTGCCTGTACTTATACGCAGTTTCGGTAAAGTAACCGTCACTGTAGGTAAACGGACACGGGTGATCCGTCTCCATGTCATCATGTCCCGCGTTGAACATGACGGTGCCTGTGATGGTATCGTAGCCGTTATCCGCCGCAAACACCGACATTGGCGCTATTGAGACGAGCAGCACGAGTACCAGCACGATGCTGAGTGCTCTTTTCATTTTTCTTCCTCCATTTTATATTTTTCTTCCTCTTTTTCTACAATTGCAAACATAAGCGTCAAAAGTCCCGCCTCCGGGAACGGGCAGAATATGCCGGGGTTCGTCATACTCATTAAGCCTATGCCTATGTAAGACAGCGCAAAAACGGCAATGCGCTTGCGTTTTCGCCCTATCCACAGCATTTTAAGCCGCGAGAAAAGCATCCAGCCGTAGGCCAGAACGCCTACGAGTCCCATCGAGCTTATGACCTGGATAACGGCATTATGATAGAACATAAGACTTCCGGGAACGTATGCCTTAAATATACCGACATCCTTCATGTTGGCTATGCCGATGCCGAATATGGGATGCGACAGGAAATTTTCAACGCCGAGCTTTATGAACTCAAGGCGCGTTTTGTCTCCGACGGCGGCGTTTTCAATACGCGCGGCGTAAAGCTGCGGCAAAAACGCGATAGCAAGCGCGGCAATCACTACAATAGACACACCGAAAAGCCAATTGTAAAATCGGCGGTACTTTTTGTTTTTAATATAAATGTATGCAAGACACACCAGAAGCAAAAACGAGCCGAACAGAAGTCCGCTGCGCGAGCCGGTCATTATCATTGCAATGTACATAAGCACCGTGCCGATAAGATACAGGTTGCTGCGGCGGACAAGGATGCATATCATGGGTATGACCATGAGGAAAACGCTTGTGACAAAGTTGCGCTGCTTGAAAAACAGCACTCCGCCTTTCTCTATAAATTTATCCAGGTTCTGAATATAAAATCCAAGGACCACGACAACGAACAAAAGTCCTCCGGTGTACAGGATTCGGGCAACGCGCTCGACGCGGTCATAGCTGCACTCATTCTCGAGCCGCGATCGGAAGATCAGATAGAGCACAAACTGACCGAGGCCGAGACCGAGAGTGTAGTAAAGCCCAATAGGCTCAAAGTAATCATCTGCGGATATTACTCCGACACCTCCGATGATAAGCGCCGCCGAAACGGCAATATAGGGATATGTGAGCTTGCCGAAAACGATTTTTCGGCGGTAATAAATAAGGTTAAACAAAAGCGCGAGGGCAAACGGCACTATCGCATACCACATGTACTGCGTAAGCACGGAAAAATCCTTGTAGTACGACACTGAAGTCAGAAGTGTGAACATGACGGTCGGAATGATGGACAGAAGATCATCTGAGAATATCATGAATACGACGCATAGGAACACATAAAAATACATGCACTCAAGCGCCGCATCGCAGAACACTGCGATAAATTCCGTCAGCAGCAGAAACGGCAGATAATACTTGCTGTTCCAGACCGCTTCGGCCGCAGTCTGCCCTTTTTTGAATAGTGTTTTAAGCATGGATACCTCGCTGGTTTTCAAATATGCCGGCAAGCTTTGCGTAAAGCTCATCCGGCTTTACGGGCTTTATGATATAGCCCGAGAAATCGCTCAAAGCTCCGCCCTGCTCGTTTATAAACGCATCGGCCGTCATCGCGAGCACCGGCACCGTCGGCCCGTATCGCTTGCCGGAGGCACGGATGCGCGAGACCGCCTCTATGCCGTTCATCTCCGGCATCTGGATATCCATGAGGATGCAGTCGTAATAATAATCGGGCTTTGAGGCGAACAGCTCAGTCGCTTCCCTTCCGTTTTCGGCACAATCGACGACGGCTCCGTGCCTTTCGAGCAAGCGGCAAGTGATAGTTGTGTTGATGGCAACATCGTCAACGACCATTATCCTGCGCCCGTTAATCGCAGAGCAATCGACCGCCTCAATTTCTTTGACAGCGGCTTTGCCGAACGAATACGGGATATCGACATAAAACGTCGTACCCTCGCCGAGTCTGCTGCGCACGGATATACTTCCTCCCTGGAGGTCGATCATGCTCTTGCATATTGCCATTCCGAGGCCGCTTCCGGCCGCTCTGCCACCGTTTTCGCTCATTTCCTGCGTGTACGGCTCGAACAGATGGCCGATAAACTCCTCGCTTATGCCGACTCCGGTATCGGCGACCTCCAGATGCAGGATAGCCGCTTTTTCATTCATCTGCTTCTGTGAGGCGAAAATCGTTACGCTGCCGCCGGCTCTTGTAAACTTGTTTGCGTTGGACAAAAGGTTGTTGAGTATCTTCCGAAGCGATATCTCGTCGCCGATAACATCAGGACTTGTTACTGCGTCAGAATTTATAGTAAGCTTTATGCCTTTTGTGCTCATAGTTGCGCTGAACACGGAATAGACCTCGTCGAGTACCGACGAGATATTAAACGGCTTTGCGTTTATCTCGTACTTACTGCTTTCGATCTTGCTCATGTCCATGATATTGTTCAGCAGGCTGAGCAGATACTGGGACGACTGGTCGATCTGATTAAGATAATCGCGCAGCTCGTCATCACGTCCCTCGCCGACCATCTCGCGTGCAAGATATGTAAGCCCGGCTATGGAGTTCATGGGTGTGCGTATCTCATGCGACATGTGCGACAAAAACTCGCCCTTTGCACGGCTGGAGTCCTGCGCAAGCTCAACGGAATTGCGCAGAAGAAGCTGAGCGTCGATATCGCTTGTTATATCCGTTGCAACACAGACATAGTGCGATTTCACTCCGCCCGTTACGATCGGAGAAAACGCACATCGGAGTGTGATATCCCTGCCGTCGCCGGTCTTAAACGGGATATCGACCGTATATCCGCCGCTGCCGTCGGATTCTGAAAGTGCCTTTATTACCTCATCCGCGGTCTCTACATCAACGTTTTCTCTGAGTGTACGGACAGCGGAGCGACCGGTAAAATAGCTTGCCGGGAGCCCGAGCACCTTTTCTGTGTTTGCACTAACAAAGCAATATCTGCTCTCACCCTTGGGCTTTATTAAAATGACATTAGGGATAAACGCCGTCATGCTTGAGAAAAGATGCTCTCGCTCGGCCACCTGCTTATACAAAGCCGCGTTTTTGATGGCGATAGACGCTATTGCGGAAACCGTGCTCAAAAACGAGAAATCGGAATAGGTGTAGCCCACTCCCTTTTCCTTATCCGCAAGCAGCAGAAGTCCGACAACGCTGCCGCCGTCCTTTAGGGCGCATATGCAGGATATGCCGTAGCTTGCAAAAAGCTCGCGCTCGCTGCCCCACACTGATTTATACAGCGGATCGGTTTCAAATTCCTTAATTACTATATGATTTTTACCTGAACCGTCGCCTTCAAAGTATTTTACGCACGGATGATCGGCAGCAATCGTAAACGCCGCAGGCTTTAGCGGCATAGCGCTGCACACGGGAACATATTTTCCGTTTTGCAGAAGGCATATGTAAAGCTGATCTACATGTATCTCATTTTTTATGACCTTGACAGTCTGACGCAGAATGCTGTCGATATCAAGCGTTTTGGAAATACTGTCGCTGTACTGCTTTATGCGGCTGCCCTGCCGCTCTTCATCCGAGAAGATAGACGTGAGCAGCTTGCGGAATGCGGATATGGCGACAAACAGTATGATCGCCAGGAACAGGAACGCTTCGATCCCGGGGTTTCCGAGATGGCCGCCGATTTTTCTGAACAGCTCAACCGTTTTCTCGAAAAACAGCGCGGCAACACCGACGCACATCGCAGCCGACACGAGCATGAGTATGCTGCTTGAAATGACCGGCGTTGTATTAAACATTCTGCGCTTATACAGCGAGCGGATAAACAGCACCGCAAAGGCAAGGCCGAACAGAGTGTCCCACGGGAAGGTGTTGCCCGGAAGTATCTGCACGATGTTGCCGATCGCCATCAGGAAGCAGCCTATGATAAGCTCGCTGACACCGGGCGCTTTTTTGCCCTTCGTGTCAAGTATTCTGCGGAAAAGCTTTATGATGGAGCCGACGATGAGCATGAAAAACACCGTCGGAATGCATATCTTCCAGTCCATTGCGTAGGTGAACACGGCCATGCCGCTGCCGTCAACCGACACCGTCGGCGGCGCAAGGAAGAAGCCTGTTGCCGAAACGATGAGGATTATGACCGTGCCGGCAAACCACACGAGGCGCTCAAGCCCGTTTTTTACGTTAGCGAACTGATAGACATAGTTATACACCAGAAAGGCTATGGAAAACAGCGCAAGCAGCGAAACATAATACCAGAACTCGTAGCTCGGGAAAACGTGAAGGCGCATGAACACCGTTCCGCCCGTCCACAGCACGAGGTCGCCCAGCAGCACGAGCCACGCGCGCATTTCGCGGCTGCGCTCTGCCGCACAGAAGGCAACGAACATCAGCGCAAAGCACAAAAACGCCGCAATATTTATGTATATGTATGATACATTCATATATCCGCCTCCGTATGCTGCTTTGGCTTTATTCCGCCGAGCATGGCCTTGAGCCACAGCGGATCGGGGTTGATCCGGCCTATCCTTGTTCCCTGCTTTTGCTCAAAGCTTTCGATCGTTTTATATGGCAGTATGCTTATCTGAAGCGGCTCGATATTAAGTAGCTTTTTAAGATCCTTATAGTCGCTGTCAAAATACCTGAAATAGACCGAAAGATGCTCGGTGAGCACCTGCTTTGTGACAACGTCGTTTGCCCTTGCCTCCGGCGTTACCTCAAGGTAAATGTGCAGAAACGGCGTGTTATCCTCATCGTACTCCTTTGCAGCTATCCAGTCGCCTATACCGAGCTTGGACATGCGTATGACCTCGGATATGGAGTTTTCGGTTATGCGCGTAAAGCCGGCTATATCTATGACCGTGGGTATGCGGTCAACATAGGTAAAGCGGGGAACGCCAGTCGCTTTATCAACCTCCGTGCATCTGTAAACATCGCCGATGCGATAGCGCATAAATGCGCCGCCGTGCAGAACGCTTATTACTATCTCGTACTTTGCGCCGGGGCAGACCTCGTCCATAAGGCAGGTCAGCGGCGTATACGCAGGGTCTGAAAGATTCCTGAGCATCTCGCTTTCGGGAATGAACTCATAAAAGCAGGAGTCCGGAAACAGCACCATGCCGCGCTGCTCCCATGTGTCGCAGCCGACGCAGGTCGATTCCGTGCCTGCCGCGACCTCAACGGGCGTTACGCCCCACGCGGCGGCAAGCTTATCCTTATAGCATTTACCGTCCGTTCCCGTGCAGGCAAAGCCAGTGATCTTAAAAAGATCGGAAGGCCTGATCTTTCTGTGCTCTTTGCGGCAATTGTATTTTGCCTTTATGTATCGCGCGGCAATGACCGGGGATATCTGCACTCCCCCACCGCCGCCCGAGGATATCTGTTTGTCAAAATTTTCGGTTATGTAGTTTGCAACGCTGCCCATGGCAAAGAAATAGTCAATGCCGCCGTTAAAGGCCATTTTGAAGCCTTTTTTCATGCGCTGGCTGAAGCTGAGGTCGGAATACTCGTCGCTGTCGGGCAGCCACTCAAAGCGCATTTCCTCGTTCATAAGGCTCGGTATAAGCCCCGTTTCATACGGAAGCGGCGCGCCGCCGTAAAGAAATCTATGCCCCGGGCGAATGTTGAAGTCGGCCTTTCCGTGGCCGGATACGAGCATCGCCATGGCCATGATATTGTGCTTATAGGAATCAAGCATGCTGCGCGTATACGGCGCAATTTTTATCGGGCGCAGTCCGCCCTCCCAGGTGGTTTCTATCCATATTACCGGCGCTTCGGGCAGCGTGTCCGGATCGCGGCGAAACAGCACCTCGGCATAATCGGCATAGCCTGTCAGCGGCATGCTGTGCAGAAACTCTTCTATGCTCTCGGGCGCGGAATTTTTGTATATGTGCCGGCCGAGGTCGGATGCGCACCACGAGTTTATCTGCTCCTGCATGAGCCTGCGCTGGATGTACATATATTCTTTTATATTAAGCTCCAGGTAGCCGCAGTATTCGTTCCATAGCTGCTGCTTGCTGAACTTCCGCAGTTTCTGTTGAAATGTCATATCTTCATCCAAAAAACTATTTTTTAAAGATCTCTTTTATTCCGGCGGATGTGGGTATGAGAAACGGAACGCGTTTTTTATACTCATCGTATCCGCCTATGGAGCGTGGGAAAAACCACTTATCCTCTGCCGACGCAAGCAGAAGGTTGAGCGCACTGTACAGCGCGGCATCCGGCCACGGAAGGGCGAAAGCATAGTGCAGCGAAGCATAAAGCCCCGCAAAAAACAGCACTCCCGGATGGCGGCACAAAGCATAAAAGCCCTTGTCATACACCCGGCGTCCGCTATCCTGGCGCACATATGCGTCCTTCACCGAAAACGAGCCGAACAGCACATACAAAAGCACGAGCAGAAACGCACCCGAAACGGCGCACCACGCGGCATCGATGCCTGAATGATCAAGCCTCAGCGCAGTTGCTGCCGCAAGCAGCACAAATCCAATGGGAAAGCACAGGCGAAGCGCTCCTTTGTGCCACACAGCGTCGTTTACATCGCCCAGCAGCATAAGCAAAAACGCCGCCGCACCGATAAGCATTACAGGCATTCTATCATGCCCACAGCTGCTGCATACTCGCGCTCGACCTCGGCGCGGTATTGCAGCGCTTTTTCCGCATCGCCGCTGCGCAGCGGCTCGGTTATGAGCTTCATCGCCTCATACAGGCCGGTCATGCCGAGCATGCCGGAGCTGCCCTTGAGCGAATGCGCGGCGTGAAAGCCCTCAAGTGCATCGTGCGCATCCAGCGCGGACATGAGCTGCGAAAAGCTTGAGTCGGCGGCAAACATATCAAGCAGACTGTGAAGAAGCTCCTCGTCGCCTGCTACGCGCTCGATCGCGCTGGCATAGTCATATCCGCGAGCGGCGTATGCAAATCTAAGCTCAGCCATTTGCCGTCTCCTTATACTCAAATATCTCCGACGGGCGTCCGCCGGTCTTGCAGTCAAGCGTTATGTCAACCTCTCCGAGAGAGTGCATGTATTTAAGATATCTGCGCGAGGTGACCGTTGACAGGCCAAGCCCGTCGCTTATCTCGGTAAGCGGCATTTTTATGCCGACCCTTGCGCGCATGAAGCCGCGCACGGTTTCGAGCGTTGTTTTGTTTATCTTACCCGGATTCGGCACGCCGGCTACAGTCTGCTGATCGGTGTTGTAATTTCTGTGTGGGCAGAGCAGAATATCCACCTTATCCTGCGTCCAGACATGGGTGGTTTTTACAAGCTTCATTACCGTGTCAAAGCGCGCTATCGCCTTTTCAAGGCGCGCGGAGTTAAACGGCTTTAATATGTAGTCGCATATTCCGTAGCACATGGCAGAACGGATGACCTGATAATCGTCGGCCGAGGTTATCATGATCACCTGAATGTCAATATTAAATTTCCGCAGCTCGGCAAGAAACTCGATGCCGTTCATGCCGGGCATGAAATAGTCGAGCACCACAAGATCCGCACCGTCGGGCTTCTGCCGCAGATACTCAAGCGCATCGCCGCATCGGCGAAAGTCTCCCTCGAGCTTGAGCTGGGTAAATTTACCGAGCTGCTTTTCGAGGATGGAGCAGACCATAAGGTCATCCTCAACAATAATAGTTTTATACACAAAAACACCTCTGTCCGATATACAGCCGCTCAGCAGCCGATTTGTTTATTATTAATTTTAATATATTTATTTTACCAACTTTTTTTATCCGGGTCAACACAAACAGGATAAATAGTTATTAAATATCGGCAGCACCTAAGCCGCTCCCGGCCTTTTCCACTTGCAAGCAAATGCATATCGTGATACAATTAGCAAAAATCCATCGGAGGCTATACCATGACAAACGAAGAAAAGATCGATCTGAAAAAAGAGATCGAGGAGCAGGACGGCTATGAATACAGCGACGAGCTGTTTTTCACCGGCGAGGGCGATCTGCTTGACACTGCCGAGGGCAGAGCCAAGTTCTGCCGCATAAACGAGACGACGGTTTTCAGAAAGAAAGACCCCACCGTTTGGAACAATTATATCTGGGTGTTCAACAATCAGGGCGTCGGAATGACGATAAAGCGCCAGAGCCACGTTGATCCGCAGCTTATGGAGTGCATCGACTTTGACGCGGACGGAAATCCCATCGGCAAGGCTTACGAGCCGACATGATGTAAACAGCAAAAAATCAGCTTCACCGATTTTCCGGTGAAGCTGATCTCACATTTATGGGCTGTATCGTTCTCCGCGCCTGACCGGCGCGGATCTTTTCTACGCGTTTTTCTTTCTTGCCGCCATTTTTGTAATTAAATACGTTATTCCGCTCAGAATAAACGCTGCGATCGCCGGGATGGAAACAACAGTAACGACAAACCATATGGGCAGCTCAAACGGGGTGAAAAATCCGCCGGCTCGTATAATCTCGGGAACAAACATCCACGCAAGGGTCAGAAGCTCAAAAGCAAGGAGCAGAACGAAATCGTATTTACCGCCCAGTCTGTTCGCGGCGACAAGCACCACCGTCCCGAGGACCGGCAGCACGAAAAGATGCCAAATTCCGAAAAAAGATGTAGGCGGAAGCATTACCCCCTCACCGAACTCTCGCGCCAAATAACTCACCCCACACAGACAGAAAAGAATAACGAATGCCCACCATGGGCGCTTTTTTATGTTTTCCATAGTAAATACCTCCGTTGTAATTAAAGTTAGGGCGTATTTGCTTGGGAAAAAAATGCAACAGCAATATTCTGTTGTAAATACAGTATCATATAGCAAATATTTCTGCAAGATATTTTTACATTTTTGCAAAAGTGTATGATCACGCAATGCACAACTTGCTCAAAAAAACAGCTTCACCGAAAAATCGGTGAAGCTGTTTTCTATTTACACGTTACTTATTCCACTCGGCGACCTGAGTGCGCAGCCAATTTGCCCACTCATCGATACCCTCGCCGGTTCTTGCGGATATGGGGATGATGGTTATGTTCGGATTGAGCTTCTTGACATACTCTCTGCACTTATCAAGATCAAAGTCAAAGTACGGCATGACGTCGATCTTATTGACGAGGAGCACATCGCAGATCGAGAACATAAGCGGATACTTAAGGGGCTTGTCGTGACCCTCGGGAACGGAGAGGATCATCGCGTTTTTGACGGCGCCCGTGTCAAACTCCGCCGGGCATACGAGGTTGCCGACATTTTCGAGTATCGCAAGGTCAATGTTCTCGGTTCCGAGACCTTCAAGACCCTGCTTGGTCATGCCGGCGTCCAGGTGGCACATGCCGCCGGTGTGCAGCTGGATGACCTTCGCGCCGGTCTCGGCGATCGTGTGCGCGTCAACATCGGAGTCTATATCCGCTTCCATTACGCCGATGCGCATTTCGTCCTTCAAGGCCGCAATAGTTGCCTTGAGCGTGGTAGTCTTGCCCGAGCCGGGGGACGACATGAGGTTGAGGAGGAATGTTTTTTCCTTTTTCAGCTCCTGTCTGAGCTTATCCGCTTCCCTGTCGTTATTTTCAAATACGCTTTTTTTGATCTCCAGTACTCTGAAGCCTTCCATAATTCATGCACCTCTTTATATTTTAGTTTAGTGAATTCATTATCGTATTTAGGACACTGTCGAAGTTTCTGCTGTTTACCGAATACTCTGCGCTGGCCGCTCGCGTCGTGCTGTCGCCCTTTTTGCGCATTGTTTCGACTGCATCCATAAGCTTATCATAAAGGGCAAAGCCCGAGGATGAGCTTTCCCTGCCTATGGCGGCAAGATAGCCCGAATCGCCGACGAAGCTGCTGTTTACGCTCTGCGAGGTGAACCAGCGCAGGAACATAACGGCGGACTTTTCGTGAGTTTTATCCGATGCGAGTATCGTCATTCCCGTGACCTTCTGCGTATATGCAGGCTTGCCGTCCTTCATATAAGGAAAGCTCACGAACTCAAACTCGCCGCCGCTGAGCTTATCTGCATACTGCATGAGATCTGCCGAGGACACAACGGCAGCGGCAATTTCGCCGTCGGCAAGCTTTCTTGCCGCCTCTCCGCCCGAGGATGTGAAGCCCCGGTCATATGCCGTTTCCGCAAGGATCTTATAAATATACTTGCAATTATCGCTGTCAGTGTCATGGGGACTTACTCCGTCAAACCTCTCTCCAAGCTGCGCAACGGCATCACGGAAAAACAGCGAGTAATCCGATATCGTGAAAAAGCTCTTGGAGGTGCGTTTATAATACTCATCTGCGACCGAACATAGCTTTTCAAAGCTCGATATCGCCTCGTAGTCGGCAAACATATCGGTGTTTACTATAAAAACGTTTGTTTCGGCCGCTATGGGAATCGAGGAGAGTCCTTTCGAGCTTTTTGCCGCCGTTGTCATGCTCTTATCATAGCCCGAGGTCTCCCAGCTTCCGAAATACTTATCCATATCCGCAAGCCTGCCCTCATCATCGAGATACGCGGCAAAGTCCGTATCACAGGCGAGGATGTCCGGAAGCTCGCCTCCGTTCTCAAGCGCCGAGCACACGCTTTCGTAAAGCTGAGCCTGCGTATCAAAGGTCTTGGCGCTTATCGTTATGCCGCAATCCGCTCCGTTTGTTTCGTTATACTCGCCGCACATGGCGTTAAAGCCCGACCACATGGCATCATCATTTACATACCAAACGCTCAGCGTCTGCGCCTCATCCGGCTTAAACGGTGCATAGTGGGCAAAGTATATGTATATTACGCCGCCGAGCAGCAGCACCGCTGCTGCCGCAAGTGCGATCTTATACTTCATCTTTGACATTATTTCGTTCCTTTTTGTCTGCCATTTCGCAGACTTTTTTGATTTTACATAGTTTTTATATCACATTTTTTTGTCGTTTTCAACCGTATTGTGTCGCCTGTCGTGCAGGATGCGTATATATTGTGGTCATAAAGTAAAACATCAGGAGCAAACACTCCTGATGTTTCGCAATATGTGGGCTTTAGTATGGGTAAGGAACGATGTCAGGCGGCAGGTATTATCGCGGTCGCGATATGCTTTATGACTCTTCCTATCTCGCTTTGATTTATCCAATCGGTCACGGTGCTTTGGCCGACACTTATGATAGCGCCGTGGTTGCCGATGTTCTTTGTAAGGCTCTCGGCCAGGACAGCCCAGAGCTTTTTTCCGTCCTCCGAGCTGCTTTCGGCAATGCTGAACTCATAGCCGATGCGCTTGGCAACGTCACCGGGACTGTAGTACTCGCTGAGCTTATCGTAAAAATCACTGATAGCGCTCGTGAAGCTTATAAGCTCATCGCAGCTAAGTTCGCTGAGATTGAGCTTTTCTTCGTACTCGGACGGAACAACGCCGGCAACGGCGCCGATACGCTCAACTCCCTCGGGAAGTCCGATATACTCAAACAGCTGATTAAGAAGCTGAATATTATTCTCAACAAGCTTGTCAAAGCTGTAGTCGCTGTGCTCGGCAACGAATTTGTTTATGATATCAACGCGGCCCTCGGATATGCCGTACTTTTCGGCCGTTGCCTCTGCCGCATCGTCAAGGCTTACTATCTGGCTGAGTATCGACAGACCGTAATCAATGGCTTTGTCAATGCCTTCGACGGTTTCGACAGCGCCGGAGAGTATTTCCTTCGACATATCGTCGTTCGGCGCTGCAACGCTTATGAGAATGGAATTTTTGAGGTTCGTTATATACTCTTTTTCCTGAAGCGAGGTCACGATCTCGGAAACGGCCGTTTTATAGTCCTTGCCTTTAAGCTCAAGCCCCTCGAGCACGGGCTTTGAATCGTCGTTTAGTCCTTCAACGGCAACAACGGTGTCTCGATCGTTAACCTCAAGACGTATACTCGGGTTAACATCTATCATGATCACGCTGTTGCGCGCCATCTGAATGCTCTGAACGCTGCTTGTCAGCGTCATTTCGTCCTTTTCGACGTTTGCGCCGTTTGACGCCATCACAGCCGTTCCGAGTATTACTATCGCAAGGCTTGCCGCGATCGAGGCAACGGCGTGCCGCTTCCCCGAGCGCCGGCGTGCCGATCTGACGCTTTCGGTCATTATCTCTTCAATATATTCATCTTTTACGGAACCCAGGTGTCTGAGCAAGTCATCGCTCTTCAAAGAGATATACCTTCTTTCATAAAATGTTTTTTCAGTCTGCCGCGCAGCCTGAAAAGCATTGTTGTTGTTTTTGAAACTGATATGTCATACCGTGCGGCAACATCCGCTATCGGCTCCATCATCCAGTATCGCCGCATGAAAACGCCGCGCTCGGTCACGCTGAGCGTTTCGAGAAAGCCGTTGAGCGCATCGATTATCTCCGCCGAGTCCTGCCTGCGCTCAAGCTCGTCAGCGCCGGAAACGCACTCGGCAAGCTCGTCAAGCAGCACCGGCACCTCGCCGTTTCCGCGCTTTGAGCTGTTTTTCTGCCGCAGCTTATCGAGCGCGATATTGCGCGTTATTTTGCCGACATAGGCCGAAAGTGAGCTTGGCTCGTTTGGCGGAATGCTGCCCCACACCCTCATATAGGCATCATTGACGCACTCCTCGCTGTCCTCAGCGTTTCCGAGTACGTTGAATGCCACGCGGTGACAATAGCGGCCGTATTTAATATCTATTTGTAGCAAGGCTTCTTCCGAACGATTCAGAAAAAGCTCAACAATACGCCGATCGTCCAAAATAATCTCCTATCTTCCAACTATAGAGACGGATTATTGGATAAAGTATCACATTTTTTTGCGAAAATTACAAGAAAAATTTTTCAATATATGCCGTTTTGCAGGATTTGCAACCATTTGTTGTTGTAGAAGGCGCATTAATATGTTATATTAGGTATTAATTTTGCACATTTCACGAAAGAAGGTCAGTAACTTGAAAACAAGAGTTATTTCGGCAACGGTGCTGATAATACTGGTAGTTGCCTGCTTTGCATTGGGTCCCGTGACGAGGGCGCTGTTCCTTTTGGCCGCCATGATAATGGCCGTGTGGGAGACTTGCCGCGCCATCGGATACAAAAACGTCGTGTGCCAGCCGTGGATACTGTACGCTTACTGCGTTGCCACCGTGGCGGAGCTGTGGTTCAATGCCGACGCTCTGGCATTCGAGATAACGTTTTTCCTTGCCGTGTTTGCGGCCATGACCGCCGGTATCGTCTCGAAAAAGATCCGTGGCGCAGGCGCACTTGCGACACTGGGTGTTCTTGCGTATCCGATAGTACCGTTTGTTATCGTCTGCAAGCTTGCGCTTATGGAAAGCAGCGTATGGATCCCCGTGTTTGCGATTGCATGCATATCCACCTGGGTGTGCGACAGCTTTGCGCTTTTCGGCGGCAAAAGATTCGGCAAGCACAAGCTCTCGCCCGAGGTAAGCCCCAACAAGACCGTTGAGGGCAGCGTCTGCGGCGCAATAAGTGCCGTTGTTGCAGGCATTATACTATTCTTCGTGCTAAAGCAGTGGTTTAATGTCAATATCCTCGGCTGCACGCTCACTGCGCTTATATGCTCAAGCTTCGGCCAGGTCGGCGATCTTGCCGCCTCGCTTATAAAGCGTATGGCAGGTCTCAAGGATTACAGCAACCTTATCCCCGGTCACGGCGGCGTTATGGACAGAGTTGACAGCCTGCTGTTCTCCATTCCCTCGGCTTACTTCTGCCTTCTGATCGCAGGAATCATCTGATCTTAACGGAGTATTATTCTGATGAAAACCTTTTCCCAGCTGAAAAAACTTCTGCTTATTATTAATCCGGTTTCGGGGCGGCGCACCTCCCTGCGCTTTCTGCCCGATATAATAAGAATTTTTTCCGAAGGCGACTACGCCGTGACGGTTTTTCCGACTGGCAAAAGCGGCGACGCAACACAGTTTGCGCAGCTTTACGGCAATGAGTTTGACCTCATCGTCTGCATAGGCGGCGACGGTACGCTCAACGAGGTCATAACCGGAATTATCCGCGGCGACTGCTACACTCCGCTCGGCTACATTCCCGCCGGCAGTACAAATGATTTTGCCGCATGCCACGGCATATCGTCTGACATGCTTGAGGCCGCGCAGAATATAATTTCCGGAAAGCCCAAGAAGATCGACATCGGCAAGTTCGGAGATCAGTATTTTTCCTATGTCGCAGCGTTCGGTGCGTTCTCCTGGCTGTCGTACACCACACCGCAAAACCTCAAAAATATGCTCGGACATTCGGCATATCTGCTCGACGCCGTGAAGGATCTGCCAAAGATCAAGGTTCATCATCTGAAGCTTGACGTGGGCGAATTCACATGTGAGGGTGATTATATTTTCGGTGCCGTATGCAATTCGACATCGGTCGCAGGAACCATCACGCTGCCAAAAACCGTTGTTGACACGGGCGACGGCAAATTTGAAATACTCCTTGTTCATGAGCCGAGGACACTTATTGATTTCCAGAACATTTTGATCGGCATTTTCACGCAGGACTATTCCTCGCCGTTTCTCGACTTTTTCCAGGCCGATTCCGTGAAGATAAGCTCGCCCGAGGGACTTGACTGGTCGCTCGACGGCGAGCTTGGCAAAGGCTCGGAAAAGCACGAAATTGCCAATCTTGCCGATAGGCTTACTTTAATATGCTGAAAAATTACCGTCCTTGTGGGCGGTAATTTCATGAGGTTCTATGAAAAAGTTCTTCAACACTATAAATAAGTTCATGACCGAGATAAGCGAGGACAACATAAACGCCCACGCAGCCGCGAGCGCGTTTTACATGTTTTTGTCCCTCGTTCCTTTTGTCGCGCTGCTGACGGCCATTATTCCGTACACGGGACTTTCACAGGAAACGCTGTTTGACGCCGTTGAACGCTATATGCCCGATGCTCTGCAAGCAATAATCGAATCGGTCGTAACCGACATATACTTTGCTCCGGGCGCGGTGCTTCCGCTGTCGATACTGTTTACAATATGGCTTTCAAGCCGCGCATTTTTTACACTGATAAGAGGCATTGAGGATATCTTCCACTCGCCTAAATACTCATCGTTTTTCAGACGCACCGTTATTGCATGCTTCTATACTGTCGGAATGATCGCCATTGCTATAATCGTTCTTGCTCTGATGGTATTCAGCAAGGAGATATATGGCCTTATAAACATCCATCTGCCGGCAATATCACCGGCTCTGTCGCTTTTGCTGAAATTCAGATTCGTCGTGGCGTTTTTAATACTGGCAATTGTCTTTCTTGCGATATACAAGGGCGTTCCCGGCATTAAAATTAAGATCCTGCACCTCATCCCCGGCGCTGCCGCAGCAGCGGGTATGTGGCTTTTGTTTACATGGCTGTTTTCGCTTTTTATCCGCTACGCAAACTACTCGACTTACGGAAGCCTTGCAACGATCGTTATCTCGCTTTTGTGGATGTACTGGTGCATGTACATAATTCTGCTCGGCGCTTCGATAAACCAGTTCATTCGTGAGGCTCATGAGGAGTAATTTTGATGCATTGTATACAAATTTTAAATGTTAATTTTATATACATTTACAATACATATATACTATGTTATAATCATCCCCGTTTGAACTTTTAGATCAGATACAGGTGATATGATGAACCAGAACAATTCGCTTGCCATGTTTGAAAACGAATCTATCGGCAAGCTCATGATCAAATTTTCGCTGCCGGCTATCGCATCTATGGTAGTCAACTCGATATACAACATAGTTGACCAGATATTTATCGGTCAGGGTGTCGGTATGTACGGCAATGCCGCAACGAACCTTACCTTCCCGCTTGTCACGATCGCAATGGCTATCGGCACACTTATAGCCGACGGCTGTGTTGCTTACTTCAGTCTGAAGCTCGGCCAAAAGAATTACGATGAGGCCGCGCGCACGATGGGCAACGGTATCACGATATCGCTGCTGGCCGGTCTTTTTATAACGCTTTCGATGGAGCTTCTGCTCACGCCGGTGCTCAATCTCTGCGGCGGCGCAAAGGTCGCGGAAGAAACTTTCAGATACGCGACGGAATACGCTCGGATAACCCTTATAGGCATACCGTTTGTGTGCATAAGCATGACGGTAAACAGCATAATCCGCGCGCAGGGCAATCCGCGCTACGCCATGATATCGAACATATCCGGCTGTCTTTTGAACGTTGTGCTCGACGCATGGTTCGTGCTCGGCCTCGGCTGGGGCGTTGCAGGCGCGGCTTGGGCAACGATAATCGGCCAGATACTCAACTTCGTGCTCGCGGTTGCATATATTCCGCGCCTCAAGGGCATTGAGTTCAAGCGCGAGTATGCACTCCTCAACGGCAAAACGCTGTTTTCTTTCCTGCCGCTCGGTATCTCGAGCTTCTTTACGCAGTTCGGCTCGACGATCGTCGTTATCTGCATGAATAACCTCACGGTCAAGTACGGCCTCGAGAGCGTCTACGGCCCTGACATTCCTCTTGCAGCCTTCGGCATCGTCATGAAGGTAAACTCCATCATAGTAAGCGTTATGGTCGGCCTCGGCATAGGCAGCCAGCCCATCGTCGGCTATAACTACGGCGCGAAAAACTTCCACCGCGTTAAGGCAACATATCTGAGAACTATCATCGTAGGTCTTATCGTGGGTGTGATCGGTTGGGCTTGCTTCCAGTTCTTCACCCAGGAAATTATCAATATTTTCGGACAGGAAAACGAGCTGTACAACGAGTTTGCCCTCAAGTGTTTCCACATCTTCCTCGGTGCTATATTCCTTATAGGCTTCCTTATCCCGTCGGGTATCTTCTTCCAGTCGATCGGAAAGCCCACGAAGGCAATGATCTGCACCCTTACAAGGCAGCTCCTCTACTCTCTCCCCAGCGCATACATTCTTTCGAGCATCATGGGTATTGACGGTCTGCTGTACTCGGGTCCCGTTGGCGATTGCCTCGCCGCCGTTACCGTCGCTATCCTAATCAGCGGCGAGATGCGCATTATAAACCGCAGCATAAAAGAGCAGAACGCATAAGATAAAAAATGCTTTCCTCACGGAAAGCATTTTTTACACGCAAATATTGACATATTTTGCATGCGGATATATTATGTTCCCATGAAGATATTATTTGCAGCCATTTCAATAACCGCCGTCGCTGCCGCTGTTATGTTATTTGTGCTTGCAGCGATAAAGAGCCGGAAAGCTTACATTGGAAAAGCCGTTATATGCTGCTGCATATTTGCAGCGTCTGCTGTGGGCTTTGCATTGTCATCCGACACTGTACGGGATGACAAGATAAGCGAAGTGCATGTCACCGTAAGCCTGGTGAAGGGCACTGAGGTACCGGAATCAAGTATTGACCCAACGCTCGCTCCGTCGGCTCCTGCGCAGGCTCAGGGCGCTTATGAGGCAAGCAGCAGGTCGGATAAGTTTCATCTGCCGTCATGCTCGTCGGCATCGCGCATATCCGAGGATAATCGCGTATGGTTTGAAACGCGCGACGAGGCAATTGCCGCCGGGTATTCCCCGTGCGGAAAATGCGATCCATAATAAAAAACAGCTCATCGAAACCGATGAACTGCTTTTGGCAGCGGATGAAGGATTCGAACCCTCGACGCGCCTTCGGCACTTCGTGCGCTGATTTGATTTGTTTTGTTCGGGTTCTGGTGCCAAGCGGCAAATAAAAAAGCAACCCACCGGCAATGGTGAGTTGCTTTTGGCAGCGGATGAAGGATTCGAACCCTCACAAACGGAGTCAGAGTCCGGTGTGCTACCATTACACAAATCCGCTAAGCGCAGTAGCTATTATACCGTAAAATCGGAATTTGTCAATACCCATTCCGAAATTTTTGAGAAAAAACAGGCGATCTTTTGACCGCCTGTTTATTACATTATTTCGTTATCCGTTTATCAGCGAATGATGAAGTTAACGGAGGTGTCGCCCTGCTCGTCAACGCCGAACTCGTAGTCCTTGCCGGGCAGGATCGCGTTTACTGCGATGCCGACGAGAGATGCTACTGCGAGGCCGGAGAGGGATACGATACCGATCTGGATGCTGCCGACGGAGTAGTTGATGCCGATCGCGAGGACGAGGATGAGCGCTGCAACGATGACATTGCGGCTGTTGGTGAAATCGACCTTGTTCTCAACGACGTTGCGGACGCCGACTGCGGAGATCATACCGTAGAGGATCAGGGAGATGCCGCCGATGGTCGCGGTGGGCATTGCGGTGATGAGGGCTGCAAACTTCGGGCAGAAGGAGAACACTATTGCAAAGCATGCCGCGATGCGGATCACGCGGGGGTCATAGACCTTGCTGAGTGCGAGAACGCCGGTGTTTTCACCGTAGGTAGTGTTTGCGGGTGCGCCGAAGAGAGATGCCAGGGTGGTTGCAAGACCGTCGCCGAGGAGAGTGCGGTGCAGTCCGGGGTCAGCAACAAAGTTCTTGCCGACGGTGGAGGATATCGCGCAAACATCGCCGATGTGCTCGACCATGGTCGCCAGGGACAGAGGAACGATGGTGAACAGTGCGCTCAGGAGCATGCCGGTGTCAACATCCATGCTGAAGAGGTGGAACACGCTGTTTTCCCATACGATGGGCAGGCCGACCCACTTGGCGGCTGCGACCTTTTCCGCGACAGCTACGCGGGAGGCGGGATCAACGATCATGGAGATGATGTAAGAGCCGATAACTCCGAGGAGGATGGGGATGATCTTGGTCATGCCCTTGCCCCAGATGTTGAAGCAGATAACGATGACTATTGCGGAAACGGCGACGAGCCAGTTTGCGTTGCAGTTGCTGATAGCGGAGGAGGACAGAATGAGGCCGATGCAGATGATGATGGGGCCTGTGACTATCGGGGGGAAGAACTTCATGACCTTTTTTACGCCGAATGCCTTGAACAGCGCCGACAGGATGACATACATAAGTCCTGCGCAGGCAACGCCGAAGCAGGCATAAACGAGCAGGTCGCTGTTGACGGGAACTCCGCTGGAGGAATCAAAGCCGGTGATGGCGTTGTAGCCGCCGATGAAGGCGAAGGAAGAGCCGAGGAATGCGGGGACCTTGCGCTTGGTGAGCAGGTGGAACAGCAGAGTGCCGAGGCCTGCAAACAGCAGGGTCGTTGCGATATCGATGCCGGTCAGGATAGGAACGAGAACGGTCGCTCCGAACATTGCGAACATGTGCTGAAGTCCGAGAATCAGCATTCTGGGAGTGCCAAGGGTGCGTGCGTCGTACACGGGTCCATTAATCACGGTTTTTTCGTTCATTAGTGATTGTACCTCTCTTTGTGTAGTTTGATTTATATTAAGGGTATTTGCTGACTGATTATTCGATCTCCATAAGATAAACGCCCGTTTCGCCGTCAAACTCCGGCAGGCGAACCTCTATAAGCTCTGCGCGTGAGGTCGGAACGTTTTTGCCGACATAATCGGCTCTTATGGGAAGCTCGCGGTGGCCGCGATCGACAAGGACGGCAAACTGAATGCTGCGCGGGCGGCCTGCGGTGAACACAGCCTCGATGGCGGCGCGCGCCGTGCGGCCCGTGTACAGCACGTCATCGACCAGAACGACGTTTTTATCGTTTACATCCGCGCCGATATCGGCCTTTGTTATGACCGGCTGATCGCTCTCGTGCGTGAGATCGTCGCGATAAAACCTTATATCCACGCTGCCGCAGGGAACTGTCGCATCCTCGATCTTCTTTATGTTATCGCGTATGCGCTCGGATATGGGCACTCCCCTTCTGCGGATACCGATCAGGACGACGTCCTCGACGCCCTTGTTCTTTTCGGTTATCTCATGGGATATCCTCATAAGTGCGCGGCTCATTGCCGCTTCATCCATAAGTCTTGCCTTGAGCTTCACGTTATCACTCCAAACAAAAGAAAATCGCCCTGCCGACAAACCGACAAGACGCACAAGAACATGACCCTCCGTGCGGAGAGACACACTATATCTGCGATTTTGCCGGCTTCTCTGAACCGTCTTAAAAATCTTTTCTATGCGATTATACTTGCTCATTCACAATTTTGCAACACCTTTTTTGCATTTCGGTCAATATAACAAAATCCGAGGCATTTCGCCCCGGATTTTATGATCATTTAGCTACATTGTATACATCTTCGCGCAGATGAAGGAACGTAGGAAGCTGGCGGCGGACGGAATCGACCTCGTTAAGGTCGATATCGCAATAAAGTATCTGTTCCTTTTCGTCGCAGGAGGCTTTGACCATGCCAAAGGGATCGGCTACCGTCGAGTGCCCCCAGCATTCGTAATCAAAGCCCTCGTATCTCGCAGCCGACGCTCCGACGAAGAACAGCTCGTTATCCATAGCTCTTGCGCGGACGCTCAGCTCCCAGTGTCTCGGGCCGGTGGTCATATTAAACTGCGCAGGGCACAAAATGACCTCGGCTCCCCTTTTTGCCATGGCTCGCGCAAGCTCGGGGAAGCGGATATCAAAGCATATCTCAACGCCCATTCTGCCGAATTTCGTATCGAACACCGTGATATCCTCGCCGGGTGCAAAGCTGTTGGACTCTTTAAACCGCACTCCGCCCTCGATATCTACGTCAAACAGATGTATTTTTCTGTGACGCGCGATCTGCTCTCCGCTTTCGTCAAACACAAAGCAGGTGTTATAAAGCTTATCGCCGCACTTTTCCGGCACAGAGCCGCCGACGAGGATAACTCCGTTATCCCTCGCCCAGCGCGACATGGCTTCCCTGCTCTCGCCGTTTTCACTGTCGGCAAAGGCGTGGAAATACTTTTTTGAATACGGGCAGTTCCACATTTCCGGCATAACTACAAGCTCCGCGCCGTTATCGGCGGCCTCGCTTATCATCTTTTCCGCTTTGGCAAACGTCTTTTCCTTATCCGTTTCCGTGCGTATCTGCACAACGGCAAGCTTGAATTTCGGTTTCATACCCTCACCTCACAGGCAGTTTTCCAGATAAGCGACTATGTCAAATTCCTCGGTGGAAGCATCCTTGCGCAGATACAGCGGATGGTGCGGATGCCCTTTGACCGAGCGCTTACCGGCACTGTACCACTTTGCGCCGTATTTCCGGCCGAGAGACACCATGTCGAGAACGCAGTCCTTCAGATACGGGCGCTTTTCGATTATCGTGCCCCATGCCGCCCATACCGACGGCGACACGCCCTCGCCTACATTTTTTAATATGTATTCAAACGCGCGCATATTCTCGCGGTGCAGCGTTTCGTTGAGCGTCAGGTCCATATCGTCGGGGTCTGTCGCCCTCTGGGCATAGACATTGAACATTATCCAGCTGTCGTAACCGTTTCCGGCGGCAATGCGCGACACGCTTTTGAGCGTATTGTCAAGATCGTCCGGCGCGGCGGTCGAGGGATTTATGCCGATGCAGATGAGCGGATCGTTTCCGCGAGTTCCGAGGATATATCGGTAATCGGTATAGTAATCGGGAACATACAGCCACTTTTCGGCATCATAGTCCCCCCTGCCGCCTGACGCTGCAAGCGCATCGTCAAAGCTTACGATATCAAGAAGGCTGCTTTCGCAGGTCGGGACATGCATTACTTCACAGCCTCAAGCAGAGCGTCGACTCTGTCGGTATCCTCCCAGCGCACGCCGAGATCGGTGCGGCCCATGTGACCGTAGGCTGCAAGCTTTCTGTAAATGGGCTTAGTAAGCTCAAGATCGCGGATAATTGCGGTCGGACGCAGGTCAAAGACCTTATTGACGGCTTCGGCAAGCTTCTCATCGGAGACCTTGCCGGTTCCGTAGGTATCGACCATGACGGATACGGGACGAGCAATGCCGATAGCGTACGCAAGCTGAACAAGGCACTTGTCGGCAAGGCCGGCCGCGACGATGTTCTTTGCAACATAGCGTGATGCGTATGCAGCGCTGCGGTCGACCTTGGTGGGATCCTTGCCGGAGAATGCGCCGCCGCCGTGAGGTGCGCTGCCGCCGTAGGTATCAACTATGATCTTTCTGCCGGTAAGGCCGGAGTCGCCCTGAGGTCCGCCGATGACAAAGCGGCCGGTCGGGTTTACATAATACTTGGTGCTCTCGTCTATAAGCTCGGCAGGAACGCTGGGCTTTATGACAAGCTCGACCATATCGTTTCTGATCTGCTCAAGGCTTACGTCGGGAGAATGCTGAGTTGAAAGAACAACAGTGTCAACGCGCACGGGCTTGCCTGCGTCGTCGTACTCCACAGTGACCTGAGTTTTGCCGTCGGGACGCAGATAATCGACAAGGCCGGATTTTCTGACGGCTGTGAGGCGTTTTGCGATCTTGTGCGAAAGGCTTATTGCCAGGGGCATAAGCTCCTCGGTCTCGCGGCATGCATAACCGAACATCATGCCCTGGTCGCCTGCGCCGTTGTCAAGCTCGGCATCGCCGCTTTCCTTGGCTTCAAGCGACTTGTCAACACCGAGGGCGATATCCGCCGACTGCTCGTCGATATTGGTGATGATGCCGCAGGTGTCGCAGTCAAAGCCGTACTTGGCTCTGTCGTAGCCGATATCGCGGATAACGCCGCGTGCTATCTTCGCAATGTCGATATAGCACTCGGTGCTTATCTCCCCCATGATGTGGACAAGGCCGGTGGAAACGGTCGTCTCGCATGCGACGCGGCCGTTGGGGTCCTTCTCGAGGATAGCGTCGAGGATGGCGTCCGATATCTGGTCGCAGATCTTATCGGGATGTCCCTCGGTTACAGATTCAGATGTAAACAGTCTTTTGCTCATTTCTTTTTCCTCCGAAAATAATATTTCCGAACACGCATCAGGCAATTAAAAAACTCCGTCGACCGACGGAGCAACAAATTTGGTCATAAGCCTCATCTTTCGATAATCACCGCCGGATTTGGCACCTTGCCTTCGCAGGTTGCCGGGCTTCACAGGGCCGTTCCCTCCACCACTCTTGATAAGGTGTTCAGTTTTCGTATGAATTATAGCAGATTGACGCACATTGTCAAGTAGAAATTGAAAAACTTCCCGATATGCTGTATACTGTGTCTAAGCTGACGAGAGTCGAACACGTATCGGTTTTGACGGGCAGATTTCCGCCCATG
>OGYD01000508.1_pt1 | contig 32803 bp, 28 predicted proteins | sample 1576441 | NCBI WGS metagenome assembly OGYD01 (sample SAMEA3541537, study PRJEB24748) | human gut metagenome | biome: human gut; feature: human-associated habitat; material: faeces | place: China | collected 2012 | reverse complement strand
GGTCGTTCTTGTCCCGCCCCGCCATGCGCTTCTCGCGCCTGGGCCTCACGACCTCGACGACATCGTACCCGAGCTCGGCGAGCCTCCTCGCGACCCCCGCCCCGTACGACCCGGTCCCCTCGATTCCGACGACGGCGCAGTCCCCGGGCTCGCCGATTGCCGATGCGATCTCGTCGTACCCGGCGGCGTCGGCGCTATACGTCCCGGTCCTAAGGACGCGGCCCACTCGGTCAATCACGCAGAGGGCGTGCGTGTCCCTGTGCGTGTCCAGGCCGGCCGCGACCGTTCCGTTCTCGTTCATGCGTCTCCCTTCCCTGCCTCAGGTTTCGGGTGGCCTTCGGAACGGGCAGACGCGTCACTGACGAGAGCGCTATACTGCAGATGCTGGCCGGCAGCCGCGCCCATGCTCCTATCAAGTCATGGCCGGCCCTCGGGTCACCGGGATGGCGCGGGGCGACTCAAGCAAAAGACAGCCCTGGGGCGTCAGACTAAACACGAGCCACCGCGCCGTCCCCACAACAGTGAGTATTGTCCTTTGGTCGCGAAGAAGAGAAGGACAAACCCCGTAACGATTATCAGTGACTAAACACAGCAGCATGCTGTTATTCATCCGGCTCTCTCGCTTCCCGATTTCTGGATCGAGCCGAAGGCCAGCAGGGAGTTCGGACAATAGTACCAGGACTGGCTTAACAGCGATTTGAACAATTAGGCGTATTGACTCCATCAAATATCCTGCCAGTTCAGTTGGAAACACCATGGATGGAGTCCCTCTCTTCCGCCTGATATCTTCAAGATGTCAAGAAGCGATGGGGAGAAGAGGAGTTGGCTGTGGCTGTACGTGCATTGGACATCATCCAAATTGTTCAGAAACAGCCAGGTATTACTCAAACTGAGCTCGCAAAGTCACTCGATGTCTCCCAGAGAACGATTCGCTCTGGCGTACGTCATGCAAACGATTTTTTAGGAAGCACTGCACACATTGTGCATCACAGAAACGATGGATATGAGCTCATCATTGATGACGCGATGGCGTTTGCAGCTACAGGGGCAACAGAGAGCTTCTTTGTTGATTCTCTGCCTTCTGAGCCAGAAGAAAGAGTCGGCTACCTTCTAAGCAACCTTGTTCAGAGAGATGACTGGGTTACTCTGGATGATCTATCGGCACAGCTCTTTGTGTCGCGCGCTTCCGTATCGGCTGACCTGCGTACCGTGGAGAAGATTCTTTCTCGCTATGGGTTAAAGATTGCTCGTCGTCCGCGCTATGGCATACGTGTCGAAGGATCAGAAATGGCCCGTAGACTTTGCATTGCTGGGATGGTTCTTGACGGGGCGACAAATTCAGATGATATCTTGCCGTCGTTGGAGAAGGTGTCTTCCTGCACGCGAGAGGCGCTGGACTATACAAAGTTCAAGATAAATTCCGATGCATACCACAATCTTGTTGTACATGTTGCCGTGTCTATGCGTCGTATCGCGGCGGGAGATGTCATAGGCGTTCCTTCTGAGGACTTGAATCGACTCAAAGAAACGTCGGCATATTATGCGGCTTCACGCATTGCGATGAATCTTGCTGACAACTTTGAAACTGAAATACCAGAACAGGAAGTTGCTTATCTCGCGATGCATCTCATTGGCAGACAGTTCATTGACGATGAAGCAAGCGAGGATATGGGTCTTATCATTTCTGATGAGATTTGGTCAGTTGTCGGCACGATGCTCGCAATCGTGCGGGGAGCATTCGGCGTGGATTTCGGTGGGGATCTCGAGCTGCGCATGAATCTGGCTCGCCATCTTGTGCCGCTCTCGGTACGGCTTAAATATCGGATGCGTGTCCAGAATCCGCTGCTTGACGAAATTATCGAGCATTATCCGCTGGCATGGTCAATGGCGAGAGCGACAGCCTCAGTCCTTGAGAAGGCATACGGCACATATCCGTCTGATGAGGAGATTGGCTACATTGCACTTACCTTCGCATTGGCGCTTGAACGCAAGCGTGATGTGCCTGCAAGGAAGAACATCGTCGTAGTGTGTGGCAGTGGACAAGGTGTCGCGCGGATGCTGGAATGGCGCTTCCGGGAGGATTTTGGCCCGTGGTTGAATAGCATCAAGACGTGCGACGCAAGCGAAATTAGTGCACTGGATTTCACGAATATCGATTACGTCTTCACCACCGTCCCTCTCTCATTTATTCCTCCAGTTCCTGTCCGTCGTGTGAATACGTTTCTTGATGAGACGGACGTGAAACGTGTCCGAAGCACTCTAGAGGGATCAGACGACTGCTACTCGCCGATTGATTATTTCGATGTCAATCTCTTCTTTCCACATTTGGCCTTTAGTAAGAAAGACGAAGTGTTGGATTTTCTCTGCAAGCAGATAGAGAGTCAGCGGACCATACACGGAAATCTAAGGGAACTGGTCGAGGAAAGAGAACGACTTGCAGAGACGTCATTCGGCAATCAGGTGGCAATGCCGCATCCCTATGAGCCAGTAGCAGATGAAACCTTTGTCTGTGTGGGCCTGCTGGATGAAGCCCTCCTTTGGGATTCGCATCCTGTACGAGCGGTATTTCTTGTCTGCATCACGCGGGAAGACGTTGCGCTCGATGGCTTTTACCGAGTTCTCACGCCTGTGCTCAGCAGCGAAGACTCGGTTGAGCGCCTGGTAGAGCATCAGGACTGGAGCACTCTGTGCAGCCTTTTGCAGGAGAGCGCCAGTCAGGGAGGTGATGATACCGCCTGATATGGATGACTGTTTGAAAGCATGGTTTTTTGTAGATGAAAGCGAAGGCTGCAATGAAAAAAATCGTTCTTCTGTGCTCTGCCGGCATGTCTACAAGTCTCTTGGTCAATAAGATGCGTGAGGCTGCAAAGAAGCAGGGCTATGAGTGCTCCATAGATGCATATCCGATTCGCAGTGCTACTGAACACGGCAAGGATGCCGATATTGTCCTTCTTGGACCGCAGGTTCGGTTCCAGTTGCGTAAGCTGAACCAAGATCTCTCCTGCCCTGTTGAAGCAATCGACCCCATGACTTACGGACGCATGGATGGCGAAGCGCTTCTGAAAAAAGTCAGGGAGGTGCTCGGTGACTAGTTTTGAAGAGCTGTCGGAGCTGAGCATCGAAATCATTGCTGCAGTTGGCACCGCGCGGAGTGACTATATCGAAGCAATCCAGGAAGCGAAGGCGGGGAATTTCGAGGAGGCGCATCGGCTGGTTGATGCTGGTGCCGAGGAATACCTCAAAGGGCATCATGCCCACCTCAATCTCATTCAAAACGAGGCTGCAGGCGAACGCACTGATATGTGTCTGCTGTTGACGCATGCAGAGGATCAGCTGATGAGTGCTGAGGGATTTGGCATCCTTGCGGATGAATTCATAGAGCTTTATGAGCGCCTGTCAAAGGATGAGGAATCGCAACAAGAAGAAATGGTCGAGGAAAGGACGGTTTGATGGAAGGCTTCATGGATAAGCTTACCAATGTGCTTGGTGGCTTCGCGGACCGGGTGAACAGTCTCCGCTATATCATCGTTATCAAGAATGCATTCTATGCGCTTATTCCTGTCATTATTGCAGGCGCCTTTGGTACCCTCTTCGGGACCATGGTGTTTGACTCCTCAACGGGGCTTGCGCAATTTGCGCCGCTTGCCTGGCTTGCAAATCTCAAACCCATTGCAACTGCGCTGAGCTATGTGACTCTGAGCTTCCTGACTATCTACGTTGCATTTCTTATGGGCCTCGAGCTTGGCAAGCTCAATGGGCTTGAGGGCTATTTCCCGGGCATTGTTGCAGTCATGTCTTATCTCGTGGTCAATCCAACTACCTATACTGCAACCAATTCTGATGGCCTGTCCATGCTTGTCTCCAATGTGCTCGCCAAGCAGTATACGGATACCAAAGGCCTTTTCCTTGGCATGATTGTCGCTGTTGCCTCAGTTGAACTCTACAGCCGTCTTGTAAAGTGCGATGCTCTTAATTTCAAGATGCCGGATACTGTTCCGCCCAATGTTTCGAGGAGCTTCTCTGCACTTTTCCCGGGAACGCTGACAGTCGCTATCTTCTCCGCTATTGGCTGGGCATTCAATCAGCTCACGGGAATCTATCTGTATGATGCCATCTATAACCTTGTCCAGAAGCCGCTCATGGGGGTTGTCCAAGGTCTTCCCGGCTTGCTTCTTCTCATGTTCATTGCTCAGGTCTTCTGGGTCATTGGCATTCATGGCAATCAGATGATTAAGCCGATTCGCGAACCATTGCTCATTGCTGCCATTACGGCCAATGCAGATGCCTTCGCTGCTGGTCAGCCTCTTCCCAATATCATCACCATGCCATTCTGGGATATGTATATGAGCTTTGGCGGATCTGGATGCACTCTTGGTCTTCTCATTGCAATCTTCCTGATTGGCAAACGTGATGATATGAAGGCTATCGCAAAGCTTTCGCTGCCTTGCGGAATTTTCAACATAAATGAGCCTGTCATCTTTGGCATGCCTATCATGCTTAATCCCATTCTTGCCATCCCCTTTATCATCACCCCGCTTGTCACTGGCACGATTGGCTACTACGCAACAGCATTGGGCTTCGCTGCTCGTGCGGTCGTGTACATTCCTTGGCCGACACCTCCTATTTTGAGCGCTTGGCTGGCAACCGCAGGTGACCTCGGCGCTGTTGTAACGCAGCTGATCTGCATTGCAGTCTCCATCTTGATATATCTGCCCTTTGTCCAGATTTCTAACAAGCAGAAGCTCGTCACGACAGAGAGCGGAGAGGTTGAGTCTGAAATCTAGTTCCACTGCAGGGCGGCGCACAGAGCCGCCCTGCTTCTTATCAATGAGCAGACGCTAAAGGTGTAAGGAGTATGTGCATGAGAGTCGAACTCCCAAAAGGATTCATTGTTGGAGCTGCATCGTCGGCTTGGCAGACGGAAGGCTGGAAAGGCAAAAAGCCTGGACAGGATTCCTATCTTGACAGCTGGTATAAGAACGAGACAAATGTCTGGCATGATGGTTACGGTCCCGCTGTCGCAACCAATTTCATGGAAAACTATCAGCAGGATGTTGATCTCATGAAAGAGATTGGTCTCCAGGCTTATCGGACTTCGATCAACTGGTCGCGCTTCTTCACGGACTACGAGAATCTAGTCGTAGACGAGTCCTATGCCAAGCACATCGATGATGTGGTCAATGCTCTCGTGGCTGCAGGCGTCGAGCCTATGCTATGCCTCGAGCATTACGAGCTGCCGCAGGCCCTGAGTGAAATGTATGATGGCTGGTCTTCCCGCCATGTCGTCGATCTTTATGCTGCATATGCACGTATCTGTTTCGAGCGCTATGGAGATAGGGTTCATCAATGGTTCACGTTCAATGAGCCTATTGTTCCGCAGACACGCTGCTACCTGGACGCAGTTCGCTGGCCGCATGAGCAGAATACGCTCAAGTGGATGACTTGGAACTACCATAAGGCTCTGGCAAGTGCGTTCGCTGTTAAGGAATTCCATAAGGGCGGATATGCAGGACGCATCGGCTGCGTGTTGAATCCCGAGATGGCCTATGCACGGTCCTCGTCTCCTGAAGATCAGCGTGCTCGGGAGATGTATGACCTCTTCTACAACCGCGTCTTCTTCGATCCGATGGTCAGGGGAAGCTACCCTGCTGAACTCGAAGAGATCATGGAGAAATACCAGGTTTGGCCTGAGATGGACGCAGATGATCTGGCAATTATTGCAGGCAATACTGTTGATTTCTTGGGCATCAACCAGTATTACCCGAAGCGCGTCCGTGCGCAGCGCTTTGCTTGGAATCCGGAAACACCGTTCCATCCAGAGATGTTTTATGAGCCCTTCGACCTGCCGGGTCGCGCGATGAACAAGAGTCGTGGCTGGGAAATTTATCCCAAGGTCATGTATGACATGGCAATGTATCTCAAAGAGAATTACGGAGAGATACCTTGGATTGTTTCGGAAAACGGAATGGGCATAGAGGGCGAGGAGCGTTTCAAGGATGCACAGGGCATGGTGCAGGATACCTATCGCATCGACTTCATAGCCCAGCATCTTCGCTGGCTTGTAAAAGCAATTGAGGAAGGTTCACTTTGCGAAGGATATATGCTCTGGGCCTTCACGGATAACGTTTCTCCGATGAATGCTTTCAAGAATCGTTATGGTCTCGTACGCATTGAACTCGATGAGCAGCGTACAAGGAGCATGAAGGCTTCTGGGCTATGGTATCGCGGCCTCATCGCCAATAGAAGCTTTGAGATATCTGACGAAGTCTTTCCGCGTTAACTGGCAAAGAAGGTAATCTGATGGATAACACCGAAAAACAGCCGCGCTCTGGAAAATACCGCCGCATCAGTCCCGAGATGGACCCTCTACGTTTGGGCTCTGGTTGGAGTGTCGACGATCTGGACAGAACGCAGATATTAATTGAGTCAACATATGGCGATTCTCATCCAGGAAGCGCTGGCTTGGGAGAACTTGTCGAAGTAATTCGTTCTGGCATAAAGGATGCCGGAGGACATGGTGCACGTTACTTCTGCACCGATATGTGCGATGGGGAAGCACAGGGACATGATGGCATTAACTATTCTCTCGCCTCAAGGGACATGATTGCCAACATGATTGAGATACATGCAGAGGCGACTCCTTTTGACGGTGCTGTCTTTGTTGCCAGTTGTGACAAGGGATTGCCTGGCAATCTCATGGCACTTGGTCGGATCAATATACCTTCGATTGTCGTGACAGGCGGAGTGATGGATGCTGGCCCTGATCTCCTGACGCTCGAGCAGCTTGGTGCTATTAGCGCCCGCTATGAGCGTGGCGAGATTCCGCATAGAGACCTGGTCTTTGCGGAGCATCACGCTTGTCCGAGCTGCGGCGCCTGCTCTTTCATGGGCACCGCATCAACAATGCAGATAACTGCAGAAGCTCTGGGGCTCATGCTTCCGGGCACGGCGCTTCTTCCTGCTACGGGCCAGGAGCTTCGCAACGCGGCAAGACAATCCGCTGAGCAGGTCATGTGGCTCGTCGAACACGATTTGACACCCCGAAAGATTGTGACGAAAGAGTCTTTCGAGAACCTCATCATGGTTCATGCTGCTATCTCTGGATCAACTAATTCTCTTCTACATATCCCTGCTATTGCTCATGAGTTTGGCATTGAAATCACTGCAGATGATTTTGACCGGCTGCATAGAGGTGCTCACTACCTGCTTGATATCCGGCCGGCTGGGCGCTGGCCGGCTCAGTTCTTCTGCTATGCTGGAGGCCTGCCTCGCGTCATGGAAGAAATTAAACCCATGCTGCATCTTGACGTCATGACTGTCACGGGAAAGACGCTTGGCGAGAACCTCGATGAGCTGCGCAGTAGCGGCTATTACGAAGCGTGCGAAGAACACCTGAAGCCTTGGGGGATCGGGAGAGAAGATGTTATTCGCTCTTTCGATCATCCTATCGGGACGAATGGCTCTATTGCCATCTTGCATGGCAACCTTGCTCCTGACGGTGCTGTGGTAAAGCATACAGTGGTGCCCAAAGAAATGTTCCAGGCGGTACTTCGTGCAAGAGTCTTCAACTGCGAAGAAGATGCGCTGCATGCAGTGCTGACTCATGCCATTCAACCGGGAGATGCGGTTATCATCCGCTATGAGGGTCCTAGAGGATCTGGTATGCCCGAAATGTTCTATACAACAGAGGCCATCGCATCCGACCCCGAGTTGGGAGCAAGCATAGCATTGATAACTGACGGCAGATTCTCCGGCGCATCAAAAGGTCCAGCTATTGGGCATGTATCTCCGGAAGCTGCTGCAGGAGGCCCTATTGCTCTCCTGGAGGATAACGACCTCATTGAGATTGATATCCCTGCAAGACGGCTGGAGATAGTAGGTGTCGCAGGCAAGCGCTGTTCCTCTGAAGAAATGGAACGAACTCTGGAAAAGAGGAAAGAAGCCTGGAAACCGAAGCCGAGCAAGTATCGTTCAGGCGTGTTGAAGTTTTACACAGAGCATGCTCTGTCGGCAATTCAAGGTGGATACATGGCTTGATATAGCTGATCAATCATAGGCAACTACACGGAGATGAATCTGTACTGCGCAGTACCAAAGGGCAAACAAAACTCGAAATAGCCAATTGATGCTGGTTTGGAGCACATATAGTGAAGATGACATTCAGGTGGTACGGGGAAGGGTCCGATCCGATCCCTCTGGACTACATCCATCAGATCCCGGGCGTCTCGGGCATCGTCGGATGCCTGATGGACGTGCCGGCAGGCGAGGTATGGCCGAAGGAGAAGATCGCGGCGCTCGTGGGCCAGGCGGCGGAGCATGGCCTCGGGTGCGAGGTCATCGAGTCCGTGAACATCCACGACGACATCAAGGCAGGCCTTCCCTCCCGCGACCGCTACATCGAGAACTACAAGGAGACCATCAGGAATCTCGCCGAGTTCGGCGTCAAGGTCATCTGCTACAACTTCATGCCGGTCTTCGACTGGGTGAAGTCCGACCTCGACTATCGCCTTCCCGACGGATCCTCCACGCTCTGCTTCAGGAAGGAGGACATCCCCGACGACCCGGACGCGCTGCTCGAGCGCTACGCGCACGGCACGGACGGCTATGTCCTTCCCGGCTGGGAGCCCGAGCGCCTCGCCCACCTGAAGGAGCTCTTCGAGCTCTACAAGGACGTCGACGAGCAGGCCCTGCGCGACAACCTCGTCTACTTCCTCAAGGCCATCATCCCGACCTGCGAGGAGTGCGGCGTGAAGATGGCGATCCATCCGGACGATCCCCCCTACTCGATGTTCGGCCTTCCCCGCATCATCAAGAACCGCGACGACCTCGACTGGCTCTGCCGCGCCGTCGATTCCCCCGCGAACGGCATCACGCTCTGCTGCGGGTCGATCGCGGAGGAGCCCGCAAACGACGTCTATGCGATCCTCGACGAGTTCTCTAAGCGCGGACGCATCCACTTCGTCCACATGCGCAACATCCGCTATCTCGAGCCGGGAAAGAGCAAGGACTTCTACGAGGCGCCGCACCTGTCCCGCGAAGGCTCGCTCGATGTCTGGCGCATGTGCCGGGCGCTCTTCGAGAACGGGTTCGACGGCTATATCCGTCCCGACCATGGCCGCATGATCTGGGGCGAGACCGGACGTCCGGGCTATGGCCTCTATGACAGGGCACTTGGCTGCACCTACATCAACGGCATCTGGGAGACGCTCGAGAAGGACGCCGCCCTTGCCAAGGAGGCATGATCTCCATGTTCATGGACGATGATTTCCTGCTCGACACCGAGTGGGCCAGAAAGCTCTTCCATGGGCATGCAGAAGGCCAGCCCATCATCGACTACCACTGCCATCTCGATCCGGCCCAGGTCGTCGAGGATGTGCACTTCAAGGACCTGACCCAGCTGTGGCTCTTCGACAATGGCGGAGGCGACCATTACAAGTGGCGCCTGATGCGTGCGGAGGGCGTGCCGGAGCGCCTGATCACCGGTGACGGCGAGCCATACGAGAAGTTCTGTGCCTATGTCCGCACGATCGGGCGGGCGCCGGGCAATCCGCTCTATGAGTGGAGCCATCTGGAGCTGCGCCGTGCCTTCGGGATAGACCTCACGATCACGGAGAAGAATGCGCCCGAGATTTGGCGGCGCGCAAACGAGCGCATTGCAGAGCCTGGCTTTTCTGCCCGCGGCCTCATCCGCCGCTTCGGTGTGCGCTGCATCTGCACGACCGACGATCCGGCATCCGATCTTTCCTGGCACAGGAAGCTCGCCGAAGAGAAGGACCCCGGCTTCAAGATGCTGCCGACCTTCCGTCCTGATGCCCTCTCCGCTATCGAGGCAGAAGGATTTGCGTCCTATATGCAGCGTCTCTCGGCAGCGTCCGGTATCGAGATCGTGGACTGGAAGAGCCTTAAGGAGGCAGCAGCGCAGCGCGTGGAGGCGTTCCACACGGTGGGCGGCCGTCTTGCTGACCATGGACTCAACAGCTTCAGGTTCGTCGCGGCAGATGAGGAAGAGGTCGCGGCCATCGTCGCGAAGGCGCTTGCCCATGAGACGGTCTCTCCTCAGGAGGCAGAGGCCTACCGCACGGCACTCACGCTCTTCCTGATGGGGGAGTACGAGTCCCATGGCTGGACGCTCCAGCTCCACATGAATGTCTTCCGCAATGCGAATTCCTGCCGCTTCCAGGAGCTTGGTCCTGACACCGGCTTCGATTCGGTCGGAGACCAGCCGGGTCTGGTGCATGAGGTGGCATCGCTTCTCGATGCAGCGCAGATGCGCTCTGCGCTTCCACGCACGATACTCTATTCTCTCGACGAGGCGCAGTGGATGGGGCTTGCGACCCTCATGCAGTCCTTCCAGGGCGGCGTGCGGCAGCGCATGCAGCTGGGATGTGCCTGGTGGTTCTCCGATTCCTTCGCAGGGATAACGAGGCAGCTCGAAGTGTTTGCCCAGGAGAGCCTGCTTGCCAACTTCTGCGGCATGCTGACCGACTCGCGCAGCTTCCTGTCGTATCCTCGCCATGAGTACTTCCGGCGTGTCCTGTGCCGCCTTCTCGGGCAATGGGCAGAGCAGGGAAGGATTCCTGCCGACGAAGAATGGCTCGGCGGGATCGTGGAGGACATCTCCTACAGAAATGCCCGCGACTACTTCGGCTTCTTCGAAGAAGAGCGCTAAGCCAGAAAACATGCAGAATGCCTCCCGGCAAGGCCGGGAGGCATTCTGCTCTTTAGCCTGGCTCTCCCCGCATGAAGCGGCGTGCCTCAAAGTCCTTGCTCGCAGAAGCAATGGCATGCACCCTGGCTGCTATTTCAGCTCATGGCGGTAATGAAGCGCATTCTCCTTGTGCTGACGTGCATATGCCTCGATCTCATCTGCAGGAGCGCCGCTTTCCATGAGCCTCAGGAGTTTGACATGCTCCCGCATCGAAACCTTGCGGCGCTCTAAGCGTCCGGCATTCTCTGTATAGACGACCCTGCGCTTGATGAAGCCGAGGCACTCGATTTCGGCGATGATGAGCGTCTGCAGATGGGGTGGCGATGGAAATCTTGGAGCGCGGGCGCCGTCCAGCCAATGCCATCCGCTCTGCAGGCTAGCGGGCCGTCTCCGACCTCGGTCGGGAACCGCGTGGAGCAAGTGCATCCTGAATCGCTCCGAGCATCGAAGCATGCACGTCGATGTGGCACATGCGGCCGCGACTGCGCAGTCAACGCGCGAGATGAATGCCATCTTTCCGTCCCCCCACATACTGCTTTCATGGCCAGAGTACGACACCGAGCATCCATTCGTAATGGATTTGGGCACGGCGTATGAACCGGAGCCTCTGGCAAGCCCTGAAAAGATCGAGTTCTGGAAGCTCTTCTTCTCGCTGCAGAAGGCCTGGTAGTGGCGCGGCTGGCGGCTAAGTTAGCATAGGATGCAGGATATGGCAGCTCATCTGCGGTGATAGGCCGCGGGTGAGCTGCCATCCTGCATGCAGGGGATTGACAGGGTATTGAGGTTTAATCCTTGTCGCTATCAATCAGAAGGCAGTCTGCCTTGTCCAGACTCTCATGCCACTCTTTGCGCAGAGGCCGATCCGTTATTATCCCTGTTGCCTCCGTGAAGTCGCAGAGATGCACGAAGGACGTGTTGTCGAATTTGGAATAATCTGCGACAAAGTAGGTGTGCTGCGAATGCTCGAGAACGATCCTTCTGACATCGTTCCAGCGGTCGGTCGAATCGGTGATACCGCTGCTCAGGGACAGGGACCGGCTGGAAAGAAATGACGTGTCGACGTAGTAGCGCTGGATGGTCAGCTTTGCTATGGGTCCATAGAAGGCCTTCTCGGTCGGGGAGTAATTGCCGCCGATGCCGATGAGCTTGATGCTCGGACACTTTGCAAGCAGGTTCAAGATCATCAGGTTGTTGGTCAGCACCGTGATCCGCATGTCCTGCAGAAGCTTTGCTATATAGAAGCAGGTCGTCGAATTGTCCAGGAAGATGGTGTCCCCGTTGCTGACAAAGCGCAGGCAACGGGCAGCGATGATCTCCTTGCTGTCGCGGTAGGCAGTCGTTCGAATATTGACGTCTACCAGATTGTCGACGCCCGTCTGGACATAGGCGCCTCCATAGGAGCGCTTGAGAGTCCCCTCGGATTCGAGGACCTTGAGATCCCGACGGATGGTTTCGTCTGTCACTGAAAAAGTCTTGGCAAGTTCCGTTACAGAAGCGCTCTTCTTTTCACGAACGACTTCTGCGATTTTCTGACGTCTGACCGCACCAATCATTGTTCACCTGCTCGAAGGTTCTAAGAATCACGCTAGGGCATAAATGATGACCCTTCCGCATGTTCTTGCCCCATTCATTATCAAAAATCACCGTTTACCGGAAAAACAACAACATCGGGCAATAAACCAAAAATAAGCTCACACAGCTTAAAGCTAAGCGCGTAATATCTGCCAATGTGTTGAGTGTTTATGTTGAAAAATGTTGATTTGAGAGGAGATGATATCAGTGAAACAGAACTTCATGTCTGAGGAGGAGGCCCGCCAGGCAATTGTTCAGACAGGAAAGCGCATGTATGACCATGGCTATGTCGTGACCAACGATGGCAACATTTCCGTTCGTATCTCCAGCACGGAAATCATTGTTACGCCCACGGGCGTTTCCAAGGGATTCATGACACCGGAAATGATGGTGAAGATGAATCTAGATGGTGACGTGCTCGAAGCGGAGGGCACGAAGCCTTCCAGCGAAGTGAAGATGCATCTGCGAGTCTATGCAGAAGACGATAGCGTGATGGCGGTCGTCCATGCGCATCCCATCTATGCAACGTCCTATGCAATTGCGGGCATTCCGCTGGATGAGCCGATTCTGTCTGAAGCGATGCTCCAGATAGGAGCCGTGCCTATTGCCAAGTATGCAAAGCCTGGCACGTACGATGTTCCGGACGGCATCGCTCCGTTCGTGAAAGGCTATGGGGCAGTGCTTCTCTCGAACCATGGCGCCCTGACATGGGGGACGACACTTGTAGAAGCGTTTTCCCGCATGGAAGTGCTCGAAAACTATGCACACATCAGCTTTGTGGTGGGTCTGCTCGGTGGCGGACGAGGTCTTGATGTGGAACAGGTGGCGGGGCTGGCCGGCATCCGGAAAGAGATGGGGCTTGCTGCCATAGCAATGCCAAAGGGCAGGCAGGAAAAGGAAAACGGAGAAGACCTGATTCCGTAGGCAGCACGCATTCTGCATATGCGTACAACGAACGTGGTGAGGGGTATTTCGAAATGCTGTTGAGGAAAGAGCTCGTCAATGTCAATCTCGAGGCTTCGTCGAAGGAAGACCTGCTTCGAAAGCTGGCTGGTGAATTTCTGGAAGAGGGGCTGGTCAAGCCGTCTTTCCCCCAAGCAATCCTTGATAGGGAGGCAGTATATCCCACAGGACTCCCTGCTGTTGCGTTCGATATAGCCATCCCACACTGTGCAGCCTCGAATGTCATCGAAACGTCTATGGCGGTGGCTACCTTGGCGCATCCTGTCGAATTCCAGCAGATGGGGTCGGCAGACATAACGCTGCATCCTGAAGTCGTTTTCATGCTTGCCATCCAGGATCCCGACAAGCAGCTGGAGACGCTCCAGAAAATCATGGGGGTCATACAGGACCGTGATCTGCTCGTAAAGATTCGCAGCTCCAGAGATGCCGATGAGCTGTATGGCCTGCTGTCGCCGAAGGTCAATTAGGGTCAAGCTGCCGGAAGGGCCGGCAAAAGGAAGAAAGGAAGCAATCATGTCCAAGAAAGTGAAGTTCCTGTCAGTATGCGGTTCCGGCGTGGTCACCTCCCACATGATGGCCAACAAGATTGTCGACATGCTCTCCGATGAGGGCTATGACGCAGAAGCCGACGAGTGCAATCCCTCCGAGCTCGATGGATATCTGATGCGCGGGAAATATGACTTCATCGCCAATTCGAGCCCCATCGGCGATGCGCATGGGGTGCCTGCATTCTCTGCAATGGGCCTCATCACGGGACTGGGAGATGAGGAGTTCCTGGAGCAGGTGCTCGATCTGCTTCACAAGGAAGGAAAGTAGGCTCTGGCCTGCAGACAGCAAGTCTGGATTTGACAGAAAGGGAAGGAATGGATGCATTTCTCAATGCCTTGAATCTGTTCTTCACCACATTCAAGGCAGCAGTCTTTGTTCCTGTATTCATCTTCATCATTGCTATTGCCATGGGCGTAAAGCCCAAGAAGGCATTCTTCTCTGCCCTGTCGGCTGGCGTCGGTCTTGAGGGCTTCTCTCTGGTCATCGGCACCTATAGCCCGATTCTGCAGCCCATCATCGACAACATGATCAATTCTGTCGGCATCAACCTCCCGATTGTCGACCTTGGCTGGCAGACGACCTCGATCATTGCCTATTCCTATCAGGTAGGCATGATCTACATTGCAGTTGCAATCGCCCTGCAGGTCATTCTCTATCTTGCGAAGTACACGACGATCTTCCAGGCGGGCGACCTCTGGAACAACTACTCGTACTTCGCATGGGGCTCCTGCCTGTTTGTCCTGACGGGCAATTTCTGGCTTGCAATGGCATGCATGGTCGTGCAGCAGCTCTACACGCTGCTCTGCACTGAAATCATCGCCAAGCGCTGGTCTACCTACTATGGCTACCCCAATTGCTCCATTGCATCTCTTCACACGGCAACCTGCGGCATCATTGCAGTTCCTCTGAATCTTCTGCTCGACAAGCTTGGTCTCTACAAGACCAACGCTGACCCCCAGACCCTCCGCCAGAAGCTTGGCTTCATCGGCGAGCCTATGACCCTTGGCCTGTTCCTCGGAATCCTGATTGGCATCATCGGCGACTTCAACAAGCTGGGAGAGCTTTCTACCTGGGGCGAAATCACGACATGTGGCATTGCAACAGCTGCAGTCATGGCAGTCTTCCCGAAGGTTTCCGGCATCTTCGCGGGCTCTTTCTCGGCCATCACCGAGGCGGGCAAGAAGAAGATGAAGAAGGCAGGGACAAGCAACCGCGAATGGTATCTGGCAGTCAATGACGCTACGGGCTACGGCGAGGCCGCGACGCTGATCACCGGCATCCTGCTCATGCCGGTCACGCTCCTCGTCGCCTTCATCCTTCCGGGCAACCTCACGCTCCCCATGCTCGACCTTGTCGCTATCCCGTATATCATCCAGCCCTTCGTCGCCTGCTCCAACGGAAACATCGTCAAGTCGTTCATTGGCGGCCTGGTCTTCATGATCATCGACCTGTATTGCTGCTCGCTGACGGGCGCTGCATTCACGCAGGTGGCAGTCTCTACCGGTATCGATATGGGCTCGTATGGCATGATTACCTCTCTTGTCATTCTTGGCCAGCCAGTCGGAGCAATCATCTTCCTTGCGTTCCTTAGCCAGAACCCCGTCATCATCGCAATCGTGATTGTCGTCTACGCTGTCTGCTACATCCTCGTCCACAAGAACATGGACTCCATCCATGCATTCATCGAGAACTCTGCAGTGAACCACCAGATCGGCGTTCCGGCAGTGGCCGCTGAATAGCGACTGACCGACGGCGTCAAAGAAGGAGATTCATTTCTATGCCTTCATCTAAAGATGTAAAGCCCGAACTCAAGAAGCTTGTAAGGCTCTCAGGCGTCCGCATGATTGATTCCGGCCTTACGGTGGCAACCTGGGGTAACATCAGCTGCTGCGACAGGGAGACGGGCTTGATGTATATCACGCCCAGCGGCATGAACTACCATGAGATAGTCGACGACGATATCAACGTATATGATCTCGATGGCAATCTGGTTCAAGGCCATCGTCGTCCTTCCATCGAACTCGACCTGCATCGTGGCATGTACAATGCACGCCCTGACATTTCGGCCTGTGTCCATACCCATCCCATCTTCTCGACGGTATTCTCGTCGATGGGCGAGGTCATTCCGATCAACCTTCATGACGAAGCGGCACAGGCGCTGGGAGATACCGTGCGCTGCGCAGACTATTGCCTGCCAGGAACGGTCGATCTGGCAAATGCTGCAGTGGCAGCGATGGGGCAGAAGTCGAATGCCTGTCTGCTCCGGAACCACGGGGCAGTATGCATCGGTGCTGACATGGATGGTGCATTCAAGGTTTCGACAGTCCTTGAGATGGTTGCAGAGATCTATTGGCGCATCCGTGCCACAGGCGGCACCTATATTCCCATATCGGATGAGAATGTCGCCGCAATGCAGGTATTCGTCAAGACGAAGTACGGACAGTACTAGAGCCAGAGCAGCGTGGAGATGCCAACCATGAAGTACACGTACAAGTTCAAGATCGATGTTCCTACCTTCCGGAAGGCCCTGTATTTCAATGCCTTCGCGCGGAAGCGGGCGCAGCTGGGATTTGTGGCCGCTGCTTGGGCAGGAGCCGTCGTCCTTGCTGGCTTGGACCTTTTTGGCGGAGCGGAATTTAGCAATGTCGTGCAGATCTGCTATATCGTGGTGCTACTCTCCATGCCTCTTCTGATCTTCTCATGTGAACGTGGATGGCGCGAATATCGGGACAGCGGCCTGCAGGAACGCGAACGGACCGTTTCCGTCAGCGAGGACTGGATGAAGTTCCGCATTGCCGGAGATGCGGATTCGGAGAAGGTCGAATGGCATAACGTGTCTGCCATCTTCGAGCTTCCCGACGAGTTCATCATCTACCGCGACGCCGACCAGATGGTCGTCCTTCCGAAGTCTGCGATTCGCGAAGACGATGTGCCGGTCCTGCGCAGGCTGTTCATAAGCAAGCTGGGGAGAAGCTACAGGCTGCGCACCTCCATGCCCCAGAGCGCCTGCACCACGGTATGATGCAGCGCCAAAGGGCAGGACAGAATGGGAGCGGAGAGACATTGTATGCCTCTCCGCTCTCTTGTCTTGGCGATGCATGTCCAAGCCTGACCTGCCGGCTGCGGCGCCAACAGGTGCAGGGAGGGCACAGGATGCAGGAGCTAGTCTTCGGTCGATGTGCGCGTGCCGATGAGGTGCTCGTTCATGTGCCCGAAGATCTCCCTGACGCTCATCGGCTTCCTGCCGACGAGCTTCTCGAAGTCGTCGGTGAAGGCTGCCATCTGACCCAGGCGGATGGCCCGGCCGAAGCTCACCATGCCGTCAGAGCAGAACGGGAAGTTCTTTGCGGTATCTGCCCACATGTCCTCGGTGGTGCGCGGAACGCTGATGGAATCGAAGAAGGCATACTGCTCCTCATCGTCGATGTAGCGATAGGTCACCTTCCTGCTTGTCACGTCTGACGCAATGGCGAGATAGTCCGCGATCGTGAGGAGCTCCGGCCCGTTCACGTCGACGACGCGGTCCGACCAGTCGCTCATCGCGGCATATGCGGCTGAGGTTGCGCAGTCATCACGCGAGATGAATGCCATCTTCCTGTCTCCCGTGTTGTTGGCAAGCAAGCCGCCGGTATTCTTGGGCGCATTCACATAGTTCGATACCATGGCTTCTGGAACTGGGCTGGCGGCGGGAATCTTGGAGCGCAGTGGCACAGGAGAATCCATGCATGGCATGGAGCAGAAGAGGGCCTCTACTCGATGGCCCAGTTCGCCAGGAGGGCAGCAGGGGGGCTTCAGGAACATTGGGCGTTTCGAAACGATGACGCTCCTCAGGCCCGGCTGTCTGGACTTCTCGGCCTAGCTGGCCGTCTCATCTGCTGGCCGCTAGAAACAGCGAAGAGCCCTTTCGTCCCTCCCTTGATGCGCTGCAGCCTGTTTTTTTGGACCCCCAATCCATCCGCAGAAAGTGGACGCATGGATTCCCGGCGCGCAGATGATGTCGCCAATGACAGGGCCATCCGTCTTGAGGCGGATGGCCCTGTCCACCATCTCCTGCGCCCGTCTCGAACATCTTGTCGCTCGAATCGCCTCCGCGAGTGTCGATAGCTCCTCTCGCGGCTGATTCTCGGCTGCCGTCACAAAGGCAGGAAGAAGGGGCGCAGCTCACCCCTGCATCTCGGTCGCCTACAGTCTCACAGCGGCAGGTGCAGGGTGCCCCTCGCAGAAGAGCTCTATGGGCGTCATCCCGTCGTCTCCATACAGCCGCCTGGCGGCTTCGGGACACACCGCCGAGCAGCTTCAGAGCGGCGGAAACCGCCGAGAGGGAAGAGAGCTCTGCCTCGGCAGGGTTGAACAGGCGCTCGGTGTGTGCTGCCCGGTTCCTCACGCGGAGTATTCCGTTCAGCAGGTGCTGGAACTCCTTCCTTCTCGTCCCCTTCGGCCACGCGCGATAGAGGCACGTCCTCCATATCGCGGTCTCGCGGGAGCGGTCGGTGAGATGGACCCAGAATCCCAGCGCTCGCATATCAAGCGGTCGTAGGCATTTCGCAGCGCGACCCCGAAGTGGCAGACCTCGCGCATGACCACCTGCGCAAGGGCGGTATTCCACTCGTAGAGGTCCAGCGCCTTCTCTATGTCGCCGTTGCACGCGGCGGGGTAGGGTGCGAGGCGCTCGGGCGAGAGCCACCGCTCTGCTCACGCGCGTGTTTCATCGCCCTCGGAGAGGCATTTGACGTTTTCGTCGATGGGGCTGCCAGGTTCTTCGTGCATCGAAGACCCCCTATGTACAGATCGAGGCCCGGTGACTTGAATCAGAGGCCATTCCCGGACCCAACGACAGATATCTCACCTGCTTTCGCGAAGTCCAAGAAGAGGACTCGGGGAGCGTACATCATGCCGCCAGCCCTTCTGTTACCGCCACCCCAGAACGTGTGGAAGGAGCTGCCGGCTCCGGATTTGCCCCAGAGAGAGGCATGCATACTGATATACAAGACATCTTGTAATTCGTACAAATATACGAGTTTGATGGATGGCAATTGAGGAATCTGAACGAATGATTACCCCAACAGAACGAATTGAATAGCGTATTACCAGCAAAAATGCATAATGCCAGCGGCACAGTGTGGAAGAACTCCGCTCACAACTGATATATAACCACTGGCCGATGGGCAGGAAAAAGAAAGGGATTCTGACGATTGCGGTATGACTGATATACTAGTATAGGAGTCAGGAAATGGGAGACAGGAGGGACAGTGCGCAATTGTCTTGATCTGGACAAGGGCTGGCAGTTCACAGGCCCTTCGGGGGAAACGGTTCAGGTCGATGTACCGCATACCTGGAACGCCGAGGATGGCCAGGATGGAGGAAACGACTACTGGCGTGGCACCTGCACCTACAGGCGCCGCTTCGAGGTCCCTGACGGCTTCGATACTGCCACCATGGAGGCATGGCTCGAATTCCGCGGCGTCAATGCCTCTGCCGACGTGACGGTCAACGGACATCTGCTTGCCCACCATGATGGTGGATATTCGACCTTCAGGGTCGATGCCACGGACGTGCTGGCTCCGGCAGGGACTGCAGACGAGCTCGAGGTGGCAGTCGACAATTCCGTCAATGATCGCGTGTATCCGCAGAAGGCAGACTTCACGTTCTATGGAGGAATCTATCGCGACGTGAAGCTGATTGTGGTACCGAAGACGCATTTCGAGCTTGGATATGCTGGCACGCCGGGCATCCATGTGGTGCCTGAGGTGCATGACGGGGACAGGGATGTGCCGGTCCAGGTGAGGACCTGGGTCTCGGGTCCGGACGCCGGAAGCTGCGAGACGAAGGTCCGCATCTTCGATGCGGACGGAGCATGTGTGGCCTCGGGCACCGGCACGGATGTGACGCTCATGCTCGAAGGCGCGCACCGCTGGGATGGACTCAAGGACCCCTACCTCTATACAGCTGAGGCAGAGCTCCTGTCCCAGGATGGCTCCGTGCTCGACGAGGTGAGCACACGCTTCGGCGTGAGGAGCTTCTCCTTCGATCCGAAGAAGGGCTTCTTCCTGAATGGCAGGAGCTACCCTCTGCACGGCGTCTCCCGCCACCAGGACAGGAAGGGCATCGGCAACGCGCTCACGCCTGCCATGCACGAGGAGGACATCGAGCTGATCTGCGAGGTCGGCGCCAACACGGTGCGCCTTGCCCACTACCAGCATGACCAGCACTTCTACGACCTCTGCGACGAGCGGGGCCTGGTGGTGTGGGCAGAGATCCCCTACATCTCGGAGCATCTTGCCCACGGCAACGAGAACACCCGCTCGCAGATGGAGGAGCTCATCGTCCAGAACGCGAACCACCCGTCCATCGTGTGCTGGGGCCTTTCGAACGAGATCACGATCTCGACGCACGACAGGAAGGCGATGCTCGAGAACCACCATGCGCTCAACGATCTGTGCCACAAGCTCGATCCTGCGCGGTTCACGACGCTTGCCTGCTACGCGATGTGCGGCCCCTTCAACCGGACGGCCTTCGTGAGCGATGTGGTCAGCTGGAACCTGTATCTGGGATGGTATGTGCCAGGCCTGTTCCTGAACGACCTGTGGTTCGGCTTCTTCCATCTCGTGCATCCGAAGCGCACGGTCGGCATGAGCGAGTACGGATGCGAGGCAATGCCGAACCTGCACTCCGAGCACCCGAGGCGTGGCGACCACACGGAAGAGTACCAGTGCATCTACCATGAGTACATGCTGCGCTTCTTCGGCAGGCACCCGTATCTGTGGGCGACGCATGTATGGAACATGTTCGACTTTGCAGCTGATGCCCGCAACCAGGGCGGCGAGCCCGGCATGAACCACAAGGGGCTTGTCACCTTCGACCGGGCGACGAAGAAGGATGCGTTCTATCTCTACAAGTGCTGGTGGAACCCCGAGCCCATGGTCCACATCTGCTCGAAGAGGTTCCGCGACCGTGCGCAGGACAGGATCCGCGTCAAGGTCTACTCGAACCAGCCGGAAGTCACGCTCTGCGTGAATGGCGAGGCTGTGGCAACGAAGCGGGCAGACAAGGTCTTCACGTTCGACATCACGCTCCAGCCTGGCAAGAACGCGATCGCTGCCAAGGCTGGTGCGCTTTCCGACACGGCCGAGTTCTGGCGCGTCAGGAAGGAGAACGGCGCCTACAGCCTGAAGGGCAAGGGCGGCGGAGGCAACTGGACGTAAGAGCCTTCGGCATCACAAGAGATCAAATCCAATATGGCAACCGCGCCTGGCCCTAAAGGCCAGGCAGGGAAATAGGTGCCTGCCATGCGCAGGCAGAGAGATATCCATGCGAAATGGGGGAGTGAAGTACATGGGCAAGAAGTCACCAGAACACAGGCTGATGACCCGCCGCGGCTTCTTTTCGGTAGGAGCGCTGGGCCTTGCGGCGGCATCGGGCATCGGTAGCGCTGTCGAGCAGTATGCTGCGACGCTCGACCAGAATTTCGGTACGAAGAGCTCCGAGTTCATCTCGACGAGCACCGACGCAGAGCCGCTGTATCAGGCATTCAGGCCAAGCGAGGAGCTTCTCAACGCAGATGGTTCCGGAAACTCGCATGCACTGATCCAGAAGGCAATCGATATGGGAAGGCGCCAGGCAGTCTCTGGTACGGTCCTTCTGAAGAACGAGACCGCAGATGGCCGCGGCCTGCCTCTTGCGCCCGGCGAGCGCGTCACGCTTTTCGGCTCCCGCTCCCATACGACCCTTCTCGGCTCCGGCATGGGCACCAAGGCGGCCGGCCCCTGCATCACGCTTGAACAGGCGCTGGGGTCTGATACATCGACCGACTTCGCCCACACCATCGCGACCGCTGCCGCAAAGAAACACGTGAAGAATCCGGATGGCTCTTCTGCCATTGTCTTCAGCGATCCTGCTCCGACGATTCAGTCTTGGGCGGGAGACGAGTTCGAGATCGAGGGTGCAGGCCTCGAGCTGAACCCCACGATGATCTCCGCCTATGATGCGGTGAACCAGAGCAACAAGCTCGGCAACAACGAGCCTGCTTCCCCTTCATTCGATCCTCGTGAGGCATCGCAGGACCAGCTCGAAGAGGCAGCGCCGGGCTTCCGTGACAGCTTCGGCCAGTACTCCGATGCAGCCATCGTCGTCCTGGGACGTCCGAGCGCCGAGAATATCGACTATCTGCCGGGCGGCGTAGCCGAAGGGACCGGTGCCAAAGAGCCGCTTGCCCTGACCGACAACGAGCGTGCCGCGATCGAGATGGCCAAGCAGTGCTCCCAGAACGTTATCGTGCTGCTGAACTCCTCCAACACGATGGAGGTCAGAGAGCTTGCCGACGATGAGGGAATCTCTGCCATCCTCTCCATCGGCTTCCCGGGCTGCTATGGTCTTCTGGGCGTCGCAGATATCCTGATTGGCCGCGAGAGCCCGTCGGGCTGCCTTTCCGACATCATGGCAACGCACAACATGAGCGCTCCTGCCATGCAGAACATGGGCAGCTACAGCTATGCGAATGCAAAGGATGTCCTGACCCGTCCGAGCGGTATGTCCGATACCTCTTCCCACTATGTGGTCGAGGCAGAAGGCATCTATACTGGCTACCGCTACTATGAGACGCGCTACGCCGACGCCGTGCTCGGACAGGGCAATGCCTCCTCTGCTGCTGGCGCCACGGTCCTCGAAGACCGCTGGGACTACGCCTCCGAGGTCACCTATGGCTTCGGCTACGGCCTTTCCTACACGACGTTCGTGCAGACATTTGCAGGCGAGCCGAAGCTTTCGGTCACGAAGGGCAAGCAGGGCGGCACCGAGGTGCGCCTTACCGTCGCGGTCGATGTCGCAAACACCGGGTCTTCTGAGGGCCGCTCGGTCGTCCAGATCTATGGACAGGCACCGTATGTGGCGGGAGGCGTCGAGAAGCCTGCCATCCAGCTTCTGGGCTTCGCGAAGACCTCCGTCATCCAGCCGGGTGGCCATGAGACCGTGACGGTCGAGGTCGATCTCGAGCACCTTGCAAGCTATGACGGGACAAAGACGAATGCGGACGGCACGACGGGCTCCTTCGTCTTCGAGCCGGGCACCTACTGGTTTGCCTTCGGCAATGGCGCACATGATGCCCTGAATGCAGTCCTTGCTGCCTCGGGCGTCGATGCCGGGCGCCTTGCAGGAAGCGCAGACGCATCCCACGCCTGGCGTCTCGATGTCACGGATGCCGTCCTTCCTGCCGATGCGTTCTCGGTCTCGAAGACGGGCGTGGCAGTGAGCAACCATCTCGACTATGCAGACTGGAACCACTTCCAGCCGGGCGAGGTCACCTATCTTTCCCGCGCAGACTGGGCGGGGACCTATCCGCACTCCTACTCCGACCTCACACTCACGGACTCCCAGCTCATCGACTACCTGAACGGCAACTACTACGAGGTCAGGACCACAGACGACACTTCCGGCATCGTCTGGGAGAAGAGCTCGGACGTGATGTTCTGGGATCTTGCGGGACTCGACTACGACGACGAGCTCTGGAACGATGCCCTCGACAAGATGTCTCTCAAGGAAGCGCTCTTCCTTGCGACGTTCGGCGGCCCTGCCATCCCAGGCGTGAAGTCTCTGGGGCTCTGCGAAGCGAACATGACCGAGAACATGGGCATCGGCTTCGCGGTGTCGCTGACAGCCAATGTCGATGCCAACTCCCCTTGGGCAATCGATCCGAAAGACCCCAATGCCGTATGGCAGGGAAGCGTCCTGGGCGGAGCCACGCTGCTCGCCGCATCGTTCGATCCCGACCTCATGTATGCGGAGGGCCAGCTTGTCGGCGAGGAATCGCTCTTTGTCGGCCTGCCGATCCTCTGGGGTCCGGGCCTCAATACCCACCGCCATGCCTATAACGGCCGCAACGGCGAGTACTATTCCGAAGATCCGGTGCTGACCGGCACCTGTGGCATGGAATTCGCGGTCGGTGCCGAGGACTTCGGCCTCGTGGTCGCACCGAAGCACTTTGCCTTCAATGACCAGGAGACGAACCGCGCCGGTGTCGCTCCGTACATGACCGAGCAGAAGGCACGCGAAGGGGATCTGCGCGCGTTCCAGATTGCGTTCGAGGCTGCGAAGTATGCCGCAGACGATCCGTCGCGCCGCCTCAAGGGCGTGATGACATCGTTCAGCAAGATCGGTGCCGTCGAGTGCACCTGCTCCGAAGGCCTCATGACCGACATCCTCAAAAACGAATGGGGAGGGCATGGCTACTTCGTCACCGACATCTACGACGACGTCGACCTCTATGCCGCTGTCCTCAATTCCGGCGTCAGCTGCTACGATACTCGTGGCATCTCCGGCTTCGACAGCGCCGGCACCACGATCGAGGGCAACCAGTTGTTCAGGACCCAGGCAAACGGGATCCAGGCAGGCATGGCAACGGTCGAGCATGATGCGAACCTGCAGCAGCATGTCAAGGAATCGGCACACAACGTGCTCTATGCCCTGGCACAGAGCAACCTCGTGAACCGCTACAACACGACGGCAAAGGTCGAGAAGCGCATGACCTGGTGGAGAGGATCGTATCTGGGGCTCGCTGCCGCATCCGGCGTCCTTGCCATCGGCGCGCTCGCATCCCAGGCCCGTCTCGCATCCAAGGGCGCAGCCGATGACGGCGATGGCGCCGGCAAGGAGGAATAGCAATGGCTGCTATGAACAAGAAGAAAGGCGCAGGCTTCTACATCGGAGCCGTCGCCCTCATCCTGGCTGTGGCAGGTGCCGCTGCAGCTGTCTTTTCGAGCACGATCAGCGCCGACTATGCGCTGGCCAATCTGCCGCTCGTCCTTCTGGGCATCGTCTGCGCGATCGCGCTCGCAGCCGTGCCGAAGGCAGTCCAGCTCAAGGGCAAGGCACAGCTCTTCGTGCCCTTCATCGCCCAGGGCGTGAGCGTGTTTTTGCTGGCGCGCGTTGCCCTCGATGTGCTCGCAGCGCGAATCCTGCTGATCTCCGGCCTCTTCACCTGGAACTCCGGCAATGCAGTCGGCTGGAGCGTCTTCAGGGCGACCGTGGTAGCGGCTGCCCTTCTGCTTGCGGCTGCCGTGCTCCTCGTCGTGAGGGCCTTCGCTCCTGACGCAAAGCGCGCCTAGCATCTGGCTGCCGCCTGCATCCTTCCCGTGCAGGCGGCAGCGCCTGATGCGCAATCCGATCTGTCCGAACAAGAAAGCGAGATATCCTATGCCACAGGCAAGCAAGACTGACGGACGCACGGACGCCGCCAGCACGCGCACAGGGGCAGACGGGCTCAACCGCGCCAAGCTCTACCAGCTCGTGCTCTTCCCCTTCAACAATGGCGCGACGAACGTCTACTACGTCCTCCTCATGAACTATATCGCCTACTACGCAGAAGGCGTGCTCGGGCTGCTCCTGGCCTTCGCGACGACGATGGTCACGGTGACGCGTGCGCTCGATGCCTTCATCGACCCTGTTGTCGGCATGCTGATCGACCGCACCCAGACCCGCTTCGGCAAGTTCCGCCCCTTCATGGTGCTCGGAAACCTTGTCATGGTCGTCTCGTCCCTCTGCCTGTTCTATGGCACAAGGCTCATTCCGGCAGACAACGTGGCTGTGCGCTATGTGGGCTACACGTTCTTCTACATCCTCCTTATGGTCGGCTACTCGATCCAGACCTCCTGCACGCGTGCGGGACAGACCTGCCTCACGAACGACCCGAAGCAGCGCCCGACCTTCACGCTCTTCAACACCATCGCCTCCCTCGTCGGCATGGGCGTCACCATGGCAGTGGCATCGCTCGTGGGCGGCGTCGTCGGCTTCAGGACCGAGCAGTTCTTCAACATCGTGATCCCGCTCGTGATCTGCCTTTCCGCTGCCCTGACGGCGCTGGCCGTCATCGGCATCGCAGGCAAGGACAGGCCCGAGTTCTGGGGACTTGGCACCGGCGCAGATGCTCCCGAGCTCAAGGTCCGCGACTATGTACGGATCTTCCGCGAGAACCATGAGCTCAAGCGCCTGATCGTCGCTGCCTCCGGCACGAAGTTCGCCTTCGCCGTTGCCACGAACACCTCGGTCGGCATCCTGCTCTACAGCTGCATGATGGGCAACTACAACGGCCTCTATCTGCCGATGTATGTCCTGGGCTATGCGTTCTCGGCTCCGTTCTTCCTGGGCGGCCTGAAGCTCTCGCAGAAGCAGGGCCAGAAGAAGACGCTTGTCACGTTCACGTCGCTTGCGCTTGTGCTGTACCTCGGCGTCTGCGCGCTGCTCATGCTGTGGCAGCCAGGCAATCCTGCGCTGACGCTTTCCATCTTCTCGGCAGAGGGCGGCTTCCACCTGACGCTCAATGCCTACACGGTCGTCTTCATCGTGCTCTATGGGCTGGGCTATGGCGCCTACTACTCGACGGCGGACATGGCCATCCCGATGATCGCCGATGTGTCCGACTACGAGATGTTCCGCTCGGGCAGCTATGCGCCGGGCGTGATCGGCACGCTCTTCTCGTTCGTGGACAAGCTCGTGAGCTCGCTCTCCACCACGGTGGTAGGCATCGCCCTCCTGGCAGTCGGCCTCAGCCATCTGCCCGATACCACCACGGCCTATGTGCCGGGCATGAAGGGCCTCACGATCGTGCTCTTCTGCATCATCCCGATGATTGCCTGGGTGCTCACCCTTGTCGCCATGAAGGGCTACACGCTGACCGGCAAGAGGATGGAGGAGATCCAGGCCGTGAATGGCGCCCGCAAGGCCGCCATCGAGGCAGGCATGCCGGTCGAAGAGGCGATGGAGCGCTGGAAGGATGCGCAAGACCTCGAAGATGCAGCCAAGGCCTAGATGGCCGCTAGTGATCGGTCTATATGGAGTCCGGCCCGAAAGGGCCGGACTTTCTCTTTTCCGGAGGCTTTGGAGTGGAGCCTCAGGGGAGGGGCCGTGCTGTGCCTTGCGCCGCTCCCATTTGGAGTATGGTGGAGCTGATGAAATGGCGTGGCCGAAGGAGGAAACCCGATGTTCGATCATGAGCCGGTGCCCGGCAGGAACGATCCCTGCTGGTGCGGGAGCGGGAAGAAATACAAGAAATGCCATGAAGCATCCGACATGAAGATGGAGCGGCTCTACGATGACGGCGAAGAGGTGCTGCCGCGCTCGCTTTTGAAGATGCCGAGAGACATCGAGGGCATCAAGGCCTCTGCTGCCGTGAACATGGGCGTGCTCGACTATGTGGGAGAGCATATCCGTGCCGGCGTCTCGACGATGGACATCAACGAGTGGGTCGAGTCCTATCTTTCGGCACATGGCGCCGTGTCGGCCGACCTCAATTTCGAGGGCTACCCCTATAGCGTCTGCACCTCCATCAACGATGTCGTATGCCACGGCTTCCCGAACAAGGATGACGTGCTCCAGGATGGTGACATCATCAATGTGGACATGTCCACGATCAAGGGCGGCTACTTCTCCGATTCCTCCCGCATGTTCTGCATCGGCGAGGTCTCGCCTGAGCGCAGGCGCCTGGTCGAGGTCTGCCATGAGTCGGTGAAGGCCGGCCTTGCTGCCGTGAAGCCCTGGGGACATCTGGGAGATGTGGGTGCAGCCGTGCACAAGGTCTGCACCGACGCAGGGTTCACGGTCGTCGAGGAATACGGTGGCCACGGTATCGGCAAGGAGTTCCACGAGGATCCGTTCGTGAGCTTCGTCTCCGATCCAGGAACCGGCCCCATCCTCGTGCCGGGCATGTGCTTCACGATCGAGCCGATGGTAAACGCCGGCAAGCCGGGCATCCGCACGGACCGGAGCAACGGCTGGATCGTCCGCACGCGGGATGGCTCCGACTCCGCCCAGTGGGAAGTCCAGCTCGTCGTAACCGAGGATGGCTACGAGCTTCTGTCCTGGTAGGCAGAGACTCGAAGGACGCTTCGTCGGAAGGCATGCGGGGGCATTCCCTGCATGCCTTCTTCCGTATCGGGCGTGCCGTCTGCATGCTGGGGTCTTTGAAGCGCCGGAGCGCGCGGCTAGACTGGAGGAAATGCGTACAGGAAAGGGGTCCTGCCATGCTGAACCATTTCTCGAAGCATCCTCTCTGGGAGTGCCACGCCCCGCTCATCCGGGTAGCACAGGGCAAGGAGCCGGCCGATATCGTTCTGAGGCATGCCACGCTCGTGAGCGTGACGACCCATGAGTTTCTGGAGGATGCCGACATCGCGATCGCTCAAGGCCGCATCGCCTATATCGGGATAGAAGGGCATACGGCAGAGCACTGCATCGGCGAGAAGACCAAGGTCTTCGACCTTGCCGGTGCCTACGTGGCCCCTTCCTTCATGGATGGCCATATCCATGTGGAGTCTGCTATGGTCGGCCCCGCCGAGTATGCCCGTGCGGTCGTGCCCCATGGCACCTCTGCCATCATGTGGGATCCGCATGAGGCAATGAATGTCGCCGGCATGGGCGCGCTTTCTGCCCTCATGGAGGACGCAAAGCGCGTGCCCCTCAAATGCTATGTGACGCCCGGCTCCTGCGTGCCGGCGGTACCGGGCTTCGAGGATACGGGGGCCACGATCGATGCGTCAGACATCCATGAGGCGATGAAGCTCGACGAGGTGGCAGGCCTCGGCGAGATGATGAACGACCCTGGTGTGCTCTCCTGCGCAGAAGGCCCGCTCGAAGAGATCGAGGAGACGCTCAGGGCAGGAAAGACCGTCACGGGCCACTACACGATGGGGGATACCGACCAGGGCCTCGAGGCCTATATAGCTTCCGGCGTCTCATGCTGCCATGAGTCGGTCACGCGCGAAGATGCGCTGGCAAAGCTGCGCTTCGGGCAGTATGCACAGCTGCGTGAAGGCTCTGCCTGGCACAATCTCGAAGAGCTTGCACATGCCGTGACGGACAACGAGATTGACACGCGCTTCGTGAACCTCGTGACGGATGACACCCATCCCGAGACGCTTGTCTCGGAGGGACATCTCGACCGGATCCTTCGGAAGGCGGTCTCCTTCGGGATCGACCCCATCACCGCCATCCAGATGGTCACGATCAACGTGGCCGAGTGCTTCGGGCTTGCAGGAGACCTGGGCTCTGTGACGCCGGGCAAGTGTGCAGACATCGTCGTGCTCGACGACCTCAAGGACTTCCGGGCCCGTCTTGTCTTCATCGACGGCGATCTTGTGGCGAAGGAGGGACGTGCGTTCTTTGCGCCCGAGCCCTATGCGTGGCCCGAGAAGTTCCTCCATACGATGCATATCACGGACGAGATCTCGGCAGATACGTTCCGCATCCCTGCCGTGAGGTCGGATGGCACGGCGATTGCAGACGGAGCTGCCCTTGTCCGCGTCATCGCCTCCTCAGCAGGCTCGACCCTGACGAAGGAGGAGCACCTCACGGTGCCCGTGCGGGACGGAGCGCTTCTGGCAGACCCAGCACAGGATATCCTCAAGGCCTTCGTCTTCGACCGCCACCACGCAGGCGGACGTCATGCCTGCGCCTTCGCGAAAGGCTTCGGCATCCACGGCGCGCTTGCCCAGACCGTGGCCCATGATGCGCACAACCTGCTCGTCGTCGGAGACTCGGACAAGGATATGGCCATCGCAGCACGCACGCTCATCGCTTCGGGTGGTGGCGAGGTAGCCGTCCAGGATGGGAAGATATTGGGAAAGGTCGCCCTTCCCCTTTTCGGCATCATGTCCACGTCTCCTGTCGAGGACGTCGCGCATGATGTCGCGGGCATCGAGCGCGCCTGGAAGAAGATGGGATGCACGATGCCGAGCCCATTCATGACAATGGGGCTGCTGTCGCTTGCCTGCATACCGGAGCTGAGGCTTACTGACCGTGGCCTTGTCGACTGCTGCCGCTACTGCTTCGTGCCGCTCCTCGTCGAGGACGAAGGCTAGGCTTCTCTCTTCAGGAAGAGATTGAGCTGGAAGCGGGCTGCCTCGCTCATGGGCAGCCCGCAGAAGCTGTCCAGCTCCTCTTTCGGCACCATGAGGAAGCGCCTTGTCTCGAAGTTCTGGGAGATGCCTTCGAATGAGGGAAGCGCTGCCTCGATGAGTGCTATGGGCTGGAGCTTGCGCTCGCCGATGAAGATGCCAAGCGGATGGAAGGCATCCTCAGGAATCGCGGCTCCGAGCTCCTCTGCGCATTCGCGGGCAGCGCAGGAACGGATGGGGTCTTCTGCTTCCAAGTTACGCTCGTCGAGCGCTCCTGTCACGGAGACGGAGAACGTCCTTGGCGCGATTGAGACAGCGCCTGACCGTTCTGCAAGAAGGCACCTTCCCTTCCCGTCATGCACAAGCACGCTCACAGCGAGGTCATTCGCCAGAAAGGGACAGGAAAGGATCTGGAGCGGATCTTCTGCAAGGCTCAGAGCTGCGGCCTTCTGCTTCAGGAGTGCAGCAAGTGCCTGCATCGCGGGCGTCCAGCCTGAGACATCGCGGCTCACGAGCAGGTTCGTGGACAGAAGGTCGAAGTAGCGCGAAGGTGCCAGACCGAGCGTGAGCGTATCGGCTTCTTTTAAGAGACGTTCGAGCCGTACGGTCTTCCCGTTCCAGGCCCATTGGGCAATCTCGCCTGCAAGGATCGTCTCTTCTTCCGGCGTGAAGACGGAGGAGAAGGTCGAAGACAGAAGCTCGTAGCGCATGTGTTCCGGCGCGGCTATGAACATGGACGCTCCTAGATCTCGACCACAAGAACAGAGGCATCATCGCGGTGCTCAGAGGCATCTTTTTGGCTGCATGATGCCGCGAGGTGCGCTGCCGCTTTCGGGATGGCGGCAAAGATATCGGTGCTGTCCTTCGCCTCCTGCTCGAGCGCTGCCACAAAGCCGTCGCTTGCAAGCGCGATCCTCGTGCCGGCAGAGGCATTGATGCGCGCTCTCGCGACATGGGCGAGGCCTTGTCCGTCGAGCGTCCCTACCCAGTAGCCATCCTCCCGGTTCATGAGCTTCCGGGTGTCCTGGAAGATCTTCCGCCGCGCTTTCGGCGTGTCATGCTCGAGCGCTGCGATTGCGCGCCTGTTGCGCTCGACGATTGAGGTGAAGCGTGTGTCGGTGAAATGTGTGCCGGTGTCCATGAAGAGATGGCAGTCGCAGAGGGCTGCTGCTTCGATTGTGCCGTCATATCTGTCCTGTACGAGCATGAAAGCAAAGGAGGGGAGTGTATAGGCTGGGACTTCCTCAATAGTGGGGTCAAGCTCTGCGGCCAGCTCGCTGCAGAAGGAGAGGGCCTCTTTCATGAGGGAGGCAGGATCGTCTTCCGGAAGGGCCGGGAATTCATCTGCATGGGTTGCGAGCTCGAAGGAGACAAGACGCGCAAGGAACTGGCTGTCGCTTGACGCGAAATGGCGGTCGGGGAAGACATCGGTCGCACCGTCGATCATCCAGGCATAGCTGCCTGCCCTGCCGAAGACATCTTCGTTGACTGCTTTCGTGCCGCGGAGCGTGAAGGAGAAGATGGTATCCATAGCCTGCCCTCCGGAAAGTGCATTGCCTGATGGTTCAAGTCTAAGGGGTCCGCGTTTTGCGGCGCTGTTACGTTTGCCGAGGGGATGAAAGCCTGTCGGCGCCTCTGGATATAATCCATCTTGTTCCAGGAATTCCTGGACCACGGAGCAGAGAAACAGCAGGAAATGAAGCCATTCAAGCTCCGATGAGGATGCGAGCCATCCAAAGGGCGCGATGCCAGGTGCACCGGGCGTCCTTTCGCCATTTGTGAACATTCTGTGAAGCACCACTTTCCCCGCATTGCAGGGGAGGGGAGCCGTGTAAAGTGTCTTCTCGCGCTGAGGCACCCCGCACCGAGCGGGACGCAGCCAGCGCGGCGAACCTTGAAAACCGGATACTGCGATCGAAGAGATCGGAAGACAGACGTGAGCGATGCTATCGACAAGACAGCATCCGTCGATTCAATTCTTTGAGAGACATGAATCCAGATCGGCGAGAACTGGAAAAGCGGGACGGAGGCTCCATACACTCGATAGGACATGCCTCAGGGCATGGACATATCTGAACGGAGAGTTCGATCCTGGCTCAGGATGAACGCTGGCGGCGCGCCTAACACATGCAAGTCGAACGGTTAAGGCGCCTTCGGGCGCATATAAAGTGGCGAACGGCTGAGTAACACGTGGGCAACCTGCCCCTCGCACCGGGACAGCCTCGGGAAACCGTGGATGATACCGGATACTCCGCCTCCCCCGCATGGGGAGGGCGGGAAAGCCCAGACGGCGAGGGATGGGCCCGCGGCCTGTTAGCTAGTTGGCGGGGCAGCGGCCCACCAAGGCGATGATGGGTAGCCGGGTTGAGAGACCGACCGGTGTTGTTCTCCAATCCCAGAACCTTGGCAAAGAGGAATGAACCCATCAGCCCGAACGGTACGGAGAAGATGACCGCAAACGGTATCAGGAAACTCTCATAAAGACATGCCAGGATGAGATAGATAAGGAAGATACAGATGGCATAAATAAAGACAGTCTGCGCACCACCAGTATTGGCTTCCTCACGTGCCATACCTCCGTACTCGTAACCGTAGCCCAACGGCAATGTCTGTTCCGCCACTTCCTCAATCACTTTCTGCACTTCGCCGGAGGAATATCCTTCTGCCGGATTCACGTTGGCAGAGATGGCACTATACAGATTGAAGCGGTTGGCCGTCTCCGGACCAAGCACCCGGTTCAATGTCACAAACTGACTGACCGGAGCCATCTCCGCACCGTTGCGTACAAACATATTGCTCAACGCCTGCTCGTCCAGACGATATTCGGGCGATGCCTGCATCATGACGCGGTACACCTTGCCAAACTGATTGTAGTTGGAAATATAGGCACCGCCGCAATAGCTGCCCAATGCGTCGAGCACCGCACCCGGCGAGATACCCGCACGCTTGCACTTGGCAGCATCCACATCTACCGATACCTGCGGGAAATTCATGGCATAAGAGGTATACGCCATAGCCACTTCGGGACGCTGGTTCAACGCACCCAGAAACTGTATCACTGCCTCGTAGAACGTAGCCATGTCACCACCCGTTCTGTCCTGTAGGTTCAGCTCCAGGGAGCCGACAGTTTCGG
>OGYD01000497.1_pt1 | contig 33086 bp, 37 predicted proteins | sample 1576441 | NCBI WGS metagenome assembly OGYD01 (sample SAMEA3541537, study PRJEB24748) | human gut metagenome | biome: human gut; feature: human-associated habitat; material: faeces | place: China | collected 2012 | reverse complement strand
CGATTCGGCAGGAGAGGTGGGAAAATAGTGGCTAGTGGTTCGTGGCTCGTGGGACGGCCGTTGCTAACGGCTAACTGCTGACCGCTAACCGCTAACTGCGACCGGCGGCCTGCGAACATACTCAATTATAATAACAGCGATTCTCATAAAGCATTATGCGAAAGGAGACTAATATTGTATAATATAGCTGTAAAGATACTGAAATTATGGTATTCGCTATATATTACTTTCGACAGGGGAGGTTTTACTATGAAAGATATCCGTATTGAACAAGTCGTTGGCCGGGAAATCCTTGATTCGCGGGGTAATCCTACGGTACAGGCCGATGTGTTGTTATCCGATGGGACTTTGGGCCGCAGCGCGGCTCCCAGCGGCGCTTCGACGGGGCAGTTTGAAGCCCTGGAATTGCGCGATGGCGATGCTCAGCGCTTTGGCGGCAAAGGCGTTAGCCAGGCCGTCAATCATGTCAATACAGTTTTACAGGATGTCTTGAGAGGGCAGAATCCTTTTGATACTTACGGTATCGACAACCTGATGATTCGTGCCGATGGGACGGAAGATAAATCGCGGCTCGGTGCCAATGCCATCTTAGCCGTATCGCTGGCCTGCGCCCGTGCGGCAGCTGCGTCCCTGGGGATTCCCCTCTATCGTTTCCTCGGCGGCGTCAATGGTAATTATCTGCCCGTCCCGATGATGAATATCCTCAACGGCGGGGCTCATGCTGCCAATACCGTCGATGTCCAGGAATTCATGATCATGCCGGCAGGCGCTCCTTCCTTCCGGGAAGGCCTGCGCTGGTGCTCCGAAGTCTATCATGCCCTGGCCGGTCTCTTGAAAGCCAAGGGGCTGGCTACTTCCGTCGGTGACGAAGGCGGCTTTGCTCCTGATTTGGCCAGCGACGAAGAAGCTATCCAATATATCCTTCAGGCCATTGAAAAAGCCGGCTATGAACCGGGCAAGGATTTCGTCCTGGCCCTCGATGCCGCTGCCAGCGAATGGAAGGGGCCCAAACCGGGCGTTTACGTTCTGCCCAAGAGTGGCCAGTCCTTTACGACGGACGAACTCATCGCCCACTGGCAGAAATTGTCCCAGGCTTATCCCATTTATTCCATCGAAGACGGCTTGGATGAAGAAGACTGGGATGGCTGGACGGCCTTGACGAAAGCCTTGGGCCAGCGCGTACAGCTCGTGGGCGACGATTTATTCGTAACCAACACGAAGCGTTTGGCCAAAGGGATTGCCCAGGGCTGCGGCAATGCCATCCTCATCAAGCTCAATCAGATTGGCTCCGTATCGGAAACGCTGGAAGCCATCAAGATGGCGCACCGTGCCGGCTATCGGGCCATCGTTTCTCACCGTTCCGGTGAAACAGAAGATACATCCATTGCCGACCTGGCCGTCGCCTTGAATACGGCTCAGATCAAGAGCGGTGCGCCGAACCGCAGCGAACGCGTAGCGAAATACAACCGTCTCTTGCAGATTGAAGACGAATTGCGCGGCCAGGGCATCTATCCCGGATTCCAGGCTTTCGGAATTCAGCGCTGAACGTAGTGATCCTGTCCCCACGTACAAACTTCATGTAGAATAGGCATCAAAGATTTCCCCAGTTCCGTTAGTCCATATTCGACCTTTGGCGGTACCTGGGGATATTCTTTTCTATAGAGAATGCCGTCGGCTTCCATTTCTTTCAAAAGGATGTGGTATCGATTATGAAATTTTCCAGTTAGGGCCCCGGCCGATCCGCGACTGCATCGGCTGTAATAAATGCCAGGGTAAGGGCTGTATCTTTAAGGATGACAATGATGATACCGTCAACCGCTTCTTGGAAAAGGCGAAGGAAGCTGATGGCTTCGTCTTCGGGACGCCGGTCTATTTTGCCCACCCGAGTGGACAGATCCTGTCTTTCCTGAATCGCGTCTTCTATTCGTCGGCTGTAGGCGAGCTCTACCCGGTCTTTGCCGGTAAACCTGGCGCAGCGATTGCATCGGCCCGCCGCGGCGGTACCACGGCCGCTGTCGATGTCATTCAGAAATATTTCGGCATTGCCAGCATGCCCATCGTTACCTCGACATATTGGAACATGGTCCATGGCATGACGCCGGACGAAGTGCGCAAAGATTTGGAAGGGATGCAGACCATGCGCAACATCGGCCGCAACATGGCCTGGATGTTGAAGGGCTTTGCCAAACAGGAAAAAGAAACATCCTTTGCTGACCACGTAGAAGCAACACATCGCACGGACTTCCACCATTAAAATATAGATGAGATGCAGTTCGCAGGCCGCGGTTCGCTCGGATTCAGATGCGGCTGCGCCGCGACAGATTCAAACTGACAACGACGCTTCGGGAAACCCTCAGCGCGTAGCGGGCCTCCCGCTGGGCTTGCTCCTACGGATGCGGTTGTGCGGCGACAATCTCAAACTGATAACATCGCTTCGAGTACCCCTCAGCTCGTAAAAAATGCCCCGACCGGGGCCTGCGTAGGGGCCGGCCGGGTAAGGCGGCCCGTAGCGAACAGTCGATGATATACGTAACGGGTTAATGAGGCATGGTTTTGCGAACTGCGGTCTGCGGGCCTGCGAATGGCGTTTTCTCCAAACAGCATTTTACGGGATTCCCACAACGGGACGCCTTATCAGGACGTCCCCTACGATATCGCATACAGGCGATGGAAATGGTATGATGTTTGATGTAATAGCTTTAAATTTAAAACCAGCCACTAACAACTAGCCACTAGCCACTCAAAAAGGAGCTGCCGCGATGCGACAGCTCCTTTTTCACTTCCCTTTATTCTCTTACAATGCTGTGTTTACGGCTGTAGGCGTAGTAGACGATGAGGCCTAAGAGAATCCAGCCTGCGAACAGGATATGGGTCAGTGTCGACAGTTCATAGATGAGGTAGAAGCAGACGATGATGCCGACGGGAGCGATGAGGTAGAGCAGGGGGCAATGGAATTTCCGCGGGATTTCCGGGTGTTTGCGGCGCATGACGACGATGCCGATGAAGTTGACCAGGAAGACGGCCAAGGTCCCTGTATTGGACAATTCGACGATGTGCATGAGCGGGACGAAGCCGGAAATGACGGCGATGAGGATGGAACCCCAAATGGTGATCAAATACGGTGTGTGGAAGGTCGGATGAATCTTGCAGAGCTTCTGCGGCAGCATGCCGTCGCGGGATACGGCAAAGAAGACGCGGGACTGACCGAAGAGATAGACGATGAGCGTCGTGATGATACCGGCCAGGACGCCGACGGCGATGAGGTTAGCCATGCCGGGCCAGCCGAGGAGACGCAGGGCATAGGCAACCGGTTCCGGTGTATCGAGCTGGGTGTAATTGATGGCAGCTGTCAGCGACAGGGATACGGCAATGTACAAGGTCATACAGATGACGATGGAGGAGATGATGCCGATTGGCAGGTCACGTGACGGGCACTTACATTCTTCGGCTGACGTTGCGACGGCGTCGAAGCCCATGTACGAGAAGAAGACGATAGCCGCCCCGCTGCAGACGCCGCGGACGCCGAAGGGCGTGAAGGGCGATAAATTAGCTGCCTGGGCGTGAGGCGCTGCGATGACGACGAAGGCGATGATAGCCGCTAAAGCGACGAGGATAAGGGCAAAATTGAGTTTCGCACTCTGTTTGGTACCGCGGATGAGGACTAAGCACAATAAAAGGATAATAATGATAGACGGCAGATTGACCAGGCCGCCTTCAGCCGGCGTTTTGAGGAGATAATCCGGGATTACCAGCCCTAAAGAGGCCGTCATCCCCGACAGGTAGCCTGAGAAACCGACAGCGACGGCACTGGCTGTGACCGTATAGGCCAGGAGCAGGGACCAGCCGCAGAGGAAGGCCATGCCTTCGCCGAGGGAGGCAAAGGTGTAGGAATAGACACTGCCCGAAGCCGGGATGAAGGAGGAAAATTCACTGTACGTCAGGCCGACGAGGATACAGAGAATACCGGCAATGACAAAGGATAAGGCTACGCCCGGGCCGGCATAGCGGGCGGCGGCAATCCCGGTCAGGACGAAGACACCGGCCCCGATGATACCACCGACGCCGAGGAATGTCAGGTCAAAGACGCTGAGGTTTTTGCTCAGTTTTGAGTTTTCTGCATCGCTCTGAAGCTGGGCAACGGATTTCGTATGGAAAAACGACATAAAACACACTCCCTTTTTTTAATAAAAACAATGAAAAAGTTAAATTGTATAAACTTTTTGTTAAATACAGTGTACTATGATACAGTAAGTATCGTCAATATGTTTTATAAATATAGATTTGTGTATACAGTATCCTTTATCACCAATCTTGCAATATCGGCAAGATACGCTATAATATTGATGATGAGAATTCATAATAAAATGAAACAGAGGGGGCGTGACTTATGGGATTTTTCAGCAATCTCTTCCATCACGATGATATTCAGGGGACGAAAAAATATATCTACATTACCGGCATGGTCTGCCAGAACTGCTCTAAGCACGTGACCTTGCCCTTAAAGCCGTCGACGGCTTTAAGGGCAAGGTCAAAGTTGACTTGATGCGCGGCCAGGCAGAAGTCGTCGTCGCTGATTCCGTGAGCGATGACACGTTGTTAAAAACCGTTGTCAATGCTGGCTATGGCGTAACGGAAATTTCCTTGCAGCCAAAGAAAAATTAAAATATAAAATAGTAAGTTGATAAAAATAAAATATTATAGTATAATCGGCTTGTAAATTAAATTTATTCATGACGATGGAGTCTTACCCGCAAGTGGATAAGACTCTTTTTTATTCCCAGTATAGGAGTGGTGTTATCGTGTCTTTTCAGATGTTTGTCCCTACGAAAGCGTTATTTGGTGCCGGTCAGCTCAATCATTTGCATGAACAGGCCCTTCCCGGCAAGAAAGCCCTGCTGGTCATTTCCAACGGGAAATCGACGAAAGTCAATGGCTATTTGGACCGGACGGAAAAGGAACTGCATACAGCCGGCGTCGAAACGGTCCTCTTCGACCAAGTCGAAGCGAATCCCTTGAAATCGACTGTCATGCGCGGCGGCGCCATGGCCAGAGAAAATCAATGTGACTTCATCGTCGCCTTAGGCGGCGGCAGCTGCATCGATGCAGCCAAGGGGATTGCCGTCGTCGCCACCAATGACGGCGATTTGTGGGACTACATCACCCAGGGCACGGGCAAGGGCAAACCCATTGCCATCAAGCCCCTGCCTATCGTCGCCATTACGACGACGGCCGGGACCGGCTCGGAAACCGATGCCGGCGGCGTCATCACCAATGAAGACACGAATGAAAAGACGCCCGTCAAAGGACCATCCCTCTTCCCGGTCCTGGCCATCATCGACCCGGAACTCATGGCGACGGTACCACCGAAGTTCACGGCCTACCAGGGTTTCGATGCCTTGTTCCACAATATCGAAGGCTATCTGGCCAATAAGGCCAATCTCATGAGCGAAATGGTCGCCTTGGAAGCCATCTCCCAGATTAGCGCCTACTTGCCGACAGCCGTCCAGAATGGCATCGACATGAAGGCCCGGGAACGCGTGGCTTTCGGCAACTATCTCGGCGGCTTGGAAATGTGCCTCAGCTCCAACATGAGTGAACACTCGCTGGAACATGCCCTCAGCGCCTATCACCAGGCCTTGCCCCACGGCGCCGGCCTGATTATGATCAGCCTGGCTTATTTCTCGCACATGATCGACATCCACGTCTGTGACGACCGTTTCATCATCCTGGCCCGCCATATGGGGCGTCCGGATGCGGCCAAACCGGAAGACTTCCTCGACGCCTTGAAAGAATTGCAGGAAAAATGCGGCGTCGCCAACCTCAAGATGTCCGACTACGGCATCAGTCCCGATGAATTCCATAAAATGGCCCATAATGCCAAGACGGCCATGGCGGGATTATTCATGGCCGACCGCATGCCCATGAGTGAAGAAGACTGCGTTGCTATTTATCAGGCATCGTATCGCTAATTTGCTAAAGCGTTGTAAATACAACGACCCTTTGGCCGAAAACAGGGTATACTATAGGCACAGTAAGGAATGACTTACTGGACTAAGTTTTCCGGATAGACGGTCCGGACAAAGGAGTGACTCATTATGAAATATAAAGTAAACGATACGTGTATTGCCTGTGGTATGTGTGCTGGGACTTGCCCGGAAGTGTTCCGTATGAACGATGATACGGGTATGGCTGAAGCCTATGCTGAATCGACGGAAGCTAACAACGACGCTGCTCAGGAAGCCATGAACTCCTGTCCGGCTGGGGCCATCGAAGAAGCCTAAGGCTGCAAGAAGTCTAAATAAAACATAAAGTGGCGGAATAAATATTGACATCTGCCCATCTATGCACTATGATATAGGTAAATTCATAGTACGTACGGCAAAGGCGCTGTTGAAAGCAATTTCAACAGCGCCTTTTGTGTATGTAACGGCGTGGGGACGCCGGAGGGGTATGAATTTAATTACTACAGTATTGCTATAATTATTACTTAAATACTGTATACAAAATATTTAATGCATCTATTGCAAGATGGGTATTGGGGAGGATATTATGAGAACAGAACATGACTTTTTAGGTGAAATGAATGTACCGGACAATGTTTATTATGGCGTACAGACCATGCGGGCTATGGAAAACTTCCATATTACAGGTGAACATCTGGATCCGGACTTCATCCAGGCCATGGCCATTGTCAAAAAAGCAGCTGCTCTCGCCAACATGGAAACGGGACGGCTCGACAAGAAAATCGGCAATGCCCTGGTACAGGCTGCCAGTGAAATCATCGACGGCCAGTGGCTGGACCAGTTCCCTGTTGATCCGATCCAGGGCGGTGCCGGTACTTCCGTAAACATGAATATGAACGAAGTATTGTGCAACCGGGCCTTAGAAATCATAGGCAAAGAAAAAGGCCGTTACGACATCATCTCGCCGAACAATCACGCCAACATGGCTCAGTCGACGAACGACGTCTTCCCGACGAGCATCAAAGTCTGCCTGAGCATGAAAGGCAAGAAGCTGACAGAAGCACTGAAGGAACTGGAAACGGAACTGGATGTCAAAGCCGATGAATTCAAAGATGTCATCAAGATGGGCCGTACCCACTTGCAGGATGCCGTTCCCATTACGCTCGGCCAGGAAATGGGCGCCTATGCTTCGGCTGTCGCCCGCGGCCGCAAACGCATTTCCCGGTCCCTCGAAGGCGTCCACGTCATCAACATGGGCGGTACGGCCGTCGGCACGGGCCTCAACGCCGAACCGGCTTACATCAAAGCCGTCGCCACGAAACTTTCCATGCTGACCGGTGATATCTTCGTCACGGCCCGCAACCTCATCGATATGACCAATAACACGGATATCTTTGCCGAAGTATCGGGCAATATGAAAGCTACGGCTCTCATGCTCATCAAGATGGCCAACGACTTCCGCCTCATGGCTTCCGGTCCGCGCTGCGGCCTCAACGAATTGAAGCTGCCGGCCCGTCAGCCCGGTTCTTCCATCATGCCGGGCAAAGTCAATCCGGTCATGGCTGAAGTCCTCGACCAGACGTGCTACCAGATCATCGGCAATGACATGGCCATCAGCCTGGGCGTCGAAAACGGCCAGTTCGAATTGAACGTCATGGAACCGGTCATGGCCTTCAACCTCTTCCACTCCATGCAGTATTTGACCAACGCTATCCACGCCTTCGTCAAATACCTGCTCAAAGGCGTCAAGGCCAACAAAAAAGCCTGCCAGTCCTGGGTCGACCACAGCGTCGGCATCGTCACGGCCCTCTTGCCGCACATCGGCTATGAACGGTCGTCCATGCTGGCCAAGGAAGCCTATGCCACAGGCCGCCCGATCCGGGAAATCATCCTCGAACACGGCTATCTGACGAAAGAACAGATGGACATCATCCTGTCGCCGCAGGAAATGACCCAGCCGGGTATTGCAGGCAAACAGGTCCTGGAAGAAACCTATCTGGCACAACAGAAAATCTCTGGCTAAATTCCCAAGCCATTTATCGTGAAGCAGCCCTGTCTCCTCCTGACAGCAGGGCTGCTTCTTTTTTTGCCGGAAATCCATTATAATAGGTTTGATGTTTGATATTTGATGTTTGGGGAGGCAGCTATGGATTGGCAGGATAATTTCCAAGAACATATACAGCTTTTGCAGCAGGCTCGGGAAGCGGATTTGACGAACCCCTTCGTCTGCCATGGCATCGTCCACATCTTCCAGGAAGCCTTTGATTTGGGCTTGATGGCCTTTCGCGAAGCCCTGAAGCGGGACGGCCAGGGCATGGCTGCCATGGGCTCCGCCAAGGAACTCATCGCCGCGGCCTATGAACAATACCTCTTCGTCGATGAAGACATATGGCTGGCCATGCTCCGCGACCGCCACGGCAGCCACGACGCCATAGAAGCACAGGTGGGGCGCATCTTGGGAACATACCAGGACGCCCTGGCGGCGTTGTACGATTCAGATGCGGATGCGCCGCGATAGACGCAGGCCACAAGTCACAAAAAAATGCACGGCCAGCGGCCTTGTGCGTAGGGGCCGTCCCGCGCCTTTCTGGCCCGTCAGGTGCCGACCTACGGAAGGCGCAGGACGGTTGCCAGAACGGACAGCTGTGGCTGGGCGGCCTGCTATGGAATTATGGAAAATCTCTTGACAGGACGGTCGTCACATGTTAGAATAATCGAAGTTAGGCGTTCACCAACGCCTGGCTTTTTTAAGTTACAGAAAAATTTCCTTGACTTAGAGGGGACTGTTGTGATACATTATAAAGGCAGTCTTACGTAACACTAGGCTTGTGACTATTTTTAAGAGAGGTGTAAGGAATGCGTACAGCTATCACTTTGGCATGCACAGAATGCAAACAGCGTAACTACCGGACGAACAAAAACAAAAAGAACAATCCGGACCGTTTGGAACTGAAAAAATACTGCCCGTTCTGCAAAAAAGAAACATTACACAAAGAAACGAAATAATTGATTGAATAAGATTGTGCTAATCTTATTTGGATGTGAGAGGTTATATGGCACTTTCAGCTAAAAAAGCAGCACAAAAGAATAAGAACAAGAAAAAGAACCCGGGCAAATCATTTTTATCTGGCGTAAAGGTAGAAATGAAAAAAGTCATCTGGCCGACGAAGAAGGAATTGATCAACTACACGGTTATGGTCATTGTCGCTACCATCGTCGTAATGGTAATCATTGGCGTAGCTGATGGTGTATTTTCACAGCTGTTCAAGTTACTTCAGCTTGTTGTCGGATAGGAGGCTTGCGCTTAAATGGAAGCAGATATGAAATGGTATGTCATCCATACGTATTCCGGTTATGAAAATAAAGTAATGCAAACGCTGGAACAAAAAGTCAAATCCATGGGGTTAGAAAACGTCATTAACCGTATTCTCATTCCAATGGAAGATGAAATTGACATCAAAGACGGTAAGAAACGGACTGTCAAGCGGAAAGTATTCCCTGGCTACGTTCTCATCGAAATGGAAGTCAATGACCGTTCCTGGTATGTCGTCCGCAATACACCGGGTGTTACCGGTTTTGTCGGCTCGGCAACCAAGCCTATCCCGCTGGAACTGAAAGAAGTCGAAAAGATTCTGAAGACCCAGGGCATAGAAAGCGAACCGAAAACGCATATCTCTGTCGAAGTTGGCGAAGAAGTGCGCATTACCGAAGGTCCTTTTGAAAATTGCATGGCCGTCGTAACGGAAATCAATGAAGAAAAAGGGACTGTCAAAGGTCTTGTCAATATGTTTGGCCGAGAAACTCCAGTAGAAGTCGACTATTCTCAAATAGAGAAGGGTCTGGAATAAATACTTCTAAATGCGGCAACTCGCCGCGAGTGGGAGAATCGCAAGATTCGTTTGACCACATCTTGTAATGTAAGGAGGTGTAACTCACCATGGCAAAAAAAGTAGCAAGAATGGTAAAACTCCAGTGTGAAGCTGGTAAAGCAACTCCGGCGCCTCCGATTGGCCCTGCATTAGGCCAGGCTGGTGTCAACATCATGGCTTTCGTCAAGGAATTCAACGAACGCACAGCTAAACAGGCTGGCTTCATTATCCCTGTCGAAATCACAGTCTATGAAGACCGTTCCTTCACTTTCATTACGAAAACACCGCCGGCTGCCGTCCTCTTGAAGAAAGCAGCAGGTTTGGACAAAGCTTCGGGCGAACCGAACAAGAAAAAAGTAGCTAAATTGGGCCGCGACAAAGTCCGCGAAATCGCAACGACTAAGATGCCGGACCTCAACGCTAACGACGTTGAAGCTGCTATGAAAATGATTGAAGGCACCGCTCGCAGCATGGGTATCGAAATCGTCGACTAATTCGATGATGCTCTGCCCGTGGAAGGGGTAACCCGTTAAACCACATAAGGAGGAAGAAACATGGCAAAAGTAGGCAAGAAATATGCTGAAGCTGCAAAACTGTTCGACAAACAGAAACAGTATGATGTTGCAGAAGCAATCGACATCTTGAAAAAGATGGATACTGCCAAATTCGACGAAACCGTTGAATTGGCCGTAAACCTTAACGTAGATCCGAAATACGCCGACCAGCAGGTCCGCGGCGCCTTGGTACTGCCCCACGGCATTGGTAAATCCAAGACTGTCCTCGTATTTGCTCAGGGCGATAAAGAAAAAGAAGCTTTAGCTGCTGGCGCTGACTATGTCGGTGCTGATGATCTCGTAGAAAAGATCAAAGGTGGCTGGCTCGACTTCGACGTAGCAATCGCTACTCCGAACATGATGGGTAAAGTTGGTCGTCTCGGTAAAATCCTCGGTCCTAAAGGCCTCATGCCTAACCCGAAGGTTGGTACTGTCACGATGGACGTTACAAAAGCTGTTAGCGAAAGTAAAGCTGGTAAAGTTGAATACCGCACGGATAAAGCCGGCAACATTCATTCTTCTATCGGTAAAAAATCTTTCGACGCAGATAAATTGGTTGACAACCTGACTGCTTTGGTTGATACACTCATCAAAGTTAAACCGTCGGGTGCAAAAGGCCAGTACATCAAATCCATCACGGTTAGCTCCACGATGGGCCCTGGCATCCACATCAACCAGTACAGCATCAAAGGTGCTGCAAAGAAAGAAGAAAATTAATATCTCTCTTAGCTGTAGACTGAAGGTATGTATAATGGACGTATGTCCGCCATCTGAGGCTATGAAACTAGCAGATATCTGACTTTGACTAGTTCGGCCTCGTGGTTTCCATGAGGCCGTTTTTGATTGCTAAGACGATATAAATCCCAGTTCAAGGAGGTGTATCGAACTCATGTCCACATATGCAAATCATCCGGTTTCTCCGGCAAAAGCTGCTGTCGTTGAAGAAATGAAAGAAAAACTGCAGTCCGCTCAGGGCGCTGTTTTCGTTGGTTTCTCCGGCCTTACCGTAGCTGATGTCACGAAACTTCGCCGTAAGTTCCGCGAAGGCGGTGTTGAATACAAAGTCATCAAAAACACGTTGACCCGTATCGCCGCTGACGAACTCGGCTATAACGCATTAGATGCAATTTTCGAAGGCCCGACGGCTCTCGCTTATTCCACGGAAGACGCTGTAGCTCCGGCTAAGATCCTCAAAGAATTCATCAAAGAAACAAAGACTGAAGCGCTGACTGTAAAAGCAGGTCTCGCTGATGGTCAGGTCATTGATGTTGCAGCTGTTGACGCTCTGGCAAGCTTGCCGAGCCGCGAAGAACTCCTCGCAAAATTGGTTGGCAGCATGCAGGCTCCTATCTCTGGCCTTGTCAACGTACTCCAGGGCAATATCCGCAACATGGTTTATGTGCTTGACGCTGTACGTGCTAAAAAAGCAGAACAGGAAACTGCTTAATTTAGCTTACATAACTTAAAAATTAAACTCAAAAATTGATACTATGGAGGTATTTCAAAATGACTAAAGAAGAAATCATGGAAGCCATTGAAAATATGACTGTTCTCGAACTTTCCGAACTCGTAAAAGCTATGGAAGACAAATTCGGCGTTTCCGCTGCTGCTCCGGTTGCAGTTGCTGCTGCTCCGGCTGCTGGCGGTGCTGCTGCTGAAGAAAAATCCGAATTCGACGTCATTCTCCAGTCCGCTGGCGACAAAAAAATCGGCGTTATCAAAGTTGTCCGTGAAGTTACGGGCCTCGGCTTGAAAGACGCTAAAGCTCTCGTTGACGGCGCTCCGAAAGCTGTTAAAGAAGGCGTTGCTAAAGCTGACGCTGAAGCTCTCAAAGCTAAACTCGAAGAAGCTGGCGCTACTGTCGAACTCAAATAATTTCATTCGTGAAATTACAAGCTCTGCAAATCGCATGAACATGCGGTTTGCAGAGCTTTTTTCATTTCCCGGGAAAGGCGATTTGATACTATTTTGATACTAAAATTTCTAAAAATTGAAATGGATCGTATCTAACTTCTCGGCAACCTCGGCTTGTTTATTGGGATAGAGGTGCGAGTAAATCTGCAGCGTCGTCGTGATTTTTTCATGCCCCAGGCGGTCGGCGATGACCAGGGGAGAAAAGCCCATTTCGATGAGCAATGACGCATGAGAGTGACGCAAATCGTGCAGCCGGATGACTTTGACGCCCGTTTCCAGCGCCGTCGCTTTTAATTTCCGGGTGAGGCTGCTCTTGTTGAGATTGAAAAAAATGCGCTGATCCGGCGAATAGAGGCGGTTTATATGAGCTTGCAGGACTTTGCACAGAAAGAGAGGGATACTGATGGTCCGGTTGCTTTTAGACGTTTTTGGCGTCTGGATTATCTTGGCTCCTGTGACCTGGACGTAATTCTTGTTGATCCGCAGCGTATGGGCCTGGAAATCGCAGTCTGCCGGTGTGAGGGCCAACAGTTCGCCCAGGCGCAGGCCCGTAAAAAAAAGCGTCGTAAAAGCGACGCGGAAGCTGACATCCTCTTCAGCGGTCAGGCCGCTCAGGAAGGTCTTGAACTCGTCCAGAGTCCAGAAGGACAGGTGCGGTGAGCGGCTGCTGCCGATGGTTCCCGCCTTGTGTACAGGGTTTTCCGGCAAGTTGTAGTATTTGACCGCGTAGTTGAAGAGGGCCGATAATTTCGTATTGATTGAGCGTTGATAAGTCGGCGCCAGGTTGCTGTGCTGCATTAGTTCTGTCTGCCATTTGCGAATCATAAGCGGTGTAATCTGGTTGATGGGCATATCCGAAAAAACGGGCAGGAGCCAGTTCTGGATGATGTTTTTACTGGTGTATTGCGTCGTCGGCTTCAGGCGCCCTTCGTTATCGCTGAGATAATGCTGACAGAGATGGTCGAAAGTGATTAAACTGCCCTGGGTCAGCTCGTTGAGGAAATCCCTTTCGTACTTTTTGGCTTCCTGGGAACGGGAAAAGCCGCGTTTTAGTTTTTGGTGACGTTGGCCGCGCCAGTCCTTGTAATAAAATTTAGCATAGTATTTTTTTGTCTTTTCATCTCGATAGACAGGCATAATTATTCCTTTCTGCTATTGCCCGGTGTCGCTGCGGTCCCTGACGTAGAGCTGATGATTATCAGCATCATACCAAAAAGACGTATCGCCGCGCAAGAGCTCATTGATGGTATAGACGCCGTCGCGGGCCTGACGGGCGGACTTGACGGCCGTATAGGTGAGACAGAAATTCAGGAAGAGAAGCGCCAGGAGCGCGAAGAGCAGGGGCTTGATAAGGCCATGCTGCTCTTCCAGTTTGTCGCTGATTTCCTGACCGAAAGAGAAGATATTGTCGTCAGCACGGTGGATGTCTGCCTGCAGTTCTTCTAAAGTATGGGTCTGGCCGGCGTCACTTTCCTTTTGGAACTTCTGCAACGCTTCCTTTAGTTCAGCGACATGATTTTCCAGTGCGGCGTTCTGCGCTTTCAGCTCGATGTTCTGAGCTTCTAGTGCGCCGAACCGGTCGAGGATTTCTTTCTGCAAGGTCACTTGCCCCGGTGTCAGGCCGTTTTTATTGGTCAGGGCCATTTGCTGATTCCTCCTTTATAGGCTCCAGCCGCGATACATTTCTTCTTCAACTCGTTCGAGCTTATCCTTCTTGCGATGACGTTCTTCGTAATCGTCCTGGCTGCGGGCCTGATAGGCAGCTTCTTTTTCCGCCGTGAAGGCTTTTAACAGGCTGGGCTTGTCATACGCCGGCCCCAACTTTTGGCCGCGGACTTTCTTGCCGTTGGGATGGATGTAGGTCAGGCCCCGGCCGTGGTCGCGTGTGACGGCGACGCCCCATTCGTTTTCCAGTGTCGCCTTGAAATCATCGTAACTTTCCACTTCCTGCCGGACAGAATTGATGACTTCCCGCAGTTCCTGTTTCCAGACGTCCTGGCCACGGGCCGCCGCCCAGTATTCACCGTTCGTAATGCCTTCGCTGCGCTGCGGGATTGGCTGCAGGCCCCGGCTTTGGCAGAGCTCGTTGACACGGCTCTTCATTTGCTTCAGATCCTGCCGGGATGTGTGCAGCTTTTTGCCGGTTTCCAGATTGACGGCGTTGACGACGATGTGGTCATGCAGATGATCCGTATCAGTGTGAGTGATGACGGCGAACTGGTAGCCTTGTTTGCCGAAGAATTCCTCGGCCAATTCGACGCCCATTTGATTGACTTCACGCGGCGAAAGCTGCTGCGTTTCTTCCGGGCTGAACGACAGGATATAGTGGTAGTAGCGGCGCCCTGTCGTTTTGCCATAGAGTTGCTGCACTTGGTCGAACTGTTTGCCGAAATTGTTGGCTCTTACCTGAGAACCATAAATAAAACTGCCTCGGAGTTTTTTGTCCTGTAATAAATACTGCTGGATGGCCTGCGGATTGCGGCGGCTCGGCAGGGCTTTAAGGATAGCCATGGAGGTTGCCTCCTTTGCACGATTCCAGATTTTTCAATTTGCTGGAAACATTGATTTTCTTCTGCATCTCCCGGATTTTATTTTCTTCCCGGCAGAACTTCAAGAATTCTTTGTGATACTGCCGGAGCTCTCGGAAATAGGTCTTACGGGCTACTAAGATTTCATCGCAGAAAGCGTCGAGTTTTTTGATTTGCTGACGCACTTCTTTAGCTTCGGCTGTAAAGTTCTGACCGCGGTTGAGAGCATGGGCGATTTGGTTCAGATTGATGCCGATGCGATTGAGTTCTTTCACGAGATTCTTGTCCTCATTGTCGATGGCTTTTTCTTCGGCTAATGTATGGCGGAGGATATAGTCCGTCAGGGTCAAATTCTCTTCGTGGGCGTGGATGAGAAGCTGTTGTTTTTGCATATTTGTGACGCGAAAATAAATGCGGTCTTCTTTCATTTGCAGATCCTTTCTGGGGGATTACCAAGGGGGCAACGCCCCTTTGGGCAAGACAGCCTGTTGCTTCGCGTGCGAACAACAGGCGTATCTTGCAACCCACCTAAAACCATACCCTGTCTTTCAGCGAGTAGTGCCACCAGTTGCCGGAAGCATAACGCACACACCAGCAGCCATCTGCACGGAAAAGAGCTACCGGAGGACCGTCAGTCCAGCTGCAGGAATTTTGATGACACTTCATCAACGCTGACAGGCCGGCAATGGCATGAATTCGTTCCCACAACATACTGTGAACACCTCCTGATAAGTCGTCATAAAGGCTGATAGTGTTTGAGTATAGCGTTATAAAGATAGCCCATAGGACTCTTTTTGGTTTTGCTGTCATTGACATATTGCTGAAATTCTTTTTTGGTAATGGGACTTTTGAATAATGTGTTGCGGAGCTTACAAAGGGCAGGTCCAGAGAAACCTGCTGCTTGCAAATCATCAAGTGTGCAGAGTTCGTCAACCTCTTCTGTTATGTTATGTTGTGTTAATTGAGTTAAGTTAGGTTGTGTTATGTTATGTTGTGTTATGTTAGCGTGTAAATGGATGTCTGCTGCCATGTCAGCTGCCGTGGCGCCTGCCATGTTATCTGCCATGGCGTCTTCGTGTAATCTCGTGGGATTTCCTGTGATTTCCATGGAATTTCCCGTAATTTCCATGGGATTTCCCGTGACCTGATGATTCGCGAGAGCCGGGGCATCATTTTTTGGTTCTTTGCCTAAGTATTGACTTACTGGCATAATCTGTTTAAATTTCCTTTTGCCATTGGTGATGCCTACCATAATTTTAGCGTTTGGAAATTTTTCGGCTAAGAGCGGCAAGTAGATGCTGTCCTTTTTACTCCGGATATCCAAATTGCGGTTATGATGAAGGTAATCTGGCAGAAAGCCGAGCGTAGGCTTTTCGAGATAGACGATGTAGCCTTTTTGTTCCAGTTCATTCAAGTCAGAAAATTGGGTATGACTGATTTGGATGGGAGCGTAGGCATCGACAATACCGTCGTCATCCGCGTACATCAGTAAGTAAAAATAGAGAACCTTCGCCGTCGGCGGCAAAGTTAAAAAACGGCCGCTGGTTACGGTGGGGATATCGATCATTGTCTGAGAAGCGCTCATGGTCATACCTCCTATAAAATGTACTTTTTCACAAAATTTTGATATAATAAAAATGGTATTTTTTGACGAGCTCCGGACCTGTGCTGCAACACGGGGCGGAGCTTTTTAAATGGAAATTTTCTGTTCGAAATAACGACGATTGACGCGGCCACGGATGACTAATTTTCCCATGGCAGCTAATTCGGTATTCATCTGCCGGATGATGGAATAGGCACGGGAAGGTTTGACCTGCAGAATTTCTGCAACGTCTTCAGCAGTGAGCATAAGTTTTTCGTTGTTTTCCATACGATAGCCTCCTTTTGTAGAATAAGATTGACTTACAAAAATACAACTAAAAAATGCGTAATATACAAAGAAAAACGAATTAAACGAATAAAATAAATAAAAACGAATAAAATGAAGATTTAGTGAAAGTCCAATGACATACAAACGATTTGTTCGATTAAATAATAGCATTTATAAACAAAAGTGTCAATAATAAAACTGATAGGGTAAAAAGGAAAAAAGATAGCATGAAAAAGTATACAGATGTTTTTCCGTTGAGATTAAAAGCTTTACAACAGGCATATGGATTATCTCTTGCTGAAACAGCATCATTATTGAATGTTAATGCAAGAGCAATAATATTTGATTGGGAAAATAAAAGAAGGTTTCCTCCGAGTGATAATTTGAATACAATAGCGAATGTTTTTGGTGTAACCACAGATTGGCTTTTTGGTCGTTCTGAAACAATATATTCGGATGAATCGATTAAATGTGCTGAAGAGGCCATTGATGAACATCTTCATAATCTTGCCGCATTGTTTCCGAATAGTTTACAAGTTTCATTTTGGGATTTTTATTTGCATGAGCATTATCCTGAATATGCTTTTGAAGAACGGCGGAGTTTATGTTACTCTTTGTCGGTACGGGCTAATATTGCTGTTTTGATACGTGAAGTAAGACTACCCTCATTGTATTGGAGTATGTATTATGCCCAAAACGGCTTTAAAAAGAAAGGCGTTATTGCTAAAGTGAAAGAATTTTTCCACATGTCAGAAGAAGAAGCCGAAGAATTCAAGCCGCCAAGCCGTAAAGAATTGGAACGTGGGGATAATTTGGTACGATTATTAACGCTAAGCAAAATTAATGGGAAAAGTGTAGCGAATAAAATGCCGATTTACGATGTGGAAGATGCTTACCGGCAGCTGCAGCAAGAAATACCTGACACCGATGAATAAAACGACCGTGTGTCGCTCGTCATAAATACCGGCTGTCATCCAAAATTCACGCGGGCGTCCGATTAGGGACGCCCCTACGGACGGGCTGCGCCACGTAATTTGTTGACAATCGCGTGTAGGCGATATCAAATAATCCACGACCGGTGTAGGGGACGCCATAATCGGCGTCCCGCAGCGAATCCTGTGCATAATCAAATTTTATGACTGACGGCGCGCGGGCGTTATATGGGAGTGAATAGAATGAACAACGAAGAAAAGAACCTTGAACAAGTATTATGGGACTCGGCGAATGTCATGCGCCAGACCATGGGCGCTGCTGATTATATGAACTATGCTTTAGGCCTTATCTTTTACAAGCATTTGTCTGACCGAACCTTGGAAGCTGTGGCCAATGCTTTGCTTGATGCCGGCGCAGCGGACGACAGCGATGTGGCGACGGAAGCGCAGCGTCAGGCGGCGTATGAGCAGTACTGGGCCGATTCTGATTCGCGGGACGAATTGAAGAGCTTCATGGACATGGACTATACGATTCAGCCGGAATTCACTTTCACGGCTTTTGTCAAAGCCATCAAAGATAAGTCTTTCCAGCTCGAAGACCTGAATCAGGCCTTCCGCGATTTAGAACAGTCTAACGCGACGCTCTTGCAAAACCTCTTTGACGACGTGGATCTTCATTCGACGAAATTGGGCTCGACGCCGCAGAAGCGCAATGAGGTGATTGCTGCCGTCATGGAAGCTCTGGCGCCGCTCAATCTGGACAGCCACAGCGGCGACGTCCTCGGCGATGCCTATGAATATTTGATCAGCAACTTTGCCTCTGATATGGGCCAGAAGGCCGGCGAATTCTATACGCCCCAGTCCGTTTCGACGCTCCTGACGCGTATCGTCACGGCCGGTCAGGAAGAAAAGAAGGGCTTCACGGCCTATGACCCAACCATGGGCTCTGGTTCGCTTCTGCTCAACGTGCGCCGTTATCTGAAGGACGCCGATTCGATTCAGTATTACGGGCAGGAAATCAAGACCTCGACGTACAACCTGGCCCGCATGAACATGATCCTCCACGGTGTCTCGGCGACGAATCAGCACCTGCGCAACGCCGACACCCTCGACAAGGACTGGCCGGCCGATGAAATCACGGATTTCGACGGCGTCATGATGAATCCGCCGTACTCTCAGAAGTGGAGCGCCGACAAGGGCTTCCTCAACGACCCGCGCTTTTCCGACTTCGGTGTGCTGGCACCGAAATCAAAGGCCGACTACGCCTTCCTTCTGCACGGTCTTTATCACCTGAAGTCCACGGGAACCATGGGCATCGTCCTGCCTCACGGCGTCCTCTTCCGCGGTGCCGCCGAAGGGAAAATCCGCCGGAAGTTGTTGGAAAAGGGCATGATTTACGCCGTCATCGGCCTGCCGGCAGGCATCTTCTACTCGACGGGCATCCCGACGATTATCATGGTCCTCAAGAAAGACCGCGATGACCGTGACGTCCTCTTCATCGACGGCAGCAAGGAATTCGTCAAAGGGAAACCGCAGAACACCCTGACGGACGCCAACATCGACCGCCTCTTCCGGGCTTATCAGGCGCGCCAGGACGAAGACAAATTCTGTCACGTCGCCTCGTTTGATGAAATCGAGGAGAACGACTACAACCTGAACATTCCCCGCTACGTCGACACCTTCGAACCGGAACCGGAAGTCGACCTGGGGGCCCTCAACCAAGAAATGGCAGCGACGAACGAAGAAATCGAGAAGAGCGAAAAAGAACTGCTGGCCATGATGCACGACATAACCACGGCAGACGCGAAAAAGGCCCAGGACTTGCAGGACTTCTTGAAACTCTTTGCATGAGGTGACGGCCATGAATAAAGAAATGAAAAAAGTCCCAACCGTGCGCTTCAAAGGATTTACGGACGATTGGGAACAGCGTAAGTTAGGAGAACTTGCGGAATTTAATCCTCGTGAAGAATTACCAGATGAATTTGAATATGTAGATCTTGAATCTGTAGTCGGGACAGAGATGATTTCACATCGTCGTGAAGCCAAAGTAACTGCGCCATCAAGAGCACAGAGAGTAGCACATCAAGGCGATCTTTTTTATCAGACTGTACGTCCTTATCAAAAAAATAACTATTTCTTCGATAAGCCTGATAACGACTATGTTTTTTCGACTGGTTATGCACAAATGCGCCCATATATTGATGGTCATTTTTTGCTTGATTTGGTGCAAACAGAACGATTTGTCAAAATTGTTTTGGACAACTGTACAGGGACAAGTTATCCGGCAATCAATGCCAATGATTTAGCAAGTATTAGGGTAACATATCCTCAATGTCGTGACGAGCAACAAAAAATTGGTAAATTTTTGGCATCAATCGATAATCTTCTCACCCTTCATCAGCGTAAGCTGGACCAGTTACAGACGCTGAAAAAATACTTCCTGCAAAACATGTTCCCAGCAAAAGGAGAAAAAGTTCCAGCCATTCGTTTCAAGGGTTTTATGGGGGATTGGGAAGAACATAAATTTGAAGACCTATTTGTAGTTAAATCTGGGTATGCTTTTAAAGCGCATGACTATGTAGAAAAGGGCGTGCCTATAGTAAATGGAGAGTCAATCAAAGCTGGGTATATTTCTAAAGATAACCTCAATTTTTTACCCAATATATTTATAAGTGAATATCCAGACGTTATTTTGAATAACGGAGACATTGTTTTGGGGTTGAACAGGCCTGTTATACAAGGGCGGTTAAAAATTTCTCGAATACCATTGGAATTAGATGGTAGTTTATTATACCAACGAGCTGGGAAGATACTATTTAGAAAAAAAGTTAATCATGATTTTTCATATCAATTATTATCAGAAGAAATTTTAAAATTTGCTAAGAGAGAAGCCGTGGGTTCTGATCAGCCATTCATTACAACAAGTAAATTAAATAAATGGAGATTTATGGTTCCTGAAGTAGAAGAACAAAAAAAAATTGGTAGTTATCTTAATTATCTCGATAACCTTATTACTCTCAAGCAGCGCAAGCTCGACCAGTTGCAGTCCCTCAAGAAATTCATGCTCCAGAATTTATTCATCTAAAGGAAGTGATGTCGATGACGGTCTTTGAATCGGAAGCCAGCATTGAAGATAAACTGATTAAGCAGCTCGTTCAGGGAGAGTCCCAGTGGACTTTCCGCGATGATCTGCACACTTTTGCGGACTTGTGGCAGAATTTCCGCCATATTTTGGTGCAGCACAATAAAGAGATTTTTGCTGACCACCCCCTGACGGATAACGAATTCCAGCAGGTCCAGAACCAGCTGCGTTTTCCGACCTTTTACGACGCCGCCAAGTGGCTCATGGGGGAGAACGGCATCGTCCGCGTCAGCATCCAGCGTGAAGATGCTTCCCTGGGCACGGTCTATCCCGTCGTCTTCAAGCGCGCCGATATTGCCGGCGGCTCGTCGGTCTACGAAGTCGTGCACCAAATCGATTTTCCCCGCCGCGAAGCGATGAACCGCGACCGCCGCGGCGACGTGACCCTCCTGATCAACGGCATGCCCATGATTCAGATCGAGCTCAAGAACCGCAGCCATCCTTACCGGGAAGCCTTCAACCAGATTAAGAAGTACCTCAAAGAAGGGGCCTTCCGCGACATTTACTCGACACTTCAGATGTTCGTCGTCTCCAACGCTGCCGACACGCGCTACATCGCCACGGCCGCCGAAAGCGACCTCAACGAGAAGTTCCTCTCCGCCTGGCTCGATGAGCATAACCAACCCGTGACGGAATACCTCGCCTTTGCCAAGGCCGTCCTGTCTATCCCGGCGGCGCACCGCATGGTCTCCCAGTACACCGTCCTCGACAGTGAACGGAAGGCGCTGATTATGCTGCGGCCTTACCAAATCCACGCCGTCGAAGCCATCCGCGACGCCGTCAATCCCTACACGAACGGCGGCCGTCATTCGGGCTACATCTGGCATACGACGGGTTCCGGCAAGACCCTGACGTCCTACAAGGTGGCCCATTACCTGACCCAGCTGCCGAGTATCCGCAAAGTCGTCTTCATCGTCGACCGCCGCGATTTGGACAACCAGACGACGGGTTCCTTCCAGGCTTATGCTGCCTATGACACGATTGACGTCAGTGAAACGGACAACACCCGTGATTTGGTCAAAAAGCTCCAGTCCGACAAAGGCGACGTCCTCGTCACGACTATCCAGAAGCTGCAAAACGTCATGCGCCGCTATCCGGAAGGCACGAAGGAATACGAAAAGCTGCACACCTTGAAGCCCGTTTTCGTCGTCGATGAATGCCACCGTGCCGTGTCGCCCCTGGCGCAGCACTTGATCAACCAGTATTTTGCCAGACCCTTGTGGTACGGCTTCACGGGCACGCCCATTTTCAGTGAAGACGCCAAGGACAGTCCGGGTGACCTGCCGGCGACGACGGAAGAACAGTACGGTAAGTGCCTCAACAAGTACACCATCAAAGAAGCCCTGCACGACGGCGCCGTCCTGGGCTTTCAGGTCGAATACCACAATACCTTCGACATGAAGAAGCTCGCCGCCGACAACGGCGTGAAGTGGCAGGACGCCGCCGATGATTATCAGCTGGAATCGATTCTCCAGCATAAAAAGATTCTCGACGCGGCCTACGAAGACGACCAGCATATGCTGCAAGTCATCGATTTCATCATCAACCAGTGCGCCGGCAAACTGGGCCTCAACAAGGGCCGCGGCAATACGTATACGGCCATCCTGACGACGAGCTCCATCAAGCAGGCCCAGCGCTATTACCAACTCTTCAAAGACGTCAAAGCGGGGAAGGTACCGTCCGTCACTGTCCACGACGATATCAAGCGTCAGCTCTCGGATTTTCCGAAAGTCGCCATTACCTATTCCGTCGCGGAAAACGGCGAAAAGGACTCGTTCAATCAGGACCAGATGAAGGAATCCATGCAGGACTATAATGCCATGTTCGGTACACAGTACACGATGGAACAGCTCGGCGCCTACAACAGCAACATCAACGACCGACTGGCCCGCAAGAAAAAGATTTATCAGGTCCGTGAAGCCCAGCTCGACCTGGTCATCGTCGTCGACCGCCTGCTCACGGGCTTCGACGCGCCGAGTCTGTCGACGCTCTTCATCGACCGCAAGCCCATGCGCTCGTACGGCATCATTCAGGCCTTTTCCCGGACTAACCGCCTCTACGACAACCAGAAACGCTTCGGCCAGATCGTCATTTTCCAGGTACCGGCGCACTTCAAGAAGGCCGTTGACGACGCCATGCGCCTCTATTCCAGCGGCGGCGGCAGCTACGTCCAGGCGCCGACCTGGGACGTCGCAGAGAAGCGTTTCAAGCAGGCCATCCGCGACCTGCGCCAGGCCGCACCGACGCCGGACGCTGTCGATACCATGAGCAAAGCTGAAAAACTCCGTTTCCTCAAAGCCTATCGTGATTTCGACGACGCCTATTCGGACATTCAGGTCTATTCGCCCTATCAGGTAAAGGAGCTGCCGAAGGACTACCTCATCGACGCCTCGACCATCGAGGCCTACAGCGGCAAGTTCAACAACGTCAAAGAAGAATTCCGCAAAGACACGGGCGGCGATGACCCCGACGTCAACCTGGCCATCAATTACGAGCTGCGCTGCTGCCACACGGACCAGATTGACGAAGACTACATCCTGCGCCTCATGGAAGCCACCCGTGCCGACGAGTCGGCCCTCCTCATCGACACCACAGGCAAGAACCAGAAAATCATCAAGGAAATCAACGACGAAATCACCCGGTTCCGCAAGACCAACCCGGCGCGGGCAGAAGTTCTGGAAAGCATCTGGAACGACTATCAGGACAACCCGTCCCACTTCATCAACCGGAACTTCGTCGACGTCCTCAACCAGCGCGTTGATAAGCGCACCCGGCAGATCATCGACGACTTCGCCGCCGAATGGTGCGTCGACCCCGCAGCCCTGGCTTTCTTCATCGAAACCTACGACATCAGCAAAGACCCGGACGAAAAACAAGAAAACCAGGACGCCCTGCGGAAACACGCCGACATCAAAGCCTACCGCAAAACCCACCCCAATATCGGCCTAAAATACTGGCGCCTATTTTTGCAGGCCATCCGCGAACTCTACGTACAGAAGTTGCAGAAATTGCTGGAGTAAGCCTCCCCTGCGAAGGGCCTTTTGGGCCTGCAATGGAACGACCAAAGGGAGCGACAGGGCAGCTGCCCAAACGGACAGCGTAGATGGAGGGGGACCACGAAGTGGTGGTGGGGTTCTTCCCGGCCTTGCCGACTCGGACTCAGATGCAGCTTCGCTGCAACAGACTCAAACTGACAATGCCACCTCGGGTACCCCTGCGGCGCATAGCGGGCGTCCGATTAGGGACGCCCCTACAGACGGGTTGCGCTACGTGGATTGTTAAAATCGCATATGGGCGATAGAAAAATAACCCACGGCCGGAGGCCTGTGCGTAGGGAACGCCCTAATTGACGTCCCGCGTGAATCCTGTGTAAAAAGCCCGTCGCACGTATTTGAGCGTGTGACGGGCTTTTTGGATATGGCTACTTAGCAGGATTTTCAATTTTTGTGTCGAATTTGTAACAATAAGTACTCTTTTGTTTGTCAAAGATGAGGAGATAGTGATGATGCTGAAAAAAATGGATTTGTACTGTCATCGAAAGAATTAGACAAGGAGTTTATTTGCCATGAAAACATCAATATTAAAAAGGCTGTTTTTATTCTTAATTTTATTTTCCTTAACATTGGGATTGACTGGGTGTCAAAACACTGAACAAACAAAAAGTGTGCAATCTTTTATTTCAGGAGTAGCTGTTGCTGATGATGCTTACAAAAAAAGTATGGGAGTGGCTTATATGTCTATGAATTTATCTGAGAATGGGAAGATTACAACATCAGAAGCATATCAGCAGTTAGAAAAATGTAAAGCGCTATTAAAAAAAAGTAGACCAGACGTAAAAAATTTAAAAATAGATGATCGTGTATCCCAAGATGAAAAAAAACAAATGGCTCATATTCAAAAAGGGTATCTAGATATGCTTGATAATGGAATTATTGTAATTGATGGTTGGATGAAATATCTAAATAATGGAAATCTCTCAACAGAGATGCAAACCAAGTTGATTAAGAGTGAAGCAAAAGTGGATAGTTCAGAACGTTTTTTGCACTCAGACGTAACCGCACTGGCAAAAAAATATGACATCAAACTACCTGAAAGTTTCAATAAAAGTAAAGAAGAACAGGCCCTTAAAATGAAAAGCCTTATTTTTCCGGACGTAGTGTAGTTGATTTATAAACGTATCATTTTTTGGCTGGTTGTGAGTAAGAGAAAATTTGAAGTCATATAAAGAGAAAAAGACCATTGCATGAATTTAAGCGTGCGACGGTCTTTTTTATATATGGTTGCTTAGCAGGATTATTTATTTTTGTGTCGAAATTGTAATATAAATGCTGTTTTTTAAGATTGAAAAAATTTTGATTACGAAAAAGGCATTTATAGCTGAGCGGAAAATTATGCGGCAATGATTGGAGGCTAGAAAAGGCAGTTCAATGTTTATTATCAGTAATATATTGAAATATATGAGTAGTTAAAGAGTTGATGGAGGCGGTTTTATGAAACAATGGGCAAATAGATTCATATGGTTTTTGTTGGTACCGATGAAGCGAGTATTTATTGCACTTTTTTTATTGATAGCTGTTTCAATTATACCTGTGTCTGCTTTTTTGCCAGGGAATCCTACTTGGAAATATATTGCATCATCACCTAAGAAAATATTCTTGTTTGATCAAACGCTTTATCATATTAGAGATTTAGGAGAAAATAACGTCATGTTCACTATTGGAATTCGTGAACGTCAAATTCCTATTGAACATATTTATCGTCTCATTGTTATTAAAGCTGATACTGCAAATCCACAGGGCAGAGTTATTGAATACGAAAAGATTAATTTACAATCTCATAAAGTCATTTATCATTCTTCTAAAATAGGAGATTTTTATCCGATAAAAGAAGGTACACCTTTGAAAAAATGCTTAGACTTAGTGGTTAATCTTCGAAATGAAGGAAAAATCGAGATATAGTTTGTTAACTGATTGTGACAGGGGGTATTTTTTATGAATGTATCAAACGGAATAATTAGTTTCTCTGGGAGAATTGAAAAATCAGCCTACATTCCACGTTTTCTTATCATGATGGTTCTTAATCTTTTTAGTGGTGCTTTAGTGAAAACGCCTGGATTGAGCGGATTACCGAGAATCATTCTTACAGTTATCTTTTTATTTTCTCTGATAAGCATTATTTCATTGATTGTACGCAGATTTCGAGATACCAAAACCTCTATTTGGTGGATTATTCCGACATGCTTATTTATGTTCACCTTATATATAGTAGGCATTACTTATTGCTTTAGGAACAGTAAATGGGAATGGTAGGGAATGATATGTTTAATAATCTAGATAATCTAGGTTAGGAGGGGAAGAAATGAGAGAAGATACTATTAACTACTGCCCATATTGTGGTAAAAAAGTTGAAGTAGGCGCCAAGTTTTGTGGTTATTGTGGGCATGCTTTGGTTAGAGATGAGAAAGATTCCTCTATAGATTTTATGAAATCAAGGAAACTAAAGCATATTATCCCGTATGTTCTGTTTTTTGTAGAATTATTTCTATTACTATTTATTATTGTAGATAATATGCATTATACTCATTATAGTTTTACATGGCTTCTTGGCGGAGCTTTGGGCAAATCGGTAGTATTATTACCGGGAGCAATTGCATGGATGTTTTCATTGAAAAATTGGCAGATTTTTGATTCATTACATCCCGTACTTTGGTGTTTGGGACTTGTTACAGTGAATGCATTATGGCCATATCCTATTCATGCTTATAGAGATGGAAAAATTCTGATAGAAATTATGATAGGTTTTGTTATATTAGGCTTTGTATCCTTGGTTTTATCTATCTTTTATAAAAAAAGCAAATGCAAGTAATCATTATGGAGGGAGCGGCTTATGAAAAATATTAAAAGAATTCTTTCCCTTTTTTTGATTTGCTTCGTTTTATTAGGATTAACAGGATGTCAAAAAAACGAACAAGAACAAAAACAGCTTGCGAATTCGTTTATCACAGAAATAGCAAAGGTTGACAATGAAATGAAAAATTGCGTAGCAGCAAGTAATTCTGCATTTAATGATTTTAATAATGGTAAATGTACGTCTGTACAAGCCTACGGTCGATTAAAAGCTGTTGGCAGTACTTTGAACGGACTTAAGGCAGAAGTCAATAAAATGAAAGTTGATGAAGGAATGCCAGAAGATACTAGAAAAAATATGAATGCGCTAAAAAAGAGTTATGCAACAATATGTGATTATTTGCTTACGGCTAATGAAGCAAGCATGAAATACTTTGATAACAAAAATCTTTCTGTCAAAGAAAAATATGATATATCAGAGGCTATTGGAAAGGCAGATATTGAATATACGTTTGCTCAACAAGGTGTGAAAACTTTAGTAAATAAATACGGTCTTACTTTGCCTAAAACCTATAATGATAAAAATATTTATGCCAAAATGAAATAATTAGTAGTACTGTTTCCGAGTAAGATTTATTTGATATTATTTGTTCAATGGTATCTGTAAGGAGGGCGATTGTTATGCTGAGACCGGATATGGCGATTGGAAATCGCTTCGGCGTCTGGACAATCATTGCCTTTCCAGATAATGCGCACCCCGGGAGGTTCTACTGCCGCTGCGACTGCGGGACAGAGCGGTGAATCCAAGCGACAATCCTTTTAAGGGGACGTTCGCATTCCTGCGGCTGCTGTCTCAGGAGGCGCGTTCTGGGGCGTACCAGAGGGAATTACAGAAGGGGCATGCCCTAATGGGGAAAATCCATCAGCAGAAACTTAGTCCAAAGTATAACGGATTCGGTCGGAAGACAAATAAGAATTCTTCGACAGGTGTTCCTGGCGTTTCGTTGATGAAAGGCTGCTGGTACCGGGCATACATCAATATTGGAAAGAAGCAGATTCATTTGGGAAATTTTGACACCCTCGAAGAAGCTGCGGCAGCCCGGAAGGCAGTGGAAAAGAAGTACTTCGCTCCGCGATAGGCCGAGACCGATGCTATTATACGAGAGGCTACGGGAAAGGATAAAGACTAAGGCCGTTGGAGTACGCAGAGGAGGAGATTCAGCATGAAACGAATACTGGGATTGCTTTTTGTTTTTGTGGGTTTGATGTGCACAATGGTTTTTGCCGATACAGACGACAGCCGTTGGAAAGAATATGCTTCTAGCGATGCTAAACGATATTATTGGGATGTACAAACGTTAAAATACGATGCAGCGACAAATAAAGCTTTATTGTGGACGAAAGCAACGTGGAAATATAATAACCCTAGTGAAAAATACTTGCCAGGTGATTTACCTGAAACCGAACTATATCAAATTACAATCGATTTTAATACAAAAGAAGAGCAAGAAGTGCAATATGTATATTATTTTAAAAACGGCATTTCTGAATTAAAACAATCAAATCAGCCACCTTACTTTATATATCCAGATTCTTCTCCTGAACGATTAGCAGACGAGGTTGCAGATCGAATTGGGATTCCACATTTATTCCAGAATTTATCGCCAAGATGGAAGTGGGTTAAATCAACAGATACACATAGTATCTATATTTTAAACCAAGCTCCAGCATACGATGGGAATTCAAAATCGTACAAAGTTCATTGTAAAATGATTTGGCCCAACGCTTATCATAAAGTGGGTTTTAATTCGTATGACTGTAACTTTGATGAGGGGACGATTAAGAGTTATATAAACGGAAAATATATATATCATATTCCAATTCCAGATACTGAGGAAGAAGCTATTTACAATGCCGCTTATGCACTTTTTAAAGAAAATCAGAAATGAAAGCAATGTTAAAAAATTTCTATCGGACTTGTAGCATAGATACTACTTTCATATTCGGGAAAGCCAGAGGCAGAAAGGAAGGGAAATCATGTTTTGCACGAAGTGTGGTAGAAAAATTCCGGATGATGCTGAATTTTGTCCTTACTGTGGCAGGAAAATCGATAAAATCAAGAATTTAGAAGACGACGGCGTGAGACCTGCTGCCGAAGAGAAGGTTCACACGTCGGCAGTTCCTCCTGCTAATCAGAAAACGTCGAGTGGCCGACGCATTCGTGGTGTGATTGTGATTTTCTTGTTTATCATAGGTACTTGTTTTCTTATTGCCTCGGGTGGCTTGCCGGGTAAAAAAGTAGCTGGCAATGGCCAGGGGGCAACGGCTCAAGAGGAAAAGCAAAAAATACCGGCACCTGCCTCTTTTGCTCATTTTGAAGTAGACAAGGATTTGATTGGGCAGCCTGTTGCCTTTATTCAGCTGAAAAACGACAGCGATAAGACCATCGATGGTTTCAAAGTTATTTTGACGGCTAAAGACAACTTCGATACCCAGGTAAAAGAATTTGGCACGGGCGACGGCATCAAGAAGCTTATGAGTCAGCGTACGATTCGCCCACACGAATTATCTGAGGCGAATCGCGGTTGGAACCTCTACGGATACGAAAATGGCACAAAGTTCCATATCAAACTTTATGAAATTCACTACGCCGATGGATCTTCCTGGAAAGCCGAGCAAAGTGATTCTGTAGAAGCAGATGCTACAAAAACGGATAAAGTCGTTCAAAGATAGGAAAAATAGAAGCTTTGGGCATGCTACCCACAATCATACCCGAAGCTTCCCTTAATCGGCCAGAGCTCACCGTGCAACGGCGTCAGCAAGGCTGAAATGACCCAGAACATCCATGATCAGGCAGTGAAGATTGACAACCTGGAAAAAGAAAATCAGGAAATGAAAGAACAGACCCAGGAAATGAAGAAACAGATTCAGGAAATCCTGGCTCGCCTGAATGGCTAATTGATTGGGTTTTAAGCTTGAAGCACAAAAGAAAGAGCTCGTCGCTTATGCGGCGGGCTCTTTTTTGTATCTCTCTATTGATTTTTCCACTTACATTATTTGTTCTTCAGGGCCTGAATTTCAGCTTTCAGTTGTTCAATTTCTGCCTTGAGCGATTCGATGTCATCGGAACTATGAGCCGGAGCCTGTGCTGCACTCGGTCCGACGCGGAAGGTTACACCGACGTTACCGGCTGCCTTACGGTCGCTGCCGAAGGTGCTGGAAGCGCCGAGGGAGAACATGACGTCGCGGTTCGGATGATAGAAGGCACCCAGGGCCATCGCCTGTTTGCCGTCATAAGTACCAGCAGCAGCGCTGATCTGGAAACGCGAACCCGTGCCATCGTAATCAATTGGATGCAGGCCAGCCAGGGCCGACGAGAGAGCGCCGACACTGTCGACTTCCCGATTCAGGCTGCTTACATTGTGATTAATCTGTTCAATCGAGGTCGTATTTTGCTGGATAGCGGCGCTGTTTTGTTGAATATCAGAAGCGTTCTTTTGAATAGCAGTAGTATTTGTATTGATGCCATTCGTTAAATCAGCGGCGCCATTTGTCAGTGCACCAGAGCCGATGCGGCTGGTGTTACTTTCGATTGCTGTTTTATTCGTTGTGATACTGTCGTTCATATTCGTAATCGTATCAGTCAGTGGTTTACTGGCAACATAAGTCTTGCTCTGCATTGCTGTGTCGAGTTGGCCGACCGTGACTGCGTCATGACTGTCAGTACCGTCTGCTATATTGGTCAGACGGCTGAAGGAATCGCTCTGGTAGGTGTCGCCAGCTTCAATCTGAGTCTTCGGATCACCGTTTTCATCGAGTACAGGGTTGCCATTTTCATCAGTGACCTGAGAAATAATCAGGGATGACGGATCGGGGTCGCCTTTTTTGTGACCGAAGGAAATGGTGTTATCTTCACCGGCATAGGCTTCATTGCCTAAAGCCAGAGAATTTTTGCCAGCTGCATAATTGTTTTTGCCGAGGGCGCCGGAGTTTTCTCCCGTAGCCACGTTGCCGCTGCCGGCTGTAAAGGAGCTTTCGCCAATAGAGAAGTTATTGAAACCGCCGAGAACTGAAGAATTCAGGCCGCCTGCTGTATTGGTATTACCACCAGCTACGGTAGAGCCATTGCCATACGCTGTATTCTGGAAGCCACCGCCGATGGTAGCATTTTCACCGGAAGCCGTATTGGACTGGCCACCGCCTACGGTTGCATAGTCACTAGTCGCTTTATTGACGAAACCACCGGAAACCGTGGAAAGATATCCCGATGCCTGGTTGGTATTGCCGCCGCCGATAGTGGAGTAATCGCCAGAAGCCCGGTTTTCCGTGCCGCCGGAAACGATGGAATTTTCACCGACTGCTGTAGTCGGGTCACTGGTATCGACAGCACTGCGGCCATTGACGTTGTGGATATAATTTTTCATCTGACCGACTGTCGCCGCATCGGTATCTTCGATGCCGTCAGAGACGTTGATCAGGCGGCGTGTGACGGAACCGTTCGTGGCACCGAAGGAAACGACACCATTTTTGTCGCTGGCCTTGATGTCGGAAGAATTTACCTGGCTCTTATGGCCTAAAGCTACGGAATTCGTAGCACCTTGTGTGACTCGGGCACCTTCGCCGATGGCTGTACCGCCTTCAGATTGGCTGAGGCCTGCCGTGCCGATAACCGTGCTGTTTTTTGCATTTTCAGCAACGGTGAAGCTACCACCACCGCCGCCTTCGCCTTCACCGGCATATTCATAGAGACCACCGATAGCGACACTGTTAACCGCACCGGAGGAAATCTTGGTGTTCGTGCCGATGGCGATACCGTTTTGTGTATCTACTTCAGCTTTACTGCCTACGGCAACGCTGTACTGTTTTTTGACATTGCTGCTTTCGCCGATAGCTACGCTTTGTTTAGCACCGTCAGCGATATTGCTGTTGTAACCAATGGCCGTGGAGCGTTCGGCATTATTGCCGACCTTGGCGACATCGCCGATGGCAACACTCATATCCGATTTCGTACCAATAGACGGATCGCCAAAGCCGGTATTGCCGATAGCCGTGCTGTATTTAGACTGAGATTTGCCCGGAACCAGGCCGGCTTCTTTGAAGCTGCGCGTTTCCGTTTTTCTGTTGAATACGTCTTTCGTATTCATGGTGATGTCGTCGACATCCTGGGTAGCTGTTTTTACAGCCGTTTTTACGGCTGCTTCCGTAGCAGAAGTAATAGCCGTGTTCATCTGGCCGACTGTAGCCGCATCGGTATCGTTGACGCCGTTGGCCACATGGATGATGCGTCGTGCCGTGCTGCTGCCGGAGCCGAGGGAGACGACACCGTTTTTATCTGTTGATTTTAAATCAGACTTCCAGACCGTGCTGCCGGCGCCAAGAGCAATGGAATTATCAGCACCCGTTTCTACATCGGCTTCCATGCCAATAGCCGTTGACTTCGTAGCTTTGGCATGGCTGCCTTCGCCGAAGGTCGTGGCACCGGTAGCTTCGGCACTGCTTTGTTCGCCGAGAGCCGTACCCTGAACGCCTGTTACTTTACTGCCGTAGCCGACGGCTGTACCCTGTTTGGCTTTGACGGAAGCACCGCTGCCGAGGGCTGTTGCATTGGCGCCTTCAAAATCGCTGTTAGTCTTTGATACATCTACTTCAGAACCGGCACCGACGGCGACGCTGTTCTTGCCGCGGACGGAAGCAGCAGAACTCATGGAGCCTTCCTGGCCACCGCCGATAGCTACGGAGTTGGTATCAGCAGCCGATTTTTCATTCCAGCCGTTGGCACCGTTATATACTTTACCTGGCGTAATACCAGCGCTGACCAGACCGCGTGTGCCGCCTTTGACGGTTACATTGACTTCTGATGCTGTGACCGGATCAGCGGCTAGCGTCGTGAACGGCACAGCTGCTGAACAGAGAGCGGTAACAGCCAACACCGTGGCTAAATGGCGTTTCCATAAACGAGTCTTTCTTTTACTTTTCATAGTCAGAATCCTCCTGGATGATGGGAGCTTTTGGGTAAAAGGCTCCTGCGGAATCAAGATGTTCTTACATCCTGAACTATACAGGCGAATTGCAAAGATTTTGCCGTTTTACTGTAATAAATTTGTAACAATTTATTTTGGTGTTAGTCGTGTACATTACCTTATGCACGGTACTGCCGTAATTGAAGAGCTGCTCGACGTGTTGGAAGCTGTTTTCTCAGACAGCGATGGTGCCGGGGGACCTTTGCCATCCTGCTTAAATTGTTCGAAAGCACGTCGTACTTCTTCTATATTGATGGCACCATAACTGCATTTCAACTGCTTCGTAAAGGCACTCTACTGCTTCCGGGGAAACCTACACATGTGTAGGTAGGCTAAGTTACACATGTGTAGGTAAACGGAATGTCCCGTGGAATCGTCATGATTATGTACAAATAGGGAGTGTAAAATAGTTTGTGTAAATCGGTATTGCATGAATCTACTTTATGCC
>OGYD01000489.1_pt1 | contig 33490 bp, 24 predicted proteins | sample 1576441 | NCBI WGS metagenome assembly OGYD01 (sample SAMEA3541537, study PRJEB24748) | human gut metagenome | biome: human gut; feature: human-associated habitat; material: faeces | place: China | collected 2012 | reverse complement strand
GCATACCGCTGGAGAGCGGTCTATAAATACTACTCTTTTATAATACGAGGAGGTGATGGCGAATGCCGAAAAACAGCTTAAACGTGTCGCTGAAAGGGGCAGATGACATCTTCTCCACGGAAGAATCCCGACAGGAGCAGCAGAGGGAACAGGTTCAGCAGATTCCCATCGGAGAACTGTTCCCTTTCAAGAACCACCCCTTTAAGGTTTTGGATGATGAGTCCATGCAGCGCACGGTGGAAAGCGTAGAACAGTACGGCGTGCTTTCTCCGCTGATTGCACGTCCACGCCCGGAAGGTGGCTACGAGATCATCTCCGGGCACCGCCGTCAGCACGCTGCACAGCTTGCTGGGCTGGATGCCCTGCCTGTTATCGTCCGTCAGATGGATGATGATGCCGCTGTTTTGCTCATGGTGGACAGCAATCTCCAACGTGAGAACATCTTGCCCAGTGAAAGGGCTTTCGCCTACAAAATGAAGCTGGAAGCTCTAAAAAATCAAGGTGCTAGGTCAGATTTAACTTCGTCCCAAATTGGGACGAAGTTACGAGCGGATGAAAAAGTGGCACAGGATTTAGGTGAAAGCCGCAATCAAGTCCAGCGGTTCATCCGCCTGACCAACCTTATCCCGGAACTGCTGGACATGGTAGACGAAAAGAAAATCTCCTTCAATCCCGCTGTGGAGCTGTCCTATTTGGACGAAAGCCAACAGCGGGATTTTTTAGAAGCAATGAACGACACCCAGAATGCGCCGTCTTTATCGCAGGCGCAGCAACTGAAAAAGATAGCACAGCAGGGAGAGTTCAGCTACGAAAAAGCCTTTGATGTGATGGGTCAGGAGAAAAGGAGCGAGAAAGACACCGTGACCATCAAAAACGAGACCCTGCGAAAGTATTTCCCCCGCAGCTACACGCCCAAACAGATGGAGGAGAAGATCATTCAGCTTTTGGATGCGTGGCAGAAAAAGCAGCAACGCCGCAACGAACGCTGACCCGTAACGCAAGACCCGATTGGGTCTTTTTTGTTTGCAAAAATTTGGAGGTAACGCCTATGAACAATACGATTCCTTTTCACTCCGCACCCCATGCTCCGCAGATCACGGTGGATGTGAACATCCTGACCATGCTGAAACAGGCGGCATCCTGTTTGACCGAGGCAGCAGGCAGGGATGTGTACCTTGCCGCTATCGGTCCCGACATGGAGCTGACCATTATCGTGGAGGAGGATGCCCCTTCCGTTCTGCCCTGTTTCGATGAGGAGGATGCCCTGATTGCCGTGAAGGGCGCACCGTTGTTTATCAGCCACAATCCGGCGCAGGTCCTCAAGCTGGCCGGGTTGTACTCGCCACGACCACCTGCTGTGAGACGCTTCGGGTCTACACCATACTGGTTCTGCAGAGCCTGCACCACGCTCGAAGCACGCAAGCAAGAGAGGTCCCAGTTGTTGCGGATGTTCTTCATCGACGCAGCCTTTGCGTTCACCGGCACGTTGTCGGTGTTACCCTCGATGAGTACCTCGTAGTCCTTATAGTCGGTGATGATCTTAGCAATCTTGCTCAGAGTCTCCGAAGCACGCTCGTTGATTTCGTACGAACCGCTCTTGTAGAGCATGTTGTCTGCAAGCGAGATGTAAACAACACCCTTGAGCACCTGCACGTCAACTTCCTTCATCTCCTCCTTAGAGAGCGAGCGTGTGAGGTTGTTGGTGAGCACCATGTTGAGCGAGTCAGACTTCGACTTCACCTCAACCAAGTGGCGGATGTACTGGTTCGACTCGTTGATCTGGTCTACGAGCTTGGAGATGTTGATGTTGTTGTCGCCGGCGTTTGTCAGGCTCTTGTCGAGCGAAGCCTGCAGCGCAGCGTAGTCAGCCTTCTGCTGCTTGAGCAGTTCCTTAGACGCGTTGAGCTGCTCCTCAAGAGCTGCCACGCGAGCCTTGGATGCAGCGAGGTCTTCCTTTGCTGTCTGGTAGTTGCCGGTGAGCTCCTTGTTCTCCTTCTGGCAGTTAACAAGATCCTTCTTCATTGCGCAGCTTGAAAATGTGAACAAGCCTGCGAACATCGCGATTGCGAATACGTTTCCTTTTTTCATATCTTTATTGTTTTTATCTGTTTGCAAAGTTGTATTTCAATGCAAAGTTAGCACTTAAACTTCAAAACTACTATATATAAGATGTTTATATAATTAAAATGTCAATTCGCTTTAATTTAATTTAACTGTAGATGAATGTGGCAGTAGTGTGTTTAAATGTAATTTTTTATTCTTTTTATAGGGATATTTCATTTAAAATGCTTTATTTTGCAAATAGTAATGCTATTGCATATAAGTGACTAATCAAAACTAAAAACAAAACATACATACGAATGAAGAACTTGAAATACATGGCTGTGGCTGCATTGCTCGCGTGTGGAGCACTCAATGCCTCGGCGAAAGACAACGTAGAGTACGTGGACCCGTTCATCGGAACAACTAACTTCAGTATCTGCAACCCGGGTGCGATACGTCCGCACGGACTGATGTCGGTGGTGCCGTTCAACGTGATGGGATCCGACCTCAACGTGCAGGACAAGGACAAGCGCTGGTGGTCGGCGTGCTATGAGTATAACAACAAGTACTTCACCGGCTTTGCGCACGTTACGCTCAGCGGTGTAGGCTGCCCCGAGATGGGCACACTGCTCACCATGCCGACATCGGGCGAGCTCTGCGTCGACTATCGCAGCTATGGCTCCGAGTACAAGAACGAGACGGCGCGTCCAGGCTATTACAGCACCGAGCTTACAAAGTACGGCATCAAGTGCGAGGTGGCTTCCACGCTGCGCTCGTCTATTGAGCGTTATACCTTCCCGAAGGGCAAGGGCAACCTACTCTTCAACCTCGGCAACGGACTCACTAACGAGGTGGGTGCTTCGCTGCGCCGCGTCAGCGACACCGAGTTCGAGGGCACACGCCTTTTAGGCACATTCTGCTACAATCCGCAGGCGGTGTTCCCGATGTACTTTGTCGTTCGTGTGAACAAGAAGCCCGCTGCTTACGGCATGTGGAAGAAACAGCCGGCTTTCGGCAACGCTCAGGCGCAGTGGGACTCTGACCAGGGCAAGTACAAGCTCTATCCGGGCTACGGACGCGACATGGCGGGCAACGATATAGGCTATTATATGTCGTACGATTGCGCCGAGGGCGAGCAGGTGGAAGTGCAGGTAGGCGTGTCGTTCGTGTCTATCGCCAACGCTCGCGAGAACCTCAACGCGGAACAGAAGGGCTTCGAGTTTGAGAAGGTAGTGAAAGAGGGCCACGACGAGTGGGCACGCACGCTCGACCGCGTCACCGTAGAGGGTGGCACCGAGGACCAGCGCCGTGTGTTCTACACCGCTCTCTACCACACACAGATTCACCCGACCGTGTTGCAGGACGTGAATGGTGAGTATCCGAAGATGGAAAGCAACGAGAACGGCAAGACCGCCGGCAATCGCTACACCGTATTTTCGTTGTGGGATACCTACCGCAACCTCTCGCAGCTCGAGACACTGCTCTATCCCGACAAGCAGGTGGACATGATCAACTCGATGATTGACATGTACCGCGAGTGGGGATGGATGCCTAAATGGGAGCTGTTCTCACGCGAAACATGGACAATGGAGGGCGACCCTGCCATCCCTTACATCACCGATGCTTATATGCGCGGTCTGCGCGGTTTCGACATCAACGAGGCTTACAAGGCGTTCCGCACATCGGCTACTACTGAGGGCAAGAACAACCGTATGCGCCCCGATATCGACCCGTACATCGAGCGTGGCTACGTGCCGATGGGCTACTATGCTGCCGATATGTCGGGCGACAACTCCGTGTCGCACGCTCTTGAGTACTACCTCGCCGACAACGCGCTATCTATACTTGCTGGCGAACTCGGACACAAGGCTGATGCCAAGCTGTTCCGTCAGCGCGCTCTTGGCTACAAGCACTACTACTCGAAGGAGAGCGGCACGCTGCGCCCGATAACAATGGACGGCAAGTTCCTCTCGCCGTTCAACCCCGAGGACGGCTACGACTTCACCAATGCGCCGGGCTTCCACGAGGGTTCGGCTTGGAACTACACATTCTACGCTCCGCACGATGTGCTGGGCATGGCTAAGCTCATGGGCGGACAGCGCAAGTTCTGCGACAAGCTGCAGATGGTGTTCGACAAGGGCCTCTACGACCCTGCCAACGAGCCTGACATCGCCTACGCATACCTCTTCTCCTACTTCAAGGGCGACGAGTGGCGCACGCAGAAGACTGTCAGCGAACTGCTCGCAAAGTATTACACAGCGCGTCCGGACGGCATCCCCGGCAACGACGACACCGGCACCATGTCGGCTTGGGCTATCTTCTCGATGATGGGTCTGTATCCCGACAACCCGGGCGATCCTTCGTACACGCTCACCACTCCGGTGTTTGACAAAGTGACGCTGCATCTCGATCCGAAGTTCTATCCGCAGGGCGACATCACCATCGAGACCGACCGCACATCGCCGTCGCAACTCTACATCAAGAGTATGACGCTCGGCGGCAAGAAACTCAACGGCTACCGCATCACTCATAAGCAGCTGATTGATGGCAAGACGCTGCGCATGAGCCTGAGGTAAATTATTAATTATTAATTGAACTTGCGAAAATTCAGAAAATAACTTTTAAAACTAAAAAGAATTATGAAAATCAGACATCTTAAAGTCTCGGCTGTGCTTCTCGCAGCCACGTTGTTGACAAGCTCGTGTGTAGGTTCGTTCGCTCTGTTCAACAAGTTGGCAGGCTGGAACAAACAGGCAACAGACAATAAGTTCCTTAACGAACTTATCTTCATCCTCATCTCGCCGGCATACGCGGTATGTACCTTTGCTGACGTGCTCGTCATCAACTCTATCGAGTTCTGGACAGGCAGCAACCCGATGGCGCAGCGTGTAGGCGAAACGCAGGAGATTACTGGCAAGGACGGCAAACTCTACGCTGTGACTACTCTGCGCAACGGCTACAAGGTGAAGTCGCCCGACGGTGAGGTTATCAAGTTCAAGTACGACAAGAAGACCAACTCTTGGAGCAAGGAGGAGAAGGGTAAGATTGAAGAGCTCTTCCGCATCAACGATGACGGCACTATCCAGGCTCGTCTGCAGGACGGTCGTTCAATCACCGTCACACCCGACGCAGCCGGTCTCTACGAGGCACGCATGGCTACAGCCGGTGCTTGCTTCTGGGCACAGCGATAGTCTTTTGGTTTTATTGTATTGCAATAATATAGACGTAAAAAGAGGAGTCTCGGTTTTGCCGAGGCTCCTCTTTTTGTTTGTTATGCTTATGCTTGTCTGTGTGTCAATACTTAGCGTACGATGTATTTCTTGTTTTTGCTAACGAGCACGCCGTGCTTGGCTGTCGCTTTGCGTCCGCTGAGGTCGTAAAATGTAGCATTAGCAAGTGTCTCCGTCTCGTTGTTTACAACGTTCTTGATGGCTGTAGCATCATTAGCCTCTACACCGCCGAACATGAACACGCTGTTAGCAGGCAGAGTGAGTGTGAGCTGCTGGTCGATGTCGATAGGCTCACCCTCGGTGAGACCCTCCAGGGCAGCCTGGTCGTCGAACGGCTTTGTGAGGACGATCTTGCCAGAGATGTTAGCTGGAATCTCCAAAGCCTCACGCAGAGTGAGAGTGATTGACTTCGCCGCCACGTCGCCGTTGCGCAGGGTGAGTGTCGACTTCTTGCCGTTCCATGCAGCCCAGCCGTAGATCTCGTGTCTGTAGCCGTTCCACGGATTGCCACCTACCCAGTGAGCGTCCATCAGTACGTCAGCGTTATCCTTCTGCCACTTGATGAGGTCAGCGAGATCAGACCACAACTTGCCGTTGTTGATCTTGTCCATGAGCTTATAGTCGTTGTAGAGCTCTACCATGCCGCTACCGCAAGCAAATGCGCAGCGCAACTCGTTGAGAGCGTTCTCGTAGTTCATGTTCTTGCTCACGTCGCCGTGCTCGGTGAGGATGAAGCCGTGAGTCATCAAGGTGTTGATTGGACACAGAGGAGAGTCGGTAACATAGATGTTATATACCTGCATATCGCGGTATGTGATCCATGCCTCGCGGTCGTTCGGGTTGGTACCGATCTTCTTCCAGTCGGCATCCTGGCGCCATGTCGCGTCGGTAATCTTGTACCAGAAAGGTGATGCCCATGTGCCTACTGTAGTGTTGAAGAAGATGTCCTCCTTGAGGTTCTCGCGGATGTACTGCTCCATACGGATGATGCCCTCAGCGTTCTCGTTGCCGGTGTCGCCTGGGTCAGGACCTACGGCTGTACCCTGAGCAGAGATGCCGTCGAACTTGAAGAAGCCGAACGAGCCCTTGCCGTTCTCATCGTGCTGGTTCTTCACAAGGTTTGTAGCTGCTGCGAGGAATGTGTCGTAGTATTTCTGGTTAGAAAGCTGCATACCACCGTTGTTCTTCCAGTAGTCGCGACGGTAGTCGCCACTCTTTCCGTAGCCGCCTACCGGACCGAGCCAAGCACCTACGCTTGTGCCCATTTCGGCAGCCTGCGAAGCTATGTCGCGCATCTCTCTTGGGAAACCGCTATGGAATGTCCATGTGCCGTAGTTGTCCCATCCGTCGTCGATTACGAAATTCTTCGGAGCCACGTTGTAGCGGTCCCAGAGGCTGCTCTTCCAGTGTGCCACTACGTCGAGCACGCCGTCGGCAGTCATGTTTGTATATTCTCTGCCCGGAGCCGCATTGTTGCGGTCGATGTTGAGCTCATACCAGCTGATGTAGCATGGGTTAGCACGCCAAGGCACTGCACGCTCGCGCTCAGAGTAAGCCAGGAACGAACGACGCTTCTGTGTCTCGCGTATGTTCTTTGAGCTCTGCTTGCCGTCCTGCGCGATGAGACCTACGACGGCAGACACCTTCCATGTCTCGCCCTTCTTCAGTGTAGTGTGGCGGCTCCACATACCCTGAATTACAGAGTAGTCGGTGTTAGCCACGTCTTCTACGGTGTTGAATGCGGTAGGAGTCTCAAGACCTGCGAATATCTTGTCGTTCAGAATCACCTTGCCACGTGTGTTGCCGATGGTGCTCGGCTTGCTGCCCGCTGCCTTGGTGTCCACCTTGTACGACATCGGTATGATGCTGAACATATCCACGTTGTCTACGCCGGTGAGTTCCATCTCGGTGCGCAGGTAGTGGCTGCCCGAGCGCAGCACGGCGCGCCATACGATGCTGATCTGCTGTCCGTTGTACGAGTATGTGTAGTTAGCCTGCAGAGCCTTGCCTGCATAGTGCTTCACGCCGCGGATGGCGTTCGGTTCGGCAGCGAGGTCTACCAGCTCCACCTTGCCGAGTGTCATCTGGCTTGCAGCCACGCTCACGCCCGAGCCGAAGCTCACGTAGAAAGGCTCTGTGCCAGCCACCAGGTTCATAGCCTTAGAGCCAAGGAAGTAGATAGCCTTCTCGGTGTTGAGAAAGCTTGCCTGAAGCACCTTGTTGCCCAATGTGTAAACGTTATTGTCTTTCCATGCTGTTGCGTCGCCAACCTTGTCCTGCTGTATCGGGTAGAGCCATGCGTTGGTGTATGGCTCGCTGTCCTCGAGCTGTGGCAGGTCGTAGTAGGCTACGGTGATGGTGTTTGTTGCGGGGTCGATCTGTACGGTTGCGAACTTGCCGTCCTTTTCAGTAGCAGTCACGTCGCTCGGCAGCAGGGTTCCGCTCACAGTAATCTTATCGCCGTCGTTGTATGTCTTGCCGTTGATTGTGACGCTTGCGCCGCTAACGGTGTACGTGTTAGACACCATCTCCTGCAGCACCCATGCGCTGCCGTTGTCCTGCTTGCCGTTGTCCTGCCACAGACCCACGGTGGTGGTCTTGTTGTCTATGGGGTTGAAGTCTACGCCGCCGTGCCAGTTCATGTACTTGTCAGCCTTGCCGGTAGAGGTGATCGGCTGGAACTCGTAAGCCGCTGTGCCGTTCTGCGCTGTTGTCTTGGTTGCTTTCCACGGTTGTGCGTTCGCCTTGTCGCTGATGAGCTTTGCCTTGCCTGGTCCGTTGCTGTAGCTGTAGGCTTTGTCATACGAAACCCACACCTTGCTGTCGACGTTGTAGATGAGATACTGACCTTCTGTGCTTGCAGCATAGAAGGCGAACTTGCCTGCATTCTCGTTTGTACGTGTAGGCGATGTGTACGGAGTCATCATCAGTCCGTTGCAGTTGCTGATGGTGTACACTCTCTCGGGATTGTTTACATTCGCCGAGGTCTTGATGTCACTGGTCTGCGCCCAGGAAGAACTACCCCCCCCAATAGCTAACAGAGCCAATGAAAGTAGATAACGAATACTCATTGTCTTTTGTTTTGCAACACTTGTAGTTAGTAATACTTTAAAAGTTCTGAGCAATCAAGATGTTTTGATTTGTTGAAGTAGGCGGAGCCGGATCGCTCAAAAAATGTATATGTAGAGACAGCATACCCGGGTGTTGCAAATTCAAGCAGCAGTCTCTACGATAGACGTTGCAAAGGTACAAATAAAAAACAATGTATCCTTGCTTTGAACAGAATATTTTACAATCGATTATATTCATAAATGTATGATTTTGCAAGAATCGTAATAAAGCATAACAATGTGTGTTAGATACATTTAGATTGTTAAAAAATAAGAATAACTATTGGCTGTTATAGTTTAAATATTTATATTTGCAACCGAGACTTTAATATTATTTACAAAAAACTACAAACATCATTTATGAAAAAAGTATCTTTTTTATTGTTAGCTGTTTTTGCAATGATTAATATTGCTTGTAATAAAACAGAAGTGTCTGAGTATAAATCTTCTACAGATAGCTTTGAGGAAGATTTGCGTTCTTATATTAGTGAACAAAAGAGCATTATGCACGGAGTAAAAACTCGTTCATCTTCAGCTGTATTGACTCGTGCAGATATTGCTACAATTGCAGTAAAAATGGATTCTGTAACTATGAAGTTTTGCAATAAGTATCCAGAGTTAATAAATGAGCTTCCTAAAGTTTCGGAGGAACAATTAGAAGTATTAAAAGAAAATACGGATTCTCTTGCCTCGTTTGTACAAAAAAATTATTCTGCTGAAATAGTTAATCTTGTAAAAGAAGATTTGGGTAGTGATTGCTTTGCACGATTAAAACCAACTGCAGTACCAATGATTAGTGATGTGCGACATAATAGATTCGTTCAGGCTAATGTTGAAATAAACAGAGAGTTCAAAGTGCTTGTAACAGAAAATGCTGATTTGACTTATAAACCATTATTTCAAGAGTCGAATAAACGTACTGACTGCTATAACAGATATAAAAATAAGGTAGATAATTGTTATTCTACAATGGTGCGAAGTTTAATCTTAGCGTCATTAGGTTCTTCTTTTACCGGTCCTGTTGCTGGTGGAGTATTGTCACTAAGTATATTATATATAGTATCAGATTATAATCAATGTTTGTATAATGCAGCAGAATTTTACAATTTGTGCAATGGACAGAAATGAGATGTTTTATTTTGTAATTATCCCATTTGCTCTTTTACTCGCGCTATTGCTTTTTGTCGGCTTTAAGGCGAAGCGTGCGTTAGCGAAAGGCAAGTCGGAGGAGAGTGAGGGCGAAAAGCCTTCGAGAGTTACAAAGTTCATGAACGGTGTCGACTTCTTTCTGGCATTGTCGTTCTTAACTATTGCCGTGAACCACTTCCACGTGTCTGTTTATACGCTGATAGCCATGGCTTTAGACTTCGTTTTAGGCGTATATACATTGTATCTGTGCCTTACGTTGCGCCAGAAGAAACTCACGCTCAGCGTTATCGTGAAGATGGCAATACTCGTGTTGTTTTACGTCTCGTATAAGTAGCCGCTGAACATATACAGAAAAACGACATATCTTAGGGCTTTTTCCCTAAGATGTGTCGTTTTTTTTGCTGCTTATTGCTGTTCGGTAAACAATTATTCACCCTTATATTGTTTTGTTATTCAGTGCTTTATTGCAATATTTACTAAAGGGGCTTGCCTATACTATGCGGGCTGAAAGCCCAATAATCACATAGCCCAGGGCAGCGCCCTGGGTAAACAATATACCCAACATCTTCATTCGCCCTGTAAGGGCAAAAGCCTAATTATTGAGGTGTTGCCCTTACAGGGCGCACTACTCAATATATACACTCAATACCCAGGGCGCTGCCCTGGGCTATGTGATTATTGGGCTTTCAGCCCGTCTATGACTACATTATTAGTTTTACCGGACAGTTCCCTTTGCCAGAATGGCAAACAAGTTGAGATAATAACAATGAACTTTGTTATATAGAAGCAATAATTGCGTATACGAAAAAAATCCTCCATATCTTCCATTGTCTGACCTAACCCTCATGGTATGAGCAATATAAAGGATGGGAGATATTCTGAAAAACGCATTATCTACCATCCTATCTTCCAGCCTTTTCCGCTGATCTACCAGTCGCCTTATACCGCGCTTCGTAGCGTTCCTGCATCGTGCGCACCGAGAAGCGTTCTTTGGCGAAGTCGTAGGCTCGCTGCGTGAGTGCGTCGTGGGCGGCGGTGGGCAGCAGGTCGAAGATGTGGCGGTAGTCGTTGAGGTTGTTGCCATGCGCAAGCAAAGGCCAGTCGGCGGGGAGTGTGTCGGCGAGTCCGGGGCAGGCATTGGCGATGACGGGCAGGCGATTGAGGCTTGCCTCCATAGAGAGCATACTCAGTCCTTCGAACTCCGACGGCATGAACAGATAGTCGAACGACTGCATGTAGCCGGCGAGTCCGAATATTGGGGGCACAAGCTGCGCGTTGAGGGGTTTTCCTGCTGATGCTATGTCAGCGAGGGTCTGCTCTACGAGTGTGCGCTGCGAGCCGTCGCCGGCGATGGTGAAGAAGAAGCGTGCGTCGCCTGCAAGCATCTTCAGCACTTCGCAGAGCACAACCACGCCCTTCTGAGGCTCAAGGCGACCGGCGAATAAGATGTTGAGGTGTTGAGGTGTTGAGGTGTTGAGATTAGAGATGTTGAGGTGTTCTTGCTCTGGCAAGCGACAAAAGCCGAGCGGAGGTGTTGAGGTGTTGAGTGTTGAATGTTGAGTGTTGAAGTAATCTTTCTGCTCAACCTCTGCCACACCATTATTAATAATAGGTGGCACCTCGCCGAAGCGTTCGGCATAGCTGTCGCGCACGGAGTCGGAGATGGCGATGTTGGCGTTGTTGCTCTTGAAGAACGCCTCCACCCACTGGGCGGTGCGTGGCAGACCCGTCCAAAGACGCGTGTTGTGTATGGTGCGCACTATCTTCACGCGGCGCAGCATGAACGGGAACAGGCGGCTGAACACGTAGAGTGCAAGGTCGGGGGTCTCGGTGTGCGTGTGTATCACGTCGGGATGCCAGCGCAGCATGATGTAGAGCATACGCAGGGGAAAGAGCAGTGCGGCGATGCGCTCGAAGAGGAAGTGGAAGCTCACGTCGGGCATCCACGAGCGGTGGCAGCGCACACCGGCTTGCTCCAATTCGGCGATGAACTTCGGCGTGTAGGCGGTGCGTCCGCGCATTATCTCTACTACATGGTACTCCATGCCGTGCGTCTGCGACTCGGCGATGTTGGCGGCTACGCGTTCGGCACCGCCAAGCGAGAAGTGGGTTATGAGGTGGAATGTTCGCATGGGGATATGGTGTTGAGATGTTGTTGTGGTGAGATGGTGAGATGGTGAGATATGATGTTGAGATGTTGTTGTGTTGAGATGGTGAGATGGTGAGATATGATGTTGAGATGTTGTTGTGTTGAGGTGGTGAGATATGTTGTAGTAATGTCACCATCTCAACACCTCACCACTTCAACATAAATAATCACCATCTCAACACCTCACCACTTCAACATAAATAATCAATAACAATTGCTGCATTGTACGCCCAGAGCCACACGGCGAGTGCCGCTACGAGCACTCTTGGAGCCATGCTGTTGCTGCGGCGCAGTATGTATCCGGCGGCGATGGGGATGATGAACGCCCAGTGGGCTGTCATTATGTACACCTCGTTGAGTCCGAAGCCGAAGCCCATGTGCATGAGCATGTCGAAGCCGAACCACGCGAGCACCATGAGGAAGAACTTTTCGCGGCGTGCCGTCCACGCACCAATGGCGAGAAGCACGACGAGCAACGCCTCCACAACGTAGTTGAGCGCGGAGCGATACTGCACGAAGACGGGACGCGTCTGCTGCACGTCCTCAAGCAGATAGTCGCGGTGGAGCTGCAGCGACTCGCCGAACAGATTGTCCACTGCCGACTGCCAGCGGTCGGTTGTTATGTCGCTCCACTCCAATAGTGGCACGTTCTTGGTCATAGCCTCGCCGTTCTGTTGTTTCACGAAGTCGTTGTGCTCCTTCAGCTTCGCTATGCGTGCAGGGTCTTTCTTTGCCACTGCCACCTCTATGCGCTTTATCTTCCGCTCCTGCGGAGCCACGATGGCTTCCTGCTGCCAGACATAGATGGCGCCGAGCAGTAGTGTCGGCACTACGAACGAGGCGATGCTGCGCCATGCGAACACCTTACGTCCGCCTGCGAACCAAGCCGCAAGCGCCACCTTAACGCCGTTGGTGAGCGTTACGCCAGCCGTGAGGAAGAAGAGCAGCGCGCTCTGCCATAGCTTCATCGGTTTGCCCTCCTTCAGCTTCCGCCCTGCTATGAGCAGCGTGAGCAGCAGCAAGGGCAGCGAGAGAGCGAAGTGGTCGGGCACCATGGTGGCTATCATCACGTGTGCGAAGCCGTAGAACAACGCCGTGAGCAGGGCGGCATCCACGCGGCGCACCTCCACCACGTCGCGCAGCATACGGTGCATCAGTACCGCTCCCCACACGTCAGCCGCTACCAACAGTGCTGCCATTAGCAGCACCGCAGCGTTGAACTCCGTTGGCGGCATTATCAGGCGGTTCAGCCCAAACAGCGGAAGCAGCAGGACGACGAACAACGGATGGCGTAGCGTGTTCCAATGTAGGCGCATACACGAGATGAATATCAGCGAGAAGATGTCGTAGCCCGACATGTTCAGGTGGTTGTAGAACACCGACCAGAAGCCCACGTGCGCACCACGTGTGAACGACTCCCAGTGGTTGGCGATGAGCAGGGCGTTGAGCGCAGCGAACACTACGAGTGCCACGATGGCTATGGGGCGTTCTTCTTTGCGAAGTATTTGCATGTTATGTTTCTACGATATGTTGTTAGAAGAAGAGATACTGCACGATGAGCGCCACGTTCCATATCCACAGATACGCTGCCAGCACGGCTATCAGCCCTTTCAGCGCGAGAGCCTTGCGGCGTTTCTGCGTAGCCTTCAGCAGGAACGCTATGGCTATCGGTATGATGTATATCCAGTGAGCAGACATGATGTACACCTCGTTGATGCCGAAGCCCAGACCCACGTGCAGCACCATATCGAGGGCGAAGTAGGACATGGCGAGCCAGAAGAAGCGCGAGCGTCTGCCTGCCCAGATGCCGAGCACGAAGAGCAGAGCGATGATGCCCTCAATGATGTAGTTGAAGGCGTAGCGATAGTGTACCATCATCGGGCGTGTGCGCAGCACGTCGCCCAGCAGATAGTCCTGGTGCAGCTGAATCGACTCGCCGAAGAGGTTCTCCACTATCGACTCCGAACGCGAGGTTGTCACGTCGGTCCAGCTGATGAACTCGCCGTTGGCTATCGGCTTGCCGTTCTTGCGCACGCGCTTTTTCTTCTTCGCCGCAGCCGCCTTCGCCTTGTTTATGGAGTCGCGCTCAGCCTTGGCAGCTATGGCAGAGTCCTGCTGCGCCGTGGTGAACGCAGCGAAAGCGATGGAGTCGCGGCGTGCCTGCTCCGCCTGTTCCGCCTTCCGCTTAGCCTCCTTCTCCGCCTTCGCCTTCTCGCGGGCAGCCTTTGCTGCCACGTCGCGCGGCCATACGATGTGGTCGTAGCTCATGCGTGCCACGCCCCATGTGAGGGCAGCCGGCAGCAGTATGCAGCCGAAGAGGAACTTCGGGCGGAAGATGCGCCAACCGTTGACGAAGAGTTCGGAGAGGTATATCTTCAGTCCGTTGTTCAGCGATGTGCCGGCGGTGATGAAGAAGTATGTCACCGCCTGCCATCCGCTCAGCTTCTTGCCCTTCAGTATCAGCTTGCCCGACACGTAGAGAGCCAGGAGCAGCAGCATCATCGAGATGACGAAGTGGTCGGGCGCCATCGTCGAGAGCATCACGAAGGCGAAGCCGAAGTAGAAGACGGTGAGCAGTGTGGAGTCGGTGCGGCTCACGCCCACAACCTCGCGGCAGATGCGGTAGAGGAAGAGCATCGAGTAGAACGCCGCGAACAGTTGTATCGCCGACACGATGAAGATGGCGCAGTTGATGCCCGTGAGCCACATCAGTCCCTGGTTGATGAGGTAGGGCACGTACATGAAGAACGCCAGCAGCGGATGGCGGTAGACGTTATAGCCCGCCGTCCAGTTGCTCACCACGCTGTACGTGATGGGGTCGAAGCCCGAGATGTGGAACTTCGAGATGAACAGATGCCAGTAGTAGGTGGTCTGCGGTGTGAACACGTCGTAGTACTTGCAGATGACGAGGGCGTCGAGCGCAAGGAACACCAGGAGCATCACCGTCGCCAACGGACGTTCTTCGCGCTTCACGCGGAAGAGGCGGAACGCACTGAGGAGAGAGTTGGTATTCATATTGTTTTGTTGTTTTCTTTGCTTTTAAACCGAGGGAGGGGTGCGTTTAAGCCGAACTAAGCATTCTTAGGCCTTTCTAAGCCTGTCTAAGGCGGCGTTTAAGCCGAACTAAGCCTTTTTAGGCCTTTCTAAGCCTTTGCCTGAACTTTTACTAACTAAGCCCTCCCCGACGGGGAGGGTTGGGAGGGGCTCTTTAAAAAGAATCTCACGAGCACGAAGTTCACGGGCACGCAGATGCAGAACATCGGGATAGGTGCCCACTGCTTCGGTACGCCCAACCATAGGAACAGATTGAGCGTGAGCATCTGCAGCACATAGTTGACGGCGTGCGAGAAGGCGAAGCCTGCACCACGCTTTGCCGATGCCTTCACGCGGAACGTGTAGCGTGTAGATGCCACGAAGTTGAACGCGAAGCTGATGAGGTAGCCGATGGTCATCGCCACGCTCGGGTTGAGCCAGCGTATGAGCAGCCAGTAGATGGCGTACTGCAGTATGGTTGCCAGCACGCCGACGATGCCGAAGCGTATCACTTCGCCAAGTTTCTGTTTGTCTATCATGCTTATATGTCGTTGCTTATTTAAAGTAGTAGTGTTTTATTGTTTTACTTTGGTGTCGCGCATCGGTCGGCGCAGACATCCGCATCGGTCGGCGCAGACATCCGCATCGGTCGACGCAGATGTCCGCATCGGTCGACGCAGATGTCCGCATCGGTCGACGCAGATGCTCGTAATCAAAACTTTATTGACCTAATTGTCTATCTGAACGGCTTGAAGTGGGCTTTATCGGCGAAGGTAAGCAGCTCACGGTCGCCCCTGCTGTCGCCGAACGCCTCTATGACGTAGTCGTTGCGGTGTACGGTCAGGTCGGGATATTGCTTGCAGAGTCGCTCCACCTTCTCCGCTCCGTAGCAGTTGTTCGTGAGGAAGCGTCCGGTGAGGCGTCCGTTGTCGTCTGTTTCCACCTGCGTGCCGAGCACACAGAAGTTCGACCGGCTGTTCGTTGCCATGTTCGTGAAGAACGGGCGCACCCAGTTGTCGATGCTCGCGCTCACCACGCACACGCTCTCGCCCTCGCTGAAAAGGCGTTCGAGCAATGCCTTCGCCTTCGGTCTTATCAAGCAGGCGTTGCGCTCAGCGAACTGTCGGCACAGCGCGTCGAACGTTTTCAGCTCCATGCCGCGAAAGTACCATGCGAAGATGCGTTGCTTGGCGCGATAGTTGGGGTAGAGCTTCAGCTTCATCAGCACCAGCAGCGGACTGTGCAGCAGGAACCCCACAACGAAGCGCCATGTGCCACAGGTGTAGCGTATGAACGCTAACAGCGTGTCCGCCGTCGTCAGCGTGCCGTCGAAGTCGAATGCGTAGAGTCGTTTCATATTATATAACGTATATCATGAGCAGGAACGTGAGCAGCCACGCCACCACGATAATCTGCGAGAAGTGGTCGCGCAGGATGATCTTTGTGGGGTCGCCACTCTTCTGGTCGACCACTGCTATCTGTATGTAGCGCAGCAGACCGATGAGCACGAAGACGAATGTGAGGTAGAGGTAGGGTGTCTGGAAACGCTCCACGACCTCCGGCGACACGCAGTACATGATGTAGCAGACGAGCGTGACGGAGGCGGTGATGGTGATGGCTTGGTTGATGAACGTGAGGTTGTAGCGCACGGTGTTCTTTCGCGGTGCCTCGCCCGTCTCGTTCATGCGCAGCACGTCGTCGCGGCGCTTGGCGAACGACATGAAGAGCGTGAGCAGGAAGGTCATGATGACAATCCAGTTGCTCAGCGGCAGCTCGCAGGCGAAGCCTCCGGCGAGGATGCGCAGCACGAAGCCGAACGCCACAATGCATACGTCGAGTATGGCGTACTGCTTCAGCTTGGAGCAGTAGGCGAGGTTGAGCACGTAGTAGAACACGACGACTGCCATGACGTTGCTCATCACCTCAGGCGGCAAGAGCAATGCCACACCGATGCCGAGCACGAACATCGCTATCATCAGCGTGTAGCCCATGCGTATCGACAGAGTGCCAGACGCAATGGGGCGGTGGCACTTCACGGGGTGGTTGCGGTCGGCATCAACGTCCACGATGTCGTTGTAGCAGTATATCGACGAGGCTACGAAGCTGTAGGCGAAGAAGGTGAGCGTCACGAGTTCTATCGAGTTGATATTGAAGAGTTCGCCACCGAAGAACATAGGGATGAAAACGAAGAAGTTCTTTATCCACTGTTTAGGGCGCGTAAGGCGCAAGATGTTTTTTATCATATTGAGATGGTGTTGAGGGGTTGAGGTGGTGAGATGGTGAGGTGGTGAGATGTTGATATTACTTTTAAGTGCAGAGCTTTAGGGCGAAACTCGTAACCTTCTGCAGCATCCATGCTGCAGGCAGCGTGATAGCCACTGTTGCGGCGAACGTCCCCCAATAGCCAAAGCCCATGGGTTGCACATACACAAGTACGAAATGGATATGTATGAGATAGGCTTCGAGGCTCAGCATACCTACCATGCGGAACGAGCGGTTCACCCACTCGGGTGTGCGGCGGAAGATGCGGTTCATCACGAGCACGCTGCACACCGTGAACGGTATGTACAGCATACGCTCCACGAAGAGCGGGAAGAGTCCGTGACGCATCTGCTCGAGGTAGAGGCACGTGCCGAACGTCATGAGGAACGTGATGAGCAGCAGCCACACTGCGTCGGGCGGCAGCTGCCTGCGCGAGCGTACCATCTCGCCCATGTTGATGCCGATGAAGAAGATGGGCACACGACTCCAGAATATCTCCAAGTGTCCCACGACGGCATGTATCGGCAGTACCCACTGCACCATTACGCACCACACCACCATAAGCAACGGCAGCCAGCGATAGGTGGGGTAGCGCACGATGAGGCGCATATACCATGGCGCGATGAGGTAGAGCAGCATGATGGCTGGCACGTACCAGAACGTCAGCTCGTCGTGCAGCCAGAAGTCCCAGTTGATGGTTATGTCGCCGAGCAAGTCGACCATGTTCTTCGAGAACCGCTGCGTTCCGAGGTAGTCGGGTAGGTAGAACGCCGTGGAGCAGATGAGCCATGTGGGCAGTATGCGGATGAGTCGGCGGCGGTAGAAGTGGCTCACCGACGGCGTCTTTGTCCACGCGAACCACAGACCCACGCCACTCAGGAAGAGGAAGATGTCAACCCCCACGTTGCCGCAACGACGCAGCCCGTAGAACGGGTCGCCGCGGTCGAGCGCCACATGGAACAGGATGACGAAGAGCATTGCTGCTCCCATCTGTTCGGCGCGAAATCGCGATATGTTTCCTAACTCAATGCTTGGTATCTTCATTGCGTAGCTTGAAATTATGGTAGAACCATGCCAATGCTATCGATGCCACGATGTACAGCAGCAGACCCGTGTACACGTCGCCGTGGCGCGAGATTGGTATGAATATCTTTCGTGTGAGCGGATGCAGCACAAAGAGGGCGGCAGAGATTGTGCCTACCCATGCTATCCATTCGTTCGCGGTCTTCGGCAGCAGCTTCACGATGCCGATCGTGGCGATGCACACGAAGAGCGGTGCCCACAGCCATGTGTGGAAGTTGAAGCTGAAGAAGAATACTGCCACAACCGACAGAACCATTACGGTCATTCGCACGCCGTGCGTCAACTCTCTGCCGTGGCGTGCGTAGAGCAGTCCGGCACAGAAGGGCAGCACACCGCCCATGAAGTTGTAGCGTATGCAGTTGAGCGTCTCACCCTCGGGGGCACAGAATGCCTGCATCGCCCAGCATAGGGCAACAAGCAGCAGAGCGTAGATGTCGCCCTTGCGCCAGAGCAGCAGTCGATAGACGATGTAGAGCTGCATCATCAGTCCGAAGAACCAGTAGGGTCCGGGCCAGATGACATGATCGGGGTCTGGCATCATGTTGTTGAACATAAAGAGCTGTCCGAATATGTCCACGACGTGATACTTATGCGCCCCAGGCGTGACGGCATCGACCATGGTGAACGCCACGAAGCCCACAATCATCATCTTGAAGAGCTTCAGGTAGTGGTGCTTCAGGAACGGCAGTACGTCGGTCTGCTTCTTCGCGAGTCCGCCGCGCTTCTCGTATTTCATCACGAGTCCGTAGGCAGAGAGGAAGAGAAACACCGGCACACCATAATGGCCGAAGAACGATATGAGGTGGATGGGCAGGTTCCAGTCGGGGTTGCTGATAGCCTGCATCAGACTACTTGCCTTCGACATCGTGAACGTGTACTCGTTCTCCTTTACGGCGAAGCCGAGCCAGTGGCAGTAGTTGTGCAGGAAGATTCCTATTATTGCGAGTCCGCGCATGGCGGAACATTCTGTGCGGGTAAGCATTTTTTGAGTTTAAAGTTTGTCGTAATCCGTAGTGTTCTTTAATATTCTCGGGCGGCTCTCGTTGTATTCGGGCGACAGCAAGTTGTACTGCTCCTTGTAGTCGCGGGCGTGAATGCCGCCGAGGTAGAGCAGCATGTGCGCAAGTGCGTCGGTCATAAAGCGTCGGTTGCGAGCGTTCACTACCTGGCGGAATACCTCCGGACGCTTCTTGATATACTGACGCGAGCACCATATCCACATCGGTATGTCGAACTCGGCGTGAGCCAGACGGGCATCTATCTTCGCCGAGTGCATACGGCAGAAGAAGTGCATGTCGCCCTCGTAGCACTCCTCGCCATGGTCGGGCACGTAGATCACGATGGCATCTTCGTTCTCAAACTTCTTCACTATCTCCGTCACAACCGAGTCGTTGTATAGAATGGCGTTGTCGTAGTCGGCAAGCGTCTGACGCTCGCGTGCGTTCAGATGCGGTTTCATCTCCTTGTAGTCGTCGCCACGGAACTTTTTATGCTCCTTCGGCGAGCGTTGGCGATACGCCACGTGTTGCCCTAACAGATGGAAGATGATGAGGTTGTTCTCTGTGTTCTGTCCCTTCAGCTCGTCGTAGTCCTTCAGCAAGTCCTCGTCGTAGCGGTGGAGCTGCGTGTTGCGCGTGTCGAACTGCGCAGCACTCAGCTTCGGGTTGTTGAGGAAGAAGCCGCCACTGAAGTCGTACACCGCCTCCTTTGCCTTCGGCAGGAACTGGTTGGTGAGGAATGTCACGTGGTAGCCAGCCTTGCGGAACAGTTCGGGGAAGAGCGGATAGTCGCACCACTCGCCCTTGTCGCCTACGCAGTAGAGCGAGAAAAGGTGCTTGAACACGAAGCTCGTGAGGTTCCACGGCGATACAACGTCGGTGTACTTCACCAGTCTGCCTTGCCGCTCCAACTTCTGTTGGCGTGGCGTGGTGGGCATGACGTAGCCGTACTGCGACGAGTGGTGGCGGTTGAAGCTCTCGCCGATGATAAGCACGATGTTAGGCGAACGGAACGAACATGAGTCGACCCTCACTGTCTTTGCCGTACGCACCAGACGGTCGATCTGTTTCGCCGTGAGCGTATTGGCATAGATGCTGAACACGAGACGGTAGACAGGTTGGTAGAGTACGGCGTGATCCTTCTCGGTGAGCGTGTGTTCCACTTCGCCAATGGTGGTGCCCGACATCAGTTTGTGTATAGCTGCCTTGTTATGTGCGCTTGAGCACACCGACCATACGAGCAGCGTAAGCACGGCTGTGCCTATAATGGGGCGTGCGCGGTGCAGTAGCTCGCAGGTGCGCAGCCATATCGACTTGATAAGCTCGCGCCAACGGCGTGGAATGAAGTAGGGAAAGCGTAGACGCAGTGCCGTGAGCACGTGCACGAACAGCAATAGCAGCACCCAGCCCACATCGCTCATCAGCACATCGGGCGACACGCACGAACGCAGAAATTCGCCTGACTCGCGCGAGTCGGTCTCGCCGACGAGTTGCAGCATCGTCGGGGTCAGTGTAGACTGAAACTTCACGAAGCAGTAGACATCCACCACTGCCGTGGCGTACAGCACAACGTAGAAGAAGCCACGTACCCATATCATCACCTTGCGTGGTAAGAGGGTGAGTATCAGCGTGAGCACATAGACATCGAGGAACAACTCGAGGTAGAGGTTGTCGTAGAGGTGTGCTCCGCGCACGTTGGGCAGCGTAGCCCATGCCGTTATGCAGCCGAGTAGGTACATGAACACTGCAAACGTGCAGTTGCGGCGTAAAGGTTCTGCCACAGCAGCGAGCACCTGTTTAATTGTTTTCAAATATCTCATCTATACCTATTGTTATATAGTGGTTTTATTGCCGTGTTCCCACGTTGTGGGAGCTGTTGTCCGCAAATTTACACATCTTTTCTGACATATTAATTGATTGGTTGCAAAAATATTGCTCTTTGGTAGATGTTCTATTCTATTGTTGCGGATAAGGTATGAAAAAAGGGCACTCCTTAGCGGAATGCCCCGTATGTCGTAATTATACGATTGCGATGTTTATGCCCGATGATTAGTCGGCAATCTTAACAGTGGCGCGACGGTTGTAAGAAACTGGTGAGAGTTCCTTAACACCACCCATACCCTCTGTTGTAATCTGGTCGCGGCTAACGCCCATCTTAACGAGTTCGTTAGCAACTGTTTCTGCACGACGCTCAGAGAGCTTCTTGTTGTAAGCAGCAGAGCCGGTAGCGCTGTCTGCGTAGCCAGTTACTACGAGGTTTGCCTTGTTGTCCTTAGCGAATTCAGCCAACTTCTCAACGTTTACGAGGTCCTTGCGTGAAGCAATAGTAGCCTTGTTGATGTTGAAGAATACTGACAACGGAGTGTTGGTGTATGTCTTGACGTCATTCTTACCCACTGGCTCGTCCTTCTTTGCAGCAAGGAGGCTCTTCAGACGTGTGTTCTCTGCCTTAGCGTCGTTGAGCTCAGCGTTGAGAGCTTCAATCTGCGACTGTGAGAGTGCCTTGATAGCGTCTACGTCCGGAGTCTTGCTCCATGTAGACTTGCCAAGGTTGAACTGCATACCAACCTCTGCATAGAATTTATTGTCCTTGCCCTCCCAGAGTGACTTCTGAGATGCACCACCTGCTTCTACGCCGTCGAAGTCAGACTCTGCGTATGTCCAACCGAGCTCGAGGTAGAGACCGAAGTGCTTTGAGAGGCGGAATGTGTTGAGGAAACCTGCTGCGAGGTTCATGTTGTAGCGGTCGTATGAGCAGTTGCGGTTGATACCACCACCGAAGAACGGAATGGCGTTCCACACGCGTGTCTCGTTATAACCACAGAACATGTTGCTGAGGTTGAAGAGAATGTGCTCGTTGAGTGTCCAATAGTTGTTCTTGTGCTTGTGCTCGTCAACCACTGTACGACCCCATACGCCGCTGAACTTGGTGCGAAGACCGAGACCTGGTGTGAACCACTTACCTACGCCTACAGAGAAGCCAGGAACAGCGCGGAATTTCTTGAACGGACTACGGCTCAGACCGCTGCCATGCTCCTCGTTAGAGTAGAATGCGTTCCAGTCAGCACCAGCCTGAAGAAACCAATTGCTCCAGAATGAATTTGTTGCAACGCTATGCTTGAGTGTTGGATCAGTTGTCTCCTGAGCCATGGCACTCATTGATAAGCCACACATTGCTAATGCAATTATTAACTTTTTCATAACTTTTATTGTTTAATAACCAATTAATTACGTTGTCATGGACATAACAAGTCCTTTTTATTTAATTGCAAAGTTAATAAAAAAAACAAAAGTAATCCTTTTTATGTTAGAAAAAAGCATATAATAGTTGTTTTTTTATTGTTTATGTAACTTTATGTGCCGAATAAATGCTCTAATTCGTTTTGATGGAGCATCGTTAAAATCTTTTTGCCATCTGGAGTGTAGCTGAAGTTGGAGCACGTGAAGAGGCTATTGACGATGTTTTCCATCTCGGCATTGGTAAGCACTTGTCCGTATGCGACGGCTGCGTTGCGTGCCAGTTCGAGGGCTATTGAGTGGTTGATGTCGTCGATAGCTGATGTTGTCTTCTCGCGTGCTGAGGCTACGAGGTCTTGCAGCAGAGCGGTATAGTCGAGTCCATCGAGTCCGCTTGGCACTGCCGTGATGCTGTAGTCACCCTCTGCTGTCGGAGTCAGTTCGAAACCGATGTTCTGTAGTTCGGGCATAATGGCTTCTGCCACCACCTTATCCGCTGGCGAGAAGTGTATCGTGTCGGGGAAGAGTGGCTTCTGTGAACTTGCTCGGTGCTTCTGCATTTGGTCGAGATATCCTTCGTAGAGTATGCGTGTGTGGGCACGATACTGGTCGATAATCATCAGTCCGGACTTAACGGCGGTCATAATGTATTGTCCTTTGTACTGATAGTGGGTGGGTGACTTCTCTTCAAGCAGCGATGTCTCTTGCTTGGGCGTTGTTGCTTCGGATGTAGACCCCTCTGGCATAGTGCTTCTCTCCTCTGTTTGTGCGAACTTCTGCGATAGAACGATGCCGTTGTCGGCGAACGATTTGCTTGCAGCGTTTGAACGCGACTGTATGACGCTTCCTGCGTCGGTGCCGAAGAGTGATGGTGTCTGTTGCTGACGAGTGTGTGCAGAGCCGAGTCCTTCGTACAGCTGCTCCCAGTTGTCGGGGGCTGCGTTTGAGTGTGTTGTCGGTGTCTCGTTGAATGGGTTGTACGTAGGGTTGTATTGCACCTTGGGCGCGCTGACACCAGTCTGTGGCATTGTGCCCAGAGCAGGTATGTCGGGTTTTCCTTCGGTGTCGAACTCTATTGCCGTTACATCGCTGAACATGCCAACGGCATCGCGCACGGCAGCGGTGAGTATCTGCCACACTGTCTGTTCGTTTTCGAACTTTATCTCGGTTTTGGTGGGGTGAATGTTCACGTCGATGTCCGTGGGGTTGACGGTGAAGTATATGAAGTAAGGTATCTGTTCGCCTTCGGGCACGAGTCGCTCGTAGGCGGTCATAATGGCTTTGTGGAAGTAGGGGTGCTTCATGTAGCGACCATTGACGAAGAAGAACTGTCGCACACCCTTCTTGCGTGCCGACTCGGGCTTGCCGACGAATCCGCTAATCTTGCACATTGTGGTGTCGATGTCTATCGGCAGCAGGTGTTGGTTGATCTTCTTGCCGATTACGTCGACGATGCGTTGGCGCAGTCCGCCTGCCTTTAGGTTGTACAGCTCGGTTTGGTTGTTGTAAAGCGTGAACGCCACGTCGGGGTAGACGAGGGCGATGCGCTCAAAGGCTGTGACGATATTGTTGAGTTCGGTGGTGTTCGACTTGAGGAACTTGCGGCGCACGGGTACGTTGTAGAAGAGGTTGCTGATGGTGAAGTTGCAACCTACGGGGCACTGCACGGGTTCCTGCGACACAAAGCGCGAGCCGGCGATGCTGAGTGCTGTGCCGAGATCGTCGTCGGGGCGACGGGTGCGTAGCTCCACCTGCGCCACGGCTGCGATAGAGGCGAGAGCTTCGCCGCGAAATCCCATGGTGTGGAGGTTGAAGAGGTCGTCGGCTTGGCGTATCTTGGATGTGGCGTGACGCTCAAACGATAGGCGTGCGTCGGTCTCTGACATGCCTTTGCCGTTGTCGGTCACTTGTATTGAGGTGCGTCCTGAATCGACACAAACCACGTTTATCAGCGTGGCACCAGCGTCGATGGAGTTCTCCACCAACTCTTTTATCACGCTTGCGGGGCGTTGTATCACCTCGCCGGCAGCAATCTGATTGGCTACCGAATCGGGCAGAAGTTGTATGATATCGTTCATGTCGTTAGTTGTTCTCTAAGGGTGTATCTTTAAAACTGCGGGTTCGTCTACAACGCCATTAGCAGTATGATGGCGAGTAGCATGAAACCGATCATCACAAGCAGTCCTAACAGACGTACTTGTCCGCTGTGGCGGCGACGCGATGGTGGCTCGGCTTCTCTGATAGAACGTTCTGTGAGTTCTTCGGGCGGTACGCCGCGGCGAAGGTTGTCAAGAAGGTCGCGCTGCTCGCTTGAGAAGCGGAAGGTGTGGTGGAAGCCGCGAGGGCGGCGGTTGAGGAAGTACATGCTGTGATGTTGAGGTGGTGAGATGGTGAGATGTTGAGGTGGTGAGATATGTTGTGAGGTTGGTGGTTACGAACATTACAACATATCTCAACTTTCTTTTTGCTGTGCACTACTCAAGTCGCTGCAGCGGCGCTTCGCGGCGCGGCTGTTCCTTCAGTTCGGTGCCTTCAGCCTTGCCTCGCCAGTTGAACACGTCGTCCTTATCTTTCGGGCGCACGTAGTCGAACCATGCGAACTCGGGCAACTGATATCTTTCTGGCGGAATCTGCGTGATAGGATACATCGTGCCAGTAGCCTTTGAAGCCCATATCTTCTCCAGCTCGCGTGTTGGCGACATGTACATACGCAGCGTGTCGGTCTCCATGTAGTTGAGCTCGGAGAGCGTGGAGTCCTTCGAATCGGCGTTGTAGTAGAGCGACTTCACCGTGCCGATAGCTTCGGCGCGTCGTAGCGCGCCGTCGATGAAGAAGGCATCCATGCGCTTCGATGAAATCTGGTTGTAGTGGTTCTTCTCGTCACACTTCTCCACCGACAGTGCCTGACCTATAACTTCCGCCTTGCGCACCGTTGAGTCGTTCATGTAGACGTGTATCACCTCGCCTAATATCTGTCTGCCGAGGTTCCAAAGTATCGGGTCGCGGTACATCGTCATGCACGAGTCCTGCGAGTTGAATACGAGCGAATCGCACACTGCCTGCACGTCGTTGCGATAGGCACGTACGTGGTTGTAGGCGTGTACTTTGCGGTAGACCGAGTCGGTCTTGATGTTGAACGTGTAGAGTTTCACCGAGTCGGCGTGCATGTACAGCGTGTCCTTCTGCGAGTAGTCGACCATCAAAGCACGCTTCGTTGCGAAGCCGTAGCCCGTTGTCTCGTTGTAGAAGAGGTGGTCGCAGTGCAGCTCGTTCTTGTTCACCGAGTCGACGTATATCACGTTGCCGAATCCCTCGTTCTCCTTCGACTTGTCGTTGTGGAAGAGCGAGTCGCCGGTGATGGTTTTCTTACCGTCTATGATGGTAGAGCGACCATACAGTTGCGACATGTTTGTCTTGCTGTTGGTGTAGGCATCGGTGGTGTTGATGACGGTTCCCTTCGAGGTGATGGTCGACGGACCCGTAACGTGTGCGATACGTGTGCGTGTGTCGTAGTGGAGCGAGTCGGTGTTGATGAAGTTTTCTCCGCTGCGCATTTGCACGCCATAGAAGAATGAAGCCTTGCGTGTGGCGGTGTTGTATTCGCCCCAGTCGCTCACCAGCTCGTCCTTGCCGTCGACGAGTCTGCCTCCCTCGAAGAAGTAGGCGTTGTCGTAGAGGCGGTCGTAGTCGAGCGAGTCGGTGTAGAGTGTCTGCGTGCGGTGCTTGAGCACTACGTTGTGGCGTGCGTGCATCATCTGCTCCGCACCTATATAGTCGGCGTATTTGCAGGTGAGCGAGAGGGTGTCGCCCTGCTTGAAGTGCACGTGTCCGAACGCTTCTACCGAGTTGGCTTCCTGAAAGAAGTAGGCGCTGTCGCACCACAGCTCTGCGCCGGCGTGCGTGAAGTGTACTTTGCCGCGCAGTATCTGTGCATCGGGCACCGCTCCATACATGTCGTAGGTGAGCTCATCGGAGTGTACGAGGTACACGCGCTCGTCGGTTTTCTGTCGCTTCTTTTTGCCCTTTGGTGCCGCAGAAGCCCATATCAGGCAGAAGCCAAAAAGGCATAGAACTGCTGCGAGAGCGGTTCTATGCCAGTTGTGGGTTATTGGGGATTGTTCTTTTCTCATTATTTTCTAAGCCTTTCTAAGCCTTATTTTACCCAGCCTTCGTACTCGTACTTGTAGTTCTTGTAGCGATCCTGCATACGCACGTAGGTGGTCTTTATCTTCTTTACCACCCAGTTGTGCAGGAATTCTGCACGCTGTTTCTGTAGCACTACGTTCTGCAACACTTGGAAGTCTTCGTTGATAGTGGCGCGGTGAGCAGCGATGCGGTTCTTCAGTTTCACGATAGCTACGACGTGCTTACCCTTCTCGTTCACCATAGGGAACGCGTCAGACACATCGCCTACCTCCATGCGCTCCACCTTGCGAGCCACCTCGGTGGGCAGGTCCTTCATCTGAAACTTCGACGTGCGACCCTCCTCGCTGTTGAACGACATGAGTCCGTGGTTGTTGCGTGTCTCCTTGTCGTCAGACATCACGGTCGCAGCTTCCTCGAACGAGAGTTTGTCGGCGCGTATGTCGGCAGCGAGCGAGTCGAGCTTCATGCGCATCGAGTCGGTAGCCTCTGCTGAGACACGCGGTATGCGCAGTATGTGGCGCACCTTGATTTTGTCGCCACGCTTGTCGATGAGCTGTATGATGTGGAAACCGTACTCCGACTCTACAATCTTCGACACGCGCTTTGGATCGGTGAGGTTGAACGCAACGGCAGCGAATGCAGGGTCGAGCATACCACGACCTACGTAGTCCATCTCGCCACCCTGACGTGCTGAGCCTGGATCCTCCGAGTAGAGGCGTGCAAGTGTGGCGAATGATGTCTCGCCGTTGTTGACGCGGTCGGTGTATTCGCGCAGATCGTTCTTCACGTGGTTGATTTCGTCCTGTGATATCTTCGGCTGCTTGGTGATAATCTCTACTTCTACCTGTGTCGGTACGAGCGGTATGCTGTCCTCTGGCATGTTGTTGAAGTACTTGCGCACGTCGGCAGGAGTCACGGCTATGTCGCTCACAAGTTTCTCGCGCATCTGCTGTATGAGCTGATTGTTGCGGAAGTCGTCATGCAACTGCTGGCGCATCTGTGTGATTGACATCTTCTTGTATTCCTCGAGTTTCTCGCGCGAGCCAGCCTGCTGTATCCAGCGGTTGATTTGCATCTCGATGTTTTGTGCTATCTCTGCCTCGGTGACATTGATAGAGTCGATTTCTGCCTGATGTAGGAAGAGCTTCTGTACAGCTATCTGTTCGGGAATGATATAGTCGGGGTCGCCATCCCAGGTCATTCCTTCCATCTCGCCTTGCAGTTTCATCATCTCCACGTCCGACTTGAGGATGGGCTGGTCGCCTACCACCCATATCACTTCGTCTACGATACTATGTTCTGGCGCGCGTTCCTCTGTGGTGAGCGTGTCCTGCGCGAGCTCGGGTGCCGAACCGGCGTGGCTGCCGGCGTTGGCTCCGATGCCTACGAGGAATGTCGCAGCAGCGAATGTCGCCAGTATTATGTTGCGTTGTTTTCTCATGTATGTATATATATTAATATGTATAGTGTCAGCCATGGCGCTTAGCACCACTACCTACGTTTAGTGCTTGTTTACGGTGCTTAGCACTTCCTTGTTCAGCACTACAGTGTAGCGCTTGCGCAGTGCTTCAATCCACGCCTTTTCGAGCTGCTCCTGATAGTCAGTCACCACGAGTTCGCGTACGTCGTTGTATGTCTTCGGTGCCTTCAGCTTCTCGCCGTATGTAGCCGAGATGGGGAAGTCCTTCACGTCAGCCACAGTGGTGTCCTTACCGAATACTACCTTGTCGATGAGCGCGTTGTCGCCCTCACGGAAGATGCCTTTCACCACCTTGATGCGTATTGTAGAATCGTTGAACTCCTTGCGCAGGTGCTCCGGCCACTGCTCGAATGGTACTTTCTTCAGCGATGCCTTCACTGCCTCTACGTCGCCCTGCTCCTTCACCCAATAGGCGATGCCCTTGAAGCGCGGCTTCTCCCACTTGTAGCGTTTGCGGTTCTTCTTGAAGTAAGCAGCGAGACCAGCTTCGTCCTTCGCTGCCTTGTCCCATACGGTGCGGTTAGATATTTCGTAGAGCAGCAGTCCGTCGTGGTATTCGCGGATGAGGCTCTTCAGCGCCGGGTCGGCAGCCGCCATCTCGTCAGCACGGCGGTTGAGTACGTCCTCCGGTGTGCACTGCGGTACGGAGTGCTTAGCTATTGAGTCGATGTTCTGCGAGATAATATGCTCACGCAGACCACGACTCTCTATGAAGCGGTGTATGTCTGCGCGTACGGTGTCGTAAGGGAAGAAGTTCTGCTTGGCATCCACTCTCACGATGTGATAGCCATAGGGTGATAGGAACGGCTTGGAGATTTCGCCAACCTTCGCTGAGAAGATGACATCTTCAAACTCCTTCACCATGTATCCACGTTGTGCCCATGAGAGGTCGCCACCGCGGCGTGCCGAACCTTTATCGTCTGAGCAACGCTGTGCGAGAGTAGCGAAGTCGGCACCCTTGATGAGTGCGTTGTATATAGAGTCGGCGCGTACGAGGGCAGAGTCGCTCTGCGCCTTTGATGCGTTCTGCTTCAGTGCGACGAGGATATGGCGTGAACGTACCATGCCACCGCTTTCGTCGATGCGTTTACGGGTGTCTTCGTAGATTTTGCGTGCTTCGCGTTCTACGTCGTTGTCGTTGATGAATGAAGGACGTATCTGTTGGTCGCGATACATGCGGAACTCGTCGCGGAAAGCCTTTGTTGTGTCGATGCCTGCCTCTTCGGCTGCCATCACCTTGAGTTTGTAGTTTACAAACAGGTCTACGTATTCCTCAACGCTCTTCTTGTCGACAACTGTCTCCGAGTTGTTCTTGTTGTACGAGTACTCGAATTCTGAGCGAGGCACAGCCTTTCCGTTTATAGTCATGATAGTTGGGTCGGCAGTCTGAGCCGACGCTGTGGTTGCTGCCACGAGCATTGCTACCAACAATGATTTTACCTTCATCTTTTCTTGTTGTTTGTTTATTGGGGCTTTCTCCCCACGGTTTTTATATATTTGAATTGGGCTGAAAACCCAATAACTACACAGCGCGGCATGTTTCGTTTCTTTTGTTTCGAATACGTTACACACCCGTGCCATGTGGTTGTTGGGCTTTCTTTCTGTGTTCAATTATTTATTACTGTGGGCGCGAGTAGTTCGGTGCCTCACTTGTAATTGTGATGTCGTGTGGATGGCTCTCGAGCACGCCAGCGTTTGTGATGCGTGTGAACTTAGCGTTGTGCACATCCTCGATAGTGCCGGCTCCGCAGTAGCCCATGCCTGAGCGCAGACCGCCGATGAGCTGGTAAATCACCTCCTGCACTGTTCCCTTGTAAGGTACGCGTCCGGCGATGCCTTCCGGCACGAGCTTCTTCACGTCCTTTGTGCCTGCCTGGAAGTAGCGGTCTTTTGAGCCGTTCTCCATAGCCTCAAGTGAGCCCATGCCGCGGTAGCTCTTGAACTTACGTCCGTTGAAGATGATAGTGTCGCCGGGGCTCTCTTCTGTACCTGCAACGAGTGAGCCAATCATCACTGAGCTACCACCAGCTGCGATAGCCTTCACGATGTCGCCCGAGTAGCGCAAGCCGCCGTCGGCGATCAATGGAACGCCAGTGCCCTGGAGTGCAGAGTAAACGTCGTAAACGGCAGAGAGCTGCGGAACACCAACGCCTGCTACGACGCGGGTTGTGCAGATAGAACCCGGACCGATACCTACCTTAACGGCATCAGCACCGTTGTCAACGAGCATTCTTGCTGCCTCGCCAGTAGCCACGTTGCCCACAACGATGTCTACGTTCGGGAACGAAGCCTTAGCCTCGCGGAGCTTCTCGATAACGAACTTAGAGTGGCCGTGAGCTGTGTCGATAACGATAGCGTCAGCGCCTGCCTCTACGAGTGCGCTCATGCGGTCGAGTGTGTCAACCGTTACGCCTACGCCTGCTGCTACGCGCAGACGACCCTTCTCGTCCTTGCAAGCCATTGGCTTATCCTTTGCTTTGGTGATATCCTTGTATGTGATAAGACCAACGAGGTGGTTCTCGTTGTCTACAACCGGCAGCTTCTCAATCTTGTTCGACTGCAGAATGTCTGCAGCTGCTGCGAGGTCGGTCTTGATGTGTGTGGTCACGAGGTTTTCGTGTGTCATCACGTCGTCGATGCTTTTGTCGAGATGGCGCTCAAAACGAAGGTCGCGGTTGGTGACGATGCCCACGAGGTGGCACTCGTCGTCTACTACTGGTATACCGCCGATGTGATATTCCGCCATCATTTCGAGGGCATCCTTCACGGTTTTGCCACGACGGATTGTCACCGGATCGTAGATCATGCCGTTCTCAGCACGCTTTACGATGGCTACCTGACGCGCCTGGTCTTCGATAGACATGTTCTTGTGAATAACACCGATGCCGCCTTCGCGTGCGATGGCAATAGCCATAGCCGACTCCGTTACGGTGTCCATGGCTGCTGTGACAAAGGGCACATTCAAGCAGATGTTACGCGAGAACTTGGTTTTCAACTCTACCGTCTTGGGCAGTACCTCTGAATAAGCGGGGATAAGAAGGACGTCATCGTATGTGAGACCGTCCATTACAATTTTATCAGCAACAAATGATGACATATAACTTAAAAATTTATTGCGTGCAAATTTAGCAATAAAAATCCATACGCGAAAAATAAAAGTCGATTTATTTGTGGCGTTAATGCTAATTAACGGATTTTGTGGAAGCTTGGGTCAGTCAGGGGGTGCAGTTGTCTCAACTGCACCAAATATATTTGATAGTGCACTTATTGGGTTGGTGTTTCTATTGGGTTGGTGCACTTGAGACAAGTGCACCCCCTGACTGTGTTAGTTGGCTTGTTCGGAGAGGAACTTTATGCGCACGAGGCGTATTTCGTTCTCTTCGTAGTCGCCGAGTTCGTCGAGTGCGGTGTCGATGTCGTCGGTGTCCGACTCGCGGAAGTACTCGTAGATATCGTCTATTTGGTCTTCGTCCATCACGTCCTCAAGGAAGTAGTCTATGTTCAGCTTCGTTCCGCTGTAGACGATGGCATCGAGGTCGTTGAGCAAGTCCTCGAAGTCGAGGCCAAGTGCTGAGGCAATATCGTCGAGTGGCATGCGTCGATCGAGATACTGTATTATCTTCACCTTCTTCATTGAGTCCTTCGCTACGGTGCGCACGAAGAGCTCTTCGGGGCGTTCTATCTCGTTGTCTTTGCAGTACTGGCTAATCAGTTCGCAGAACGGCTTGCCATAGCGGTTTGCCTTGCCCACGCCGATGCCCTGAATGTTGCGCAGCTCTTCGAGCGTTACGGGGTACATCGTTGCCATCTGTTCGAGCGATACGTCTTGAAAGATGACGTATGCCGGCAGGTTCTGCTTGCGTGCGGTCTTCTTTCTGAGGTCGAGGAGCATATTGTAGAGTGTAGGGTCGAGCGCAGAAGCTGTTGCTTCGCTTGCTTCTTCCTCGGTTTCCGAGAAGTCGGTGTCCTCTACGTATGTGAATGGTGTAGGGTTCTTCACATAGCGCTTGCCTGCGGCTGTCATCTTCAGAAGTCCGTAGCTTTCGATGTCCTTGTGTATGTAGCCTGCTATCATGCCTTGGCGTATCACAGGGTTCCAAATCTTCACGGGCATATCCTCGCCCGCACCGAACTCTTCGAGTTGTTCGTGGTGGTGACTCACGATGTCGTCTGTGGCGCGTCCTTTCACGAAGTCGACGATATAGTCTTGTCGGAAAGCCTCCTTCACGGCGATGATAGCTTTCAGAACGATGAGCAGAGCCTCCTGACCGTCGCGCTGTACCTTCGGGTGCAGGCAGTTGTCGCAGTTGCCACAGTTCTCCTTTGTGTATTCCTCGCCGAAGTAGTGGAGCAACACCTTGCGTCGGCACATCGATGTCTCGGCGTATGCGGCAGTCTCCTGCAGCAGTTGCCTGCCGATGTCCTGTTCTGCCACGGGCTTGCCCTCCATGAATTTCTCCAGTTTCTGCAGGTCTTTGTAGGCGTAGAAAGCGATGCATATACCTTCGCCTCCGTCGCGTCCTGCGCGTCCCGTCTCTTGGTAGTAGCCCTCAAGACTCTTCGGTATGTCGTAGTGTATCACGAAGCGCACATCGGGTTTGTCGATGCCCATGCCGAAGGCTATGGTAGCCACGATTACGTCGATGCGCTCCATGAGGAAGTCGTCTTGCGTCTGCGAGCGTGTTGCCGAGTCGAGTCCGGCGTGGTAGGCAGCGGCTTTTATGTCGTTGGCTTTCAGCACGGCAGCCAATTCTTCCACCTTCTTGCGCGAGATGCAGTAGATGATACCGCTCTTGCCAGGGTGTTGTTTTATGAATTTTATTATCTGTTTGTCGATGTCGTTCGTCTTCTGGCGCACCTCGTAGTAGAGGTTGGCGCGGTTGAACGAGCTCTTGAATTCCTTAGCGTCGGTGATGCCGAGACTTTTCTTTATGTCCATGCGCACCTTGTCGGTGGCAGTGGCTGTGAGTGCTATGACTGGTGCTGCGCCAATCTTGTTGATTGTGGGGCGTATGTTGCGATACTCGGGGCGGAAGTCGTGTCCCCACTCCGATATACAATGCGCCTCGTCGATGGCGTAGAACGAAATCTTAAACGAACGGAAGAACTCTAAGTTGTCCTCTTTGTTGAGCGACTCCGGTGCCACATAGAGCAGTTTAGTGCGTCCTTCGTGTACGTCTTTGTACACTTGATTGATGGCAGCGCGGTTGAGTGACGAGTTCAGATAGTGAGCCACGCCACTTTCCTCGCTGAGTCCGTTCACTACATCCACTTGATTTTTCATCAGCGCGATGAGTGGCGACACCACGATTGCGGTGCCTTCCATTATTAGTGACGGCAGCTGATAGCACAAACTCTTGCCTCCGCCTGTAGGCATGAGCACGAATGTGTCATTGCCTTCAAGCAGATTGCGTATAATAGCTTCTTGATCGCCCTTGAACGAGTCGAACCCGAAGTGGTGTTTTAGCTGTTCGTTGAGGTTAATTGTAGCAGTCATAGTAATATAAAGTTCTTAACTAAAGTTTCCCACCCCAAAATAGTAGGGTAAAAATAACAGTTTCTCGATAAAA
>OGYD01000443.1_pt1 | contig 34860 bp, 28 predicted proteins | sample 1576441 | NCBI WGS metagenome assembly OGYD01 (sample SAMEA3541537, study PRJEB24748) | human gut metagenome | biome: human gut; feature: human-associated habitat; material: faeces | place: China | collected 2012 | reverse complement strand
GGCCGCCGCACACGTCTGCCATGCCATGTTAGTTTCGTTTAACTGCGTGCGCGCGATATCCGATACCGAGGACGAAGCCGGACTCGGCAGCTTTGAAAAAAACGTGGCCTTCGCCGCGCAGAAGGCCTTTGACGGCGTATGCGCCGTGCTCAGCGAAATGTAAACGAAAAATCACCCACCCTGCGTGAAAAACGCAAGGTGGGTTTTGTTTACTCGATCGGCGTAAATATCATTTTGCACTTGGGGCAGAAAAAGCTCTCGGAACCCCCAGGTTTCAGAGTGCCCTCTGTTATCTTAATGTCTCCGTCACCGGCGAGAAAGAATCCTTCTTTCTTTTCGCCGCTCCAAATTATCTGGCGCGAGGACTGGATATAGCCTCTCTCCGTCGCGCCGCCGCAGAATGGGCATGCTGATATTTTCATTGTGATTCCCCTTTCAGCCAATTGCATTTGTGTAAAGCTCCAAATGCTCGGCGAGGCTTGCCGCGCCGGAGTAATCGACCTTGAGCACGTTCAGGCCGCGCCAAACTATCAGGTGTTGGCCGTCATTCTCCGAGAGCTTATAGCATGCGCCGTTATCAAGCGTGCCCTCCTGCGATGCAGGATACTCCCATGCACTCACAAGCAGCCGCACCACACGTTCGCTTGCGCAGCCGGAATACAGCTTGGTGCTGTAATAGTTCTCTTGAACGGCGAAGCCCTCCTGAGGCTCTGCAAAGGGCGGCACAGCCTGCTGAGTGCTGATGATCTCATCTGCAAGATCGCTTTTGTTGTAAACCACATGGCCGTCGTTTTCCGCGGGGTTTTTCTCTGTCCACGCTTCAAGCTCCGTGTTCTCGGCAGGCGATATTTCCGCCAAAAGCGGTGCTCTCAGGTTATCTGTGTATTGGTGCATGGGCGTGAGTATCTGATTCCCGCTCACGGGCGAGTGAACTGCGTACCAAACCATACTTCCGACTATCAGAACGGCGGCAATAGTATAGAGCGCGTATCTTCCCCATCGGTTTTGGCTTTTGCCCCAAAAGCGCCGTATCTCATAAATAAGTGCAAGCAGAAACAGAACGAGCAGCAGCGGCGTTGATATCGTCGCAACAAGCCCCTTATCGACGATATACGTTCCAAAGCCGACAGCATTTGCCGCGACGAGCATTATAATAAGCAGCACGAGCTCATAGGCCGACAAAGCGCACAAACCGATTATTCTTATCTTCGGCCTAATAATTGAATTGTCTATATGCAAATATTTCACTCCCTAACAGTCTGCTACGCTATTATTTTTAACTGAAAAAGTTATGCTCATAATAATTGCCCGATACGTATGATCCCGTATAATCACTTTTGACATAGTACCTACCTGAATACTTATAGTATCTGTTCATGGCAGTTGAGCCATTTGCAAGCTCATATCTCCATATTTTAAACTTCTTCATTACGTTCCTCCACATTAAACACATTTTCAAGTAATACACTACATCATCCTACGTATTTCTAGCGAAGCATGTGATACCATCCTCCTTTTCTTTTATATACACAATAAATTAAATCTTCACTTTTTTAATTTCAGAACCCACATCACCGCATGCGTTGTCCACGCTCCGGCGAGGCCGCAGAGGATATACCAGGCCATTTCCGCCGCGGCTGTCACGAGACCGAAAGCCTCGCCGAGAGCCTCATGCTTAAAGCCAATCGCGGCAAACGCTTCGCAGACTATCCATGCGGCCATCGCGCTGAGGGCTGTTTTATAAAAGCTCTCCCTACCTGCGCTGAAACAGCGGACAGCGCAGCCGAAGGCGACGGCTATAAGCATCGCAAAGGCGCTCCATGCTCCGAAATTGAGCAGTATTATTCTATCGAAGAAAAACGCGTAGCCCCGCCCGAGGCACAGCATGGCAGTCAGGGCAACGAAGATGAGCGTTATAAGCCGCCAGCGGCGATCAAGCTCACGCTTCTGCACCTTCAGCGCATCAAAAACGAGCTGCGTGACCTCAGACTCTTTGATGTTCGGTGTTTGTATACGCTCGCCCTTTATAAGCTCCGCCGCGCTCACGCCGAGTGCCTCGGTAAGAGCCTCTATGAGCGAAACATCCGGAAACCGCTTGCCGCACTCCCAGTTTGACACGGCCTGCTTTGATACGCCGACAGCAGCCGCAAGGTCGCTTTGCGTCATGCACTTTTCCTTGCGCAGCTGCTCTATCAGGCGGCCGGTTTTATTCATCTCCACTTTTTCGCCACCTCCCTATACCGCAACTATACCGTAGGAATGGTATAAATGTCAATAAACGGTCTGTTGACCCTTGTTTTTGCGCAAAAAAATTCCGCATCCTTCGATGCGGAATTTTCATTGCGTAATTAATAATAACGCTTATTCTTGTTCTTGCGTGCTGCTTCGCTCTTCTTGCGGCGCTTGACGCTGGGGCTCTGGTAGTACTCCTTCTTTCTCAGATCAGCCAGTACACCGGCCTTGGCACAGCTGCGCTTAAATCTTTTAAGAGCATTGTCCAGAGATTCGTTCTCCTTGACATAGACTTCAGACATTTATTTCACTCCCTCCATTAACGCCTTTCGACGCTTTAAGGGCCAAATTCTTGGCTTAACGAATGATATTATACTCACTTTGGGGCATAATGTCAACCTTTACTTTATGATAAGATTGATAAGTTTATTCTTTACGACGATAGTCTTAACGAGTTGTTTGCCCTCCATCAGGCGCTTTACCTTATCGTCGGCGCAGGCGGCGTCGATAACGACGCTGTCCTCGGAGTCGGACGGAACGGTGATGGTGGATTTGAGCTTGCCGTTTACCTGAACTGCCATCTCGCGAGTGGCATCGACGGTCTTTGCCTCGTCATACTCAGGCCACGGCATCTGCATGGCCATCTTGCCCTCTTTTGCGGCAAAGCCCATGTTCTCCCACATTTCCTCTACCATGTGGGGTGCAAAGGGGCTAAGCAGCAGGCACAGAGCGCGTACATCGCCCTTCGAGCAGCCGTTTGCATAGAACTCGTTGACCATGGTCATCATTGCTGCGATAGCCGTGTTCATCTTCAGCTCGTCGATATCCTGAGTGACCTTTTTGATGGTCTTATGGACGATGGATTCGTTCTTTGCGGATATGTTCTCATCGTCGGTGGCCATGTCCTGCAGGTTAAAGCAGCGGTCGAGGAAGCGCTTCGAGCCTTTTACGGCCTCGTTCGACCACGAAACGGCCTTTTCAAAGTCGCCGATGAACATGATGTGCAGACGCATTGTATCTGCGCCGTACTGCGCAACGATATCGTTGGGGTTTACGACGTTGCCGCGAGACTTCGACATCTTCTCGCCGCCCTCGCCGAGGATCATTCCGTGGCTCGTGCGCTTGGCGTAAGGCTCCTTGGTGGGAACAACGCCGATATCGTACAGGAACTTGTGCCAGAAGCGGGAGTACAGCAGGTGAAGCGTAGTATGTTCCATGCCGCCGTTATACCAATCGACCGGCGACCAGTATTCGAGCGCTTCCTTGCTTGCAAGCTCCTTATCATTGTGCGGATCCATATAGCGCAGGAAGTACCAGCTTGAGCCGGCCCACTGGGGCATCGTATCGGTCTCGCGCTTTGCCGGTCCGCCGCAGCAGGGGCAGGTAGTGTTGACCCAATCGGTCATCTTGCTCAGGGGGCTTTCGCCGTCATCGGTAGGCTCATAGCTGTCAACCTGAGGCAGCACCAGAGGAAGCTGATCCTCGGGCAGCGGCACCCAGCCGCATTTTTCGCAATTGACGAGGGGGATAGGCTCGCCCCAGTAGCGCTGACGGGAGAACACCCAGTCGCGCAGCTTGTAGTTGACCTTCTCCTTGCCTATTCCCTGCTCGATGACGTATTTTTTCATCGCAGGGATCGCTTCCTTGACGGTCATTCCGTTGAGGAAGCCGGAGTTAACCATGACGGCGCTGTCGTCCTTTGCGACGAACGCCTCCTTTGTGATATCGCCGCCGGCAACGACCTCGACGATCGGCAGGCCGAACTTTGTAGCAAACTCCCAGTCGCGCTGGTCGTGGCCGGGAACGCCCATGACTATGCCGGTTCCGTAACCCATGAGGACATAGTCGGAAACGAACATGGGCAGCATCTTATGCGTAACGGGGTTTTCTACCTCGATACCGTCAAGGCGGACGCCGGTTTTGTCCTTATTCAGCTCGCCGCGCTCAAAATCGGACTTTCTCGCGGCTTCCTTCTGATAGGCCTCGACCTCGTCCCAGTTTTTGATCTTGTCCTTCCACTCGTTGAGCATCGGATGCTCGGGGGAAATGACCATGTAGGTGGTACCGAACAGGGTATCGGCTCGGGTGGTGTATACGGTGACCTCGCCGCCGATATTGGTCTTGAACGTTACCTCCGCGCCGGTGGAGCGGCCGATCCAGTTGCGCTGCTGGATCTTCACGCGCTCGATGTAATCAACATCATCCAGATCGTCGATAAGGCGCTGGGCATATTTTGTAATCCGCAGCATCCACTGGCTTTTTTCCTTGCGGACGACTTCGCTGCCGCAGCGCTCGCAAACGCCGTCAACGACCTCTTCGTTAGCAAGGACACACTTGCAGGAGGTGCACCAGTTGACGGGCATGGTCGCCTTGTATGCAAGGCCGTGCTTATACATCTGGAGGAATATCCACTGCGTCCACTTATAGTACTTGGGGTCGGTGGTATCGACGCAGCGATCCCAGTCAAAGCCGTAGCCGAGCATTTTCAGCTGGCTGGTGAAGTTTGCGATATTGTTTTTGGTGACTATTGCCGGATGGATATGGTTTTTGATGGCGTAGTTTTCCGTCGGCAGACCGAAAGCGTCAAAGCCTATCGGGAACAGGACATTGTAGCCCTCCATGCGCTTTTTACGGGTGACTATATCAAGAGCGGTGAACGGTCTGGGGTGGCCGACATGAAGGCCCTGACCGGAGGGGTACGGGAACTCGATCAGTCCGTAGAACTTGGGTCGTGTAGTATCGCCGGTAACTGCCGCATAGGGCTTGGTCTCTTCCCAGATTGCCTGCCACTTCTTTTCAATTGCTGTGAAATCATATTTCATTTAAAATTTAACTCCCTTATAGTTTTATATTCTTGTCCGAATGCCCCTTAGCAGGGGCCTATAAGGGATGAGAGATCGATCTCCTCGGCGTCTGACCACAGATGCTCAAGCTTGTAGAAGTCGCGCGCTTCCTCGGTGAACACATGAGCCACGACGCAGCCGAAATCGAGAAGCACCCAGCTTCCGCTGCGATAGCCCTCGCGCCGGATGGGAGGCTCGCCGGCCTCGCTCATTGCCTTGTCGATCTCGTCTGTAAGAGTTTTAATATGCGTGGAAGATGTACCTGTGCAGATGATGAAATAATCGCACAAAGATGTGAGCTTATCGGTTTTGAGGACTTTTATGTCCTTTCCCTTTTTGTCGCTGAGCGCCTTGGCGGCTATCTTAACGACTTCGTTTGGTGTCATCATTCGTTATCATCCTTACTGCCTGAATTTGTTGTGCTTGGGCTGCTTGTATAAGTATAGACATTCGCCATGCCCATCGTGCTTGACGAGCTGTAATTCAAGAACGAGGAAACTCCGCCGGAGAGTTCGCCGGTCGTGGAGTAGAAATTGCCGTCCTTATAGGTGACGATGTTAACGTTCTTGGTCGTTACCTTAGCCTCCCACGGGTTGAGGCACTCATTGACCATATCGAGCCACGCGTCAATATCGCAGAACACATAGCTTGCTCCGAACACGTTGCCGCCTGTATCGCCGGGCATAGTGTAGAACTTAATGTTCTCGCTGTCAAGCTTCAAAAACTCCTTAGCGTAATATAGCATATTCTCTGCCGTGAGGCTCGTCTCCATATTATCGGACACTATGCTGATTACCTCGGTGAGGTTGGGGATGTTCTTGAGACTTATCATCTGACTTGCAACGGCCATAAGAAGCTCGTGCTGCATGTCGATACGCTGAATATCGCCGCCGGCATAGCCGCTTCTGAAGCGCATGAGCTGTACAAACTGCTCACCGTTAAGTTTCTGCTGGCCTTCGGGAATGTGAATGTGCAGATCCTGAGTCGGGTCGTCGTAGTTCATTCCGGGCGGAACATCAAAGTCAACGCCGCCGATGGCGTCAACGACCTGCTCTGCCGCATCCATATTAACGAGAATGTATCCGTCAACGTCAAAGCCGAGGAAGGACTTGATAAGCTCCTCTCGCATCTTTTTGATCGGGTCGCAGCCGTAATATGAGCTGCTCTGTATGCCGGAATAATACGCGGCATAATGATATGCGGAGTTTGCCTTCTTTACCTCATGCTGAATGTTCGTGAGCGTATCACGGGGGATGCTGACAACATTGAGCGTGTGATTTACGGTGTCAAGCCGGCCGATCATAATGGTATCGGTATTATTGCTGACAACGTCAACGCCTGCAACAAGCAGCGTATACACGCCGGGCTTTCTGCCGTCAACCGTATTCACCGGGGGATCATCGTTATTTATGATGCCGTCACCATTGCTGTCGGGCGCATCCATGAAATACTCAACGTAAACATAGGCCGCCGCAAGCAGGACAACAAGGCACAGCAGAATTATAAGTATTACCTTTCCTGCTTTGCCCTTCTTTTTCTGCTTCTTTCCGCCCTGAGCCTTATTGGCCGGCTGCGCAGAATGCGCGCTCAGCTTGCTCTCGGCATAGTAATCATAATCGTCGTATCTTTCGGGTGTGCGGCCGCCGTTATTCTTGCTGCTGTTATTTCTGCTGCTGTCTGTATGCTTGCCGCCCTTTTTGCCTCCGAATAGCTGCATATTATTTTCCCTTCTCTAAGTCGGCATCCTGCCGTTATTGCTTTTGCGCGGTATGATCTGAATACCACTTATACGCATCGGCAGTAGCATAATACGGCTCCTGCCCATAGCTTCTAATATCTTCAAGGCTCATTTCAAGCCCCAGTGCCATCGCCTCATCAAGATCCTCATACGCAAGCTTTCTGAGCTTGTCCACCCCGTCAAAATCGCGGTTCGGCTCAATATAATCGGCCATGTAGATGATCTTTTCAAGAAGCGTCATATCAGGCTTGCCGGTCGTGTGCCAGCGGATAGCGTCATAGACTTCGTCGCTTATATTAAACAGATCCCGTGCAAGCGCGGCTCCCGTTTTTGCATGCAGGAGCTTGACGTTTTCTTCCTCAGCGTTGTCGTTTATAATACCATATTTTCTGCACAATATCAATTGGTCGGATAACACAAGTTTTTTTGTAATATCATGCAGAATTCCGGCTTCCGCGGCATTTTCGGGGTCCTCTCCCCAGCGATTGGCAAGCGTGACGGCCTCGGCCTCGCAGCCGACGACGTGAGCTACACGCTTCGGGCTGAGCATGGCATATGCCTTATCGCGCAGCCAGTATAGCTCCGGCTTTGCGTCATAATCCCCGTTTTTGATTATGCGCGCGTAAACGCGCTCCGGCAGGTACGACGCGCCGCGTCTGTTCGGCAGCATATCGCGTATATCCGACGACGACATCGGCTTAGGCTCGTGATTTATAAACACGCATTTTGCGCCGTACTGCCGTTTTAGATAGTCGGCATGCTCCATGATGCGTGCATCCTCGCCCTCGCTGCGGCAGAAAACGCCGAGCGTCATGTTTTCAAGCAGAAAACGGAATCTGTACCACTCCTCAAAGCTGAAGAGCATATCGCTGCCCATAACGAAGGTAAACTCCGCGCCGGGATAAAGCTGCATAAGCTGCTCAAGCGTGTCGGCCGAATAGCTTTTCCCCTCGCGCAGGATCTCGATATCCGAGACCTCGGCATTCGGGATATCGGCAAAGGCGAGCTTTGCAAGCTCCAGGCGCTCTGCCGGATCGGGACTTCCGCCGGCCAGTTCCTTATGCGGCGGTATGCTTGCCGGGATTATAAGCATTTTATCGGGTTTAAGCCGTTCGGACACGGCATAGGCTGCCTCAGCATGACCGCAGTGCGGCGGATTGAAGCTTCCGCCGTAAATTGCAATTCTCATTTCTTCTTATCTTTTACAAGAGCTATTTTAGGCTCTTTTTCATTACGTTTATACAGCACGAACTTGCTTCCTATGGTCTGCACGGTTTCGGCGGCGCATGCCTCTGCCAGAGCGTCGGCAGCCTCGCGCGCCGTGAGCAGGCTGTTTTCCAGAACTCTGCCCTTTATCAGCTCGCGAGCTTTGAGCGCGTCCTTTACCTGCGTTATCGTATTTTCGGTTATACCGCCCTTGCCGATCTGGATTATTGTATCCTCGGTCATGGCGAGGCCCCTGAGCTGGGCTCTCTGCTTACTTGTCAGTGCCATTTATTCTCCTAAGCTCCGTTCTGAATTTTTCGAGCGCATGCGCTCTGTGTGATATCTTGTTTTTTACCTCGCTGCCAAGCACGGCCATGCTGTCGGAATATCCGTCGGGCATGAAAACCGGATCGTAGCCGAAGCCGCCCTCGCCGTGAGGCTCTGTGAGTATCTGTCCGCGGCATTCGCCCTCGGTGCGTATCTCCGTTCCGTCGGGCAGCAGGCAGCAGATGCTGGATACGAATTTTGCCCTGCGATCGGTCACGCCTTCAAGCTTTGACAAAAGATACATGTATTTTTCCTTATCGCTTGCATCGTGGCCGCCGGGGGCGTAGCGTGCAGAGTAAACGCCGGGTTCGCCGTTCAGGGCGTCCACCATGAGGCCGGAATCATCGGCAACGGTAGCCTCACCGGTCGCGTCAAAAACCGCTTTTGCCTTGAGGTATGCGTTTTCGGCAAAGGTTGTTCCGGTTTCTTCAACCTCAAAGTTGCAGCCTGCCTCGCGCTGAGAGAGTATCTCAACGTCCATATCCGACAGTATTGCTTTCAGCTCCTTGAGCTTTTTTGCGTTATTGCTTGCCAATATCAGCTTTTTCACTTAAACAGCGCCTCCACAAATTCATGAGGATTAAACGGGATAAGATCGTCTATCCCCTCGCCCACGCCGACATACTTGACGGGAAGCTTAAGCTCATTGGATATCGCAAACACTATGCCGCCCTTTGCGGTTCCGTCAAGCTTTGTGAGAACTATGCCGGTTATGCCGGCGGTCTCGAGAAACTGCTTTGCCTGGATAAGTCCGTTCTGCCCCGTCGTTGCGTCAAGCACCATAAGCGTTTCAACGTCGGCATCGGGAAGCTCACGGCGGACAACGCGGGTTATCTTATTAAGCTCGTTCATGAGGTTTGCCTTATTGTGCAGGCGGCCGGCGGTGTCGATAATAACGACATCCGTTCCGCGCGCTTTCGCCGCGCACAGTCCGTCATACACCACCGCTGCCGGGTCGCTGCCCTCCTCGTGGCGGACGATATCCGCTCCGGAGCGCTCTGCCCACACGCCCAGCTGCTCGGCTGCTGCCGCGCGGAAGGTGTCGCCGGCACAAAGCAGGACATTTTTTCCTTCGGCTTTAAGTCTTGCCGACAGCTTGCCGATCGTAGTCGTTTTGCCGACACCGTTTACGCCGACCATGAGGATCACCGACGGCTTGGTGTCAAGCTTGAGCTTTGTGTCCATATTGCCGAGCATGTCCTGCATGTAGCCGACAAACGCTTCCTTGGCGGCTTTGCCCTTGTTTATATAGCGGCGCAGCAGAATGCGCTTGTAATCCATCATTATCTGCGCCGTGGTCTCGCCGCCGACATCGGCCATTATCAGCATTTCCTCAAGCTCGTCGTAGAAATCCTCACTGTCGATATCGTAATTGCGGAATACCTCTTCAAGATCCTCAATATTTTTTCTGGTCTTTGTAAGACCGGAGAACATTTTATCAAAAAAGCCCATTGTGTGCCTCCTCAGTCATTTTCGATCGAGCGCTGCGCTTGGTCAAGATCAAGCTCTATGACCTTTGAAACGCCCTTTTCCTGCATTGTGACGCCGTAGAGGTGGTCTGCCTCCTCCATTGTGCCTCGGCGATGGGTTATTACTATAAACTGCGTCTTATCGCACATTCGGCGCATATATTCGGCATAGCGGATAACATTTGCCTCGTCCAGCGCGGCCTCGATCTCGTCCATAACGCAAAACGGCGTAGGACGAACCTTGAGGATGGCAAAATACAGTGCAATGGCCACAAACGCTTTCTCTCCGCCGGACAGGAGACTTATATTCGACACCGCTTTGCCGGGCGGCTGAACCTTGATCTCAATGCCGCACTCAAGCGGATCGTTCTCATCCTCAAGGATGACCGATGCCTTACCGCCGCCGAACAGCTCAAGGAAGGTCTCGCGGAAGTTTTCGTCGATGAGCTTGAACTGGCCGAGGAAAACCTCTTTCATCTCATTGGTTACGTCGTTTATTATGCCCAAAAGCTCTTTCTTGGCTTTCTCAATATCACTGCGCTGCCCGGTCAGGAATTCATAACGGGTGTTTATGCGCTCAAATTCCTTGATAGCGCCGATATTCGGCGTGCCGAGGGCGGATATCTGGCGGCGCAGATCGCTTATTCCGCGCGACTCCTTCTGCAGATTTTCAACCGGCTGGCGCAGCTGCTGCGCTGCCGAATGGCTCAGCTCATAATTATCCCAAAGCTTATCGAGGATCTGCTTTTCCTCAAGGTCTGACGACAGCTTTTTCTGCTCAAGCCTTGCACAGCTGCGCTCAAGCTCAAGCAGACGGCGGTTTGACTCCTGGCTGTCCTTATCGGCCTTGGTTCTGCGCCCTTCAAGCTCAAGCCGCTTTGCGTTTATCTCTGCAATCTCGGCTTTTATCTTTTCGGCCTGGCCGAGTATATCATCTCGCTGCTTCAAAACGGCATCGAGCTGAGACTTTATCTCTTCGCATGCGCTCTGCGCTTTTTCGATCGCCGCGCGGCGCTGCTCACTGTCGCCCGACAGACTTTGTGACAGGACCTTGAGCTGCTCTATTGCAGAATTTGTAGCGCGCTTTTCGGCCTCGCACGAGGCCTTGTCGCGCTGGATCTCGGCGCGCTCTTCAACAGCCGCGTCAAGCTCGTATCTCAGGCCCGACAGGGCGTTTACCGATTTTTCAAGCTCGATCTGAGCGGCATCATACTGTCTGCCAAGGGTGAGCCTGCGTTTTTTCAGCTCCTCAAGCTCGTTTGCGCGCGAGAGTATGCCCGTTCCGCGCGCGGCGCTGCCTCCTGTCATTGAGCCGCCTGCGTTTATAAGCTGTCCGTCAAGGCTGACGATGCGAAGGCGGTTGCCGTTTGCCTTTGACATGCGCACAGCGTCGGCAAGCGTTTCGGCAATAACAGTGCGGCCGAGCAGGTTTGCGAATATGCCGTCATAGCGCTTATCAAAGCTGACAAGGTCATACGCAATGCCGACAAATCCGGGATCGTTTACAGGCGCGTCCTTCATGATATTGCCGCGCACAGTGTCCACAGGGAGAAACGTAGCTCGCCCTGAGTCAAGACGCTTTAGCATTTCAATCGCGCTGCGGCCGTCGTTCTGCGTGTCGATGACTATGTTCTGCATCGCCGCACCCAGAGCGGTTTCAACGGCAAGCGCGTATTCGTTATCGGTTTTAATAAGGTTTGCGACAGGACCGTGAACTCCGCGCAGGTTGCCCCTGCCCGATTCGCGCATAACGGTCTTGACGGCTTTTGAAAAGCCCTCGTACTCTTTCTCCATCTCCGAGAGCATGTGAATACGCGCGTCCATGCTTCGGCAGTCAACGGAGAGTCGGTTTACCTTTTCTCTGAGCTGCGCGGCGGCATTCTCGCGGCTTTGCAGCTTCATGCGGCAGCCTTCTATCACGTTCGAGCTGCCTGTCTCCTTTGCCGAAAGCTCTGCAATGCGCCCGGCAAGCTCATCGGCTTTGGCGCCGTTATCATCTATCTGACGGGCGATCTCGGAAAGCCGAGCCTGCGCTCCTGCGATATCGCTTTTCATGCGCTCGACCGATTCGCCGCTGCTTTTTATATTTGCGCGCAAAACAGCCGCGCGTGAATCGCAGTCGGCAGCCCTGGCCTCGGTCTGCGACAGGCGCTCGCGCGCCTTGTCGGCCTCAATGTCCTTTTCGTGCATGCGCTCGGATATGCTTCCTGCCGAGGCGTAGAGCGCTTCAAGGCTGCGGTGAGCCTCGTCAAGCTCCGATTTTGCCGTTTCGTAATCGGCGTTTATCACCTGCGCCTGAGCGTGCAGCTTATCGAGCGTCGCCATCCAGACGGATATCTCGCGCACTCGCAGCTCGTCGCGCAGGACGAGATATTTCTTTGCCGTTTCCGACTGGCGGCGCAGCGGCTCGATCTGAAGCTCAAGCTCATCGATCTTATCATTTATGCGAAGAAGATTTTCCTCGGTTTTTTCAAGCTTGCGCTCGGATTCCTCCTTACGGCTGCGATAGCGCGATATGCCGGCCGCTTCCTCAAAGACCTCACGGCGGTCGGAGCTTTTTGTTGAAACTATCTCGGCGATCTTGCCCTGACCGATGATCGAATATCCGTCGCGTCCGAGTCCGGTGTCCATAAGCAAGCTGTTTATATCCTTAAGGCGCACGGCCTCGCGGTTTATGTAATACTCGCTTTCGCCGCTGCGGTAATAGCGGCGCGTGAGCATAAGCTCAGTGCTGTCGCAATCAAATATATGCTCGGTGTTGTCTATAATCAGCGATACCTGCGCAAAGCCGAGAGCGCCGCGCTTTTCGGTTCCGCCAAAGATAACGTCCTCCATCTTTCCGCCGCGCAGAGTCTTTGAGCGTTGCTCGCCCATGACCCATAGGATAGCATCGGAAATATTAGATTTTCCCGAGCCGTTCGGCCCGACTATTGCGGTTACGTCTTTTTCAAATGTGATCCTTGTTTTGTCCGGAAAGGACTTAAATCCCTGCAATTCGAGTGCTTTTAAATACAAAGGTTTTACCTCTTAAATAAGTTCATTCGTAGTATTTTATAATAAAGAGCCGTCTTAATCAAGACTGACAATGCTTATTTCACCACTTTTTACACTTGCTTCATGAATTTTCAGCTCTCTGAGCGAAAACTCGGATACGAGCGCATGTACATTGCAGCGGTGCTGCCCTATCATCTTTGATACATCCGAACGGTTTACGCCCAGAACGACGCTGCTTCCGGGCCTCGCACCGGCAAGAAGCCCTCGCGCTTTTTCGAGCATTATCCGCGAATGGACAAGCTCACCGAGCGCCGGATGATACGCTCCGCCGAGTGCGTCTCCGCCGGACAGATCCTCCGTGGGGTTTAAGCCCATGCGGATTATCGGTACCCCTGCCTCATTAAACAGCGGCACTATCTTTGAGCACACGCGCACAGCGTCCTCTACCGTGTGCTCCTTATACGTTCCGGCACGCCACATGTCGCAAAGGACCGTATCGCGCACGATGACCGTCGGATATATCCTGACTCCGTTCGGCGCAAGGTCAATTATTTTCTTTGCCGTTTCAATGCAGCTTTCGTCCGTATCGCCGGGAAGGCCGGTCATCATCTGCAAAATGAGGTCAAAGCCCGCGGCTTTTATGAGCCTTGAAGAATCCGCGACCGCCGCACTGTCGTGTCCGCGGCCGGATAGCTCAAGCACCCTGTCGCACATTGACTGCGCGCCAAGCTCGATGACGGTGACTCCGTATTTTTTCAGCCGCTTCAGCACAGTGCCGTCAATCGCGTCGGGCCTCGTGGACAGTCTTATGGAGCTTATAGTTCCGTCGGCAAGATACGGCTGCGCTGCCTCAAAAAGCTCGATCTGACGCGCTTCGGGTATGGCGGTGAAGCTGCCTCCATAAAACGCCAATTGCCGCTTTGTCCCCGGTGGGGTCAAGGCGGCCGCTTCTTCTATTGCATTTTTGACGGTTTGCGCCGTGGCAGGCTCGATGTGACCGGAAATTCTGCGCTGATTGCAGAAAACGCAGTCGTTCGGGCAGCCCAGATGTGGCACAAACACGGGTATTATACTGTTTCTTGCTGTCATTTATTAAGTCTTTCAAGCGCCTTACAGGCGGCTGCCTGCTCGGCTTCTTTCTTTGTTCTTCCGCTGCCGCAGCCAATGATCTCGCCGTCTAAGCTGACCTCCGACAGGAACACCTTGTCGTGATCGGGGCCGGATTCGCCGGCCTCATGATATTTCAAAACCCGGTCGGGCTTGCGCTGAACAAGCTCCTGAAGCTCGGTTTTATAGTCGGACGCATGATGCGCCTTAACGGCCTCGGGGCTGAGCACCATGCGCTCTATAAAGCTTGCCGCAGGCTCTATGCCGCCGTCAAGGAAAATGGCCGCTATCACAGCCTCGGTGGCATCGGCGAGTATGGACGCGCGCTCGCGCCCTCCGTTTTTCTCCTCGCCGTGACCCATGCGCAGATACGCTCCCAGCTCAAGCTCCTGCGCGACGCCGTAGAGGCTGTGCTCGCACACAAGCTCGGCACGAAGCCGGGTCATTTTGCCCTCCGGCAGCGTGGGCACCGTGTTATACAGGTGCTTTGCAGTTACAAAGCCGAGCACCGAATCGCCCAGAAACTCAAGACGCTCGTTGCTTGGAACTCCCTCTGCACGGTTCTCGTTTGCATAAGAGCTGTGCGTCAGGGCATTTTTTAAGAGCATCGGGTCTTTGAACTTATATCCTAATTTTTTTTCCAACTGCTTCAATGTATTACGCTTCTTCCGAAATTTTCATGTAATCAATATTGTTTTCTATATCGCTGACGATATCAGCCTCGGCAAAGGCCATCGCCTGACGGATCGCTGCAAAAAACGCTTCGTCGCCGGACGAGCCGTGAGCCTTGATAACGGGCTTCGAAATGCCAAGGAACGCGGTTCCGCCGACCTCATTGGGGTCGATCTTCTTCGCTATGCCCTTGACATCGCCCTTTATAACGGCCGCCGCGAGCTTATTCTTCGTGCTCATCATGAACACCTCTTTAAGCTCCGTAAACAGCCATTTTGCAACGCCCTCGGCGGTCTTGAGGACAATATTGCCGGAAAATCCGTCGCTTACGACAACGTCAACGCCGCCGAGGAGCATCGTGCTGCCCTCAACATTGCCGACAAAATTGATCCTGCCCTCTTCGCTCGCCTTTTTGAGCAGCTTATACGTTTCGTGCTGGAGCTCACCGCCCTTTGTCTCCTCCGCGCCGATATTGAGGAGTCCGACACGCGGCTGAGTGAGACCCATCATTCTGCGCGCGTAGAAGCTGCCCATGTACGCAAACTGGAGCAGATACTCGGGAGTACATTCGGCATTTGCGCCGCAGTCGATGAGCATTATGCCGTTTTCACGGCTCGGAAGCACCGGCGCCATGGCAGCGCGGCGAACGCCCTTGATGCGCTTGACGATAAGCGTGGCTCCGGTTAGCAGAGCGCCGGTCGAGCCGGCCGATACCATTGCGTCGCCCTCGCCGTTTTTGAGCATGGTGAGCGCAACGGTCATGGACGAATCCTTTTTGCGGCGCGTTGCGGTGCTCGGGTCATCCTCCATCGTGATAATGTCGCGTGCATCGACTATCTCGATATTGTTTCTGTCCTCGCCGAGATATTTTTCTATCTCTTCCTTGCGGCCGACGAGCACTATCTCGGCTCCGAGCCTGTCGCGTGCATAGACAGAACCTTTGACTATGGCTTCGGGCGCGTTATCGCCGCCCATTGCGTCAACTATTATTTTCACAGCCGAAGACCTCCTTTTTCATAAGCTCTTCAATTATTGCCAGACTCCTTGCGGAGATCTCGGCGTTTTTATTGCGTTTGCCCTTGACTCTGTAGCCAAGAGGCGAAATTATTCCGAAGTTCACGTTCATCGGCTGGAAATCGCCGACGCTGCCGCCGGAGATGTACAGGCTGAGAGCGCCGATCGCGGTCTCCTGCGGAAAATCGACCGGTTCAAAGCCGAGCATGCGCGACGCTGTTTCAATTCCGACGAGCATTCCCGACGCTGCCGATTCGACATAGCCCTCAACTCCGGTCATCTGTCCGGCAAAGCTCAGGCGAGGCTCGGCTCTGAATCTGTAGTATCTGTCAAGCAGCTTCGGGCTGTTGAGATAAGTGTTGCGATGCATCACGCCGTAGCGGACAAATTCGGCGTTTTTCAGCGCCGGTATCATTGAAAAAACGCGCTTCTGCTCGCCCCATGTGAGGTGAGTCTGGAAGCCGACGATGTTATAAAGAGTTCCGTCGGCGTTATCGCGCCGCAGCTGCACAACGGCGTAATTTTCGCGCCCCGTGCGCGGATCGCGCAGGCCGACAGGCTTCATCGGGCCGTAGCGCAGAGTATCCTCTCCGCGGCGAGCCATGACCTCGACAGGCATGCAGCCTTCAAAAACGCCGCCGTCGTCAAAGCCGTGGACGGATGCCTCCTTAGCGGCACAAAGCTCGCGAACAAATGCTTTGTACTCCGCTTCGTCCATCGGGCAGTTTACATAATCCGCCGTGCCCTTATCATAGCGCGATGCGAAAAACGCACTTTCCATGTCAACGCTCTCAAGCGTTACGATCGGCGCGACGGCATCGTAAAAATGCAGTCCCTCGCCGCCGCACAGGGAAGCGATCTTATCTGCAAGCGCATCGCTCGTTAAAGGCCCCGTTGCGACGATGCACTCCCCGTCCGGGAACTCGGTCGCTTCGGCAGAGACTATCTCAATATTTTTGCACGATGTCAACTTTTCTGTTATGTATCGCGCAAAGCCCTCTCTGTCAACGGCAAGCGCGCCGCCGGCAGCGACCTTGTTTGCATCCGCGCTTTCCATGATAAGCGAGCCCATTTTGCGCATCTCGACCTTCAAAAGGCCGACGGCATTGGTAAGCTCATCGCTGCGCAGCGAGTTTGAACAAACAAGCTCGGCAAAATATTCGGATGTGTGCGCAGGAGTCATCTTTGCCGGCTTCATTTCATAAAGCCGGACCTTTATTCCCCTCTTGGCAAGCTGCCAGGCACATTCGCTGCCCGCAAGCCCCGCTCCGAGGACTGTGACCTCATTCATAATTTATTCCTTGGCCTTTTTCGCTGTAGTTTTCTTTTTCGCCGCCGGCTTCTTTTCAGCGGTCTTTTTATCCTCGTCCTTGCTCTCGGCAGCGGCTTTCTTTTTATAGCCGCGCTTATCCTCGGGCACGAACTCCGGGCAATCCTCGTTTATGCAGAACGCCTTCTGTCTGCCGCGTCCGCTGGGCTTAAACAGCGTTTTGCCGCAGCTCGGGCAGTTATCCTTTGTCGGCACATACCAGGTCATGAAGCCCTTGATCTCGCTGCCGTCGGCAGCCGTGCCTCTCCACGGGCAGTCGGCGCCGCGCTCGCAGGCGTAATAGGTGTTGCCCTTTTTCGATGTGCGCTTCAAAATCCTGCTGCCGCACTTGGGGCATTTGCCGGGCATTTCGATAACTATAGGCTTTGTGAAGCTGCACTCGGGGTAAGCCGGGCATGCGAGGAAGCGGCCGAAGCGGCCGGATTTCACGACCATCTGGCGTCCGCAGACATCGCAGTATTCGTCGCTCAGCTCGTCGGGCACCTTGATCCTGACGCCGTCAAGCGCCTTTTCGGCCTCTTCAAGCTCGGTGCTGAAATCGCCGTAAAAGCTGCGCAGCAGCTCCTTCCAATAGAGCTTGCCGCTTTCGACCTCGTCAAGCTCCTCTTCCATGTGGTTTGTGAATTTAAGATCTACGATATCCGGGAAGCGCTCCTCCATGAGCTGGGTAACGATCTCGCCGAGATTGGTTGGCTTGAGGTATTTTCCGTCCTTGACGACGTACTCGTGCGAGGTTATCGTCGAAATGGTCGGCGCATAGGTCGAAGGACGGCCGATGCCCTTTTCCTCCATCGCGCGGATGAGCGTAGCCTCGGTATACCGTGCAGGGGGCTGAGTGAACTGCTGCTCGGGGAGCATTTTTTCGAGGAATACCTGCTCGCCCTCTTCAAGAGACGGCAGCTTGCTGCGCGGCTCGTCGCTTTCCTCGTCCTTGCCCTCCTCGTACACCGCCGTGTAGCCGGCAAAGCGCATCTCGGAGTAATTTGCGCGGAACACATAGCCTGCCGAATCGACATCGACAACGACGTTATCATACACGGCGTTTGCCATCTGGCACGCGGTAAAGCGGCCCCAGATCAGACGATAAAGGCGATACTGCTCGTTAGTAAGATCCTTGCGAACAACGTCGGGGCTAAGCTCTATATTGGTCGGGCGGATCGCCTCGTGCGCGTCCTGCGCGCCGGATTTGGTTTTAAACACGCGGAACGAGCCGTGGTAGTATTCCTGCCCGTAGTGGTCGATTATATAGTTTTTCGCCGCCATGAGCGCCTCATCTGAAAGGCGCAGAGAGTCGGTTCTCATATAGGTTATAAGGCCGACTGTGCCGTAGCCTTTGATGTCAACGCCTTCGTAAAGCTGCTGCGCGATCGACATCGTGCGGCGCGGCGTCATGCCGAGGCGGCGGCTTGCCTCCTGCTGGAGGGTCGATGTGATAAACGGGGGCGACGGGCTGCGGTGCTTTTTGCCGCGCTTGACCGTTTTCACCTTAAACGGCGCATCCTTCGTTGCGTTGATTACAGTGTTTACCTCGTCCTGGGATTTAAGCTCGAGCTTCTTATCGTCTTTCCCGTAGAAACGAGCCGTGAACTTTGCGTTTCCCTCGCTCTCGAGCATAGCGTCAAGCAGCCAGTATTCCTCGCTGTTAAAGCTTCGTATCTCGTTTTCGCGGTCAACGACCATGCGCGTTGCAACGGACTGCACTCTGCCTGCCGACAGGCCGCGGCGGATCTTTTTCCAAAGCAGCGGCGAGAGCTTGTAGCCTACAAGGCGGTCGAGCAGTCTGCGCGCCTGCTGTGCATCGACAAGATTGTTGTCGATATCACGGGGCTTATTGATGCTGTCGGTGACTACCTTTTTGGTTATCTCATTAAAGGTTACACGCCTTGCTCTTTCATCGGAAAGCGCAAGAAGCTCCTTCAGGTGCCATGATATTGCTTCGCCCTCGCGGTCCGGGTCGGTTGCAAGATAGATTGTTTTTGCGTTTTTGCTGAGCTTCTTTAGCTCGTCAATGATCTCCTTGTGATCCTTCACAGGGATATACTTCGGCTCAAAATCGTTTTCTATATCAATTCCGAGGGTGCTCTTGGGCAGATCGCGCAAGTGTCCCATGGACGCAACAACTTTGTAATCGGTTCCGAGATATTTCTCGATCGTCTTGGCCTTGGCCGGTGACTCGACTATGACCAGATTCTTTTTTGCACTGGGCATCGGGTATCCTCATTTCATCTTAATATTTAAAGTAAAGCGCTTGCCCGTCTCCTGCCGGACATAGCCCTTGATCTGAAGCAGAGTAAGCTCGGCGAGCACCTTTGCCGGTGCAAGACCGCTGCGCTCAATGATCGTGTCAACATGAATCGAAGCTTCATCCATTGCTCCGATTATTTTAAGCTGACTTGGACTTAAGCTCTCCAATTGTTTCTGCAAGTCAATATAAGCCGCGTTGGGTGCCTTGTCAACAACTTTTTTCGTACTTTTTTCGGCACGAGGCTCTTTTCGCGGCGCGCTCTCGGCCTTCGGTATCACTCCCGAAGGCATTTCAAATTCAACTTTTCTAACCTTTCCGGGATAAAGCGCGGCAAACTCACTGACTACCTCCCAGCCGTTTGTGACAGGCTTTGCGCCTTCTTTTATCAGGAGGTTTGTCCCCTCGCAATTGGGCTGATCGGCATTTCCCGGAACGGCGAATATCTCCTTGCCCTGATCGGCAGCCTCGTTTACGAAAAGGCGTGTTCCGCTCTTGAGCGGCGCTTCGATGACAGCAACGCCGAGCGACAGTCCGCTCGTTATGCGATTTCTCGCCCTGAAAAACGAACCGTAAGGCTTCGTACCGGGCGCATACTCGCTCACGAGCGCGCCGCGCATCACAACATCCTGCGAAAAGCGGCTTTTATCCAATTCATGCGGAAGTCCGAGCACTCCGATCACCCTGCCGTCGGCAAGAAGAGCTCCCTCTGCCGCTGCGGAATCTATCCCCATCGTAAGCCCGGATATGACCGTCGCACCGCATTTTGCTATCTCATAGCCCATACGCATGCCCATTTTGATCCCATACGGCGTTGCCTTGCGCGTGCCGATAACGGCTATGGCTGGCTCGGCGTCAATGTCGGGGAGCTTTCCCTTTACATATATAACTGCCGGCGGAAGATGAATATTTCTAAGGCGCTCGGGGTAGATATCCTCGTTCATGGTGACGACGTCGATACCCGTGTTATCGCATTTTTCAAATATGCGCTTTGCCTCGTCAAGATCGCGCTTTTCAAGCTCCTCCGCACCTTCGATATTGCGCGGCAGCAGGCGCGTTATCTCGCCGACCGGAGCAAAGTACATTTCCTTGGGGCTTCCGTAGTATTTAAGAAGCGAGGTTATCGCTCTCGGACCTATGCGCGGCGAGGTCGAAAGCCACAGCCAGTAAATAACGTCGTTCATACGCTACCTCGACATTTCCCACATAATAACGGATGCGGCGATAGCCGCGTTTAACGACTCCGAGTGCGGATTCATCGGGATTATAAGCTCTCCGCCGCATATATCGAGAAGCTCGCGGCTGAGTCCCCTGCCCTCGCTGCCGATGGCAACGGCACTTCTGTGAAGCTCGGCATTTCGGATGTCGGCAGCCTTATCGCTAAGCGCCGCGCCGAAAAGCGGAAGGCACTGCCTGCGCGTAAACTCGTCAAGCTCATCAATGCTCATTCTCAGCACTCTTTGCCGGAATATAGCGCCCATGCTCGCGCGCACGGTCTTGGGATTATAAAGATCCGCGCACGCGCCGACCATGATAACGGCGTCGATGTCAAATGCGTTTGCGCTTCTTATTATCGTTCCGACGTTTCCGGGATCCTGAAGATTTTCGATAACTATGGCTCGCATTATGCGCTCATCGCGGCTTTGCTGCGGAATTTTCACCGTAAACACAGGTCCCGGACCTGATTTTAACGGAGATGCATACTCGACAAGATCAGCCGGAGCGCAGTACTGCTCGGTTTCCAGCGGAAGCTCATCGGTATGCGCCCCCTCACGCCATAGTACCTGCACTATCTCCGCTCCGTATTCTATCGCTTCCCTAAGCGTTTTTTCGCCGTCGCATATGAATTGTCCGACCTCGCTGCGGTATGCCGGGTCTGACGCAGCTGCGCGCATATGGCATATTATTCTGTTTTTTCTTGAGCTTATCTTTTCCATAAAACTTAATTTATATCATATTATTATAATTTGTCAAACCAACATTAAATTATAACGGCAAAAAAACCGCGTCGGGCGCGGTTTTTTTGAAATGTCAGCCGTATATCCATGCATTCGGCATATAGCGGCAGGTTATGGCCGGGTTCGAGCATTTTGTCACATACTCGCCGTCGTACCACATTACAGAGCTTGTGCCGCCGTCCATATTCATTGCCTGATATGCATCGTATCCGAGCAGTATCTCGGTGCAGTCCGGCAGGCCGATCCCCAGTGAGCGGCCGACCAAACGGCCCTCTATAACGAGCATCATAACATCGCCGTCCTTTGCCTGCGCTATTACCGTGCGCGGCTGGATCGAGCGGAAGCCCGACTGTTCGTCGATAAGTGCCTTGCCGTCAACTATCAGCGCCGGCGAAAACTCGACAGCGTCGCGGACGTTTGAGGCAACGCTCGTATTCGCGTCAACGATGTACATCTTATTGTCGGTTCTGAACTCCATGCGCTTTCTTCCGTAAGTGACGTGATAGCCGTACTCCTTGCCTTCGCATATGGCAAGGCCGTCAACCGTTCCGCCGTTTCCGACACCGTCGGGATCGTAAAAACCGCTGGCGTTTACGCCGATGATGCCATTGCATCTGGGCACGAAATCCTCAAGCAGTTCACCGTAGCCGCCGATATGCGCAGCGGCACAGCAGCGCATTTTTGACGAGTCCTTGAGTATCGCAAGAACACCCTGGTATCCCGAGCCTTTTATGCGTACAAGCAGCACTCCTTTCTTTGCGTTTATCGCAAGCACCTGGTCGCCCTGCTTTGTTTTTATCGTCGTTCCATTATCGTCAAGGCCGGCCTCGTTTATGTCAAGCTCCATGAGAGACTTCTTGTCATATTCCGGATGCGATTTGAGATACGATTCAAGGGATGACTTGTCTATCTCGTCAAAAAGCTCATAGAAGTTTCCGTCGTCTCGCTCCTCGACCTTGTGCGTCCATTCGCTTTCGATGCCCTGCTGCTTTTCGGTCGCGTTGTTTACCCGGCTCATTACGTCGGCAATAACGTCATCGGGAAAAAACAGCTCGGCCAGCCAATGGTGGCTCATCGTCTGCATGGCAGTTTCTATGTAAGCGTCACGCAGATTTTTTATAAACGGCACGTTCGTATAAACAACAAAGGTATAAAGTCCGGCAAGAACAGCAATTATGCAGAAAAACACGACAAAGCCCTTTCTGCGCTTTGCGGCCTTTTTCTTCTTTTTGACTTTGCGTACCCTATCCTCCGCCGCAGTGACGTTAACAGTCTCGCGAACAGGCTCCGGCTTTACGCGCGCCGCAGCTTTGGACGCAGCGGCTTTTTTTGGTGCAGGCCTAGCTTTTGCATGCGCCGGTGCAGCCGTCTGCCTTGTTGATTTTGAGCTGAATATTTTTATGGGAGATGCCTTCTTTCTGTTGGGTTGATACCATCGGTTAACAAGAGCAAACACGCCTGGCAGCGTACCTTTTCGGCGCTTTTTGCCCTTTTCGCCTTGACTTACGACAGTAAGACGGTTTATCTATAAAAATGTTCCCTGCTATGCTGCATTACCGTATACCCATGCATTGGGAAGATAGCGGCTCTGAATAACGGGATTTGAGCACTTTGTTATATACTCTCCGTCATACCACATCACAGAGCTTGTGCCGCCATCCATGTTCATCGCCTGATATGCATCGTATCTGTTCATGATCGCGGTGCAGTCCGGCAGTCCTATGCCCAAGGAGCGTCCTACGAGTCTGCCCTCAATAACGAGCAGAAGAATGTCGCCGTCTTTTGACTGGCCGACGACCGTTCGAGGCTGGATAGAGCGAAACGCCGACTGCGCGCCGATAAGGCTGTTGCCGTCAATTATAAGCGCCGGTCTGAACTCGACCGCATCACGCGTTTCGGGATTGGTTTCGGTACTCGCATCCACTATGTAGATCTTATCATCGTTCCTTAGCTCGAGACGTTTGCGGCTGTTGTCAAAATGCTTGCCAAACTCCTCGCCGCTGCACATAGTGTAGCCCTTGACCTTGCCGCCGTTGCCGCCTCCTTTATAGTCGGAAAAGCCGCTGGCATTTACGCCGAGCACGCCGTTGCACCTCGGCACAAGGTCGCCCAGAAACTCGCCGTAAAGTCCGAGGTTTTCCGCCGGGCAGCAGCGCAGAGCGGAAGGATCTTTGAGTATTGCCAGTACGCCCTGATATCCTGTGCCCTTCACACGGACAAGCAGAAGCTCATTTTTTGCATCAACAGCAAGCACCTGATCTCCCTGCTTTGTCATTATGCTCGTTCCCTCATCGTCAAGACCGGCTTCATTTATGCGGATATCCCGCCAGTTACGCCTGTTGACGGCAGTGTTTTCCTTGAGGTATGCCTCAAAAGAAGCCTCATCGAGCTCATCGAACATATCGTATATGGTCTCTTTGCTTTTTTCTTCCTTATTCTCGTTCCACTTGCTTTCAATACCTACCTGAGCCGCGCGCTCAGCTCTGACCTTATCCATGACCTCATCGATTATGCTCTCCGGGAACACCCACTGAGCAAGCCACTGGTGAGTCATGGTCGACATAGCTGTTTCTATGTAAGCATCACGAAGGTTTTTGATTGCAGGAATGCTTGTGTAGACAACGAAGTTGTAAATTGCGGTCAGTACAAGAAGTATCACGACTATTACTTTAAGAAGTTTCTTCTTATCACGAGGTTTTTTCTGCTTAGGCTCGGTATCTGCGTTTTTCTTTTCGGAGCCTTTGTTCAAATGTCCTTTTGTTGATTTCGAACTGAATAATTTTATGGAAGACGCCTTCTTTCTATCTCTTTTAAGTGGGAGCCATCAGAAGCCCTCAAAGAGGTTTATCTGCGAACTCTCCGGCATTTCTCCGAACGCACCCATGCGGCGCAATATTTCAAGGTGGGTCGTACTTACCTTGGGGCAGGCAGCGCTGACCTCCTCGATCGATATATAAGTATGTCCGGGCTTGGCGCAGTTTTCAAGATCCTCGGCTGCTGTTTCGCCGAGTCCTGCGATCGCGACAAACGGCGGACGCAGCTTTCCGTCCTCGGTTATTTTGAACTTCGTCGCACTCGACTCATAAAGGTCGATCGGCGCAAATTCAAAGCCGCGCATGTAAAACTCGTAAACCGATTCAAGCGTTGTCAGAATGCTGTCTTCGTTGGCGGTCGCATCTTCTTTCTGACGCAGATCATATATCTTGCGGCGCACTTCGTCAAGCCCGGCAGTCATCATTTCGGCGTCGAAGCTGTTTTTCTGACTGCGGCGGTAAAAATACGCGCTGTAAAATGCCAAAGGCTCATGAACCTTGAACCATGCAATTCTGAACGCCATCATGACATATGCGACGGCATGCGCCTTCGGGAAAAGATACGCGATCTTGCGGCACGACTCGATATACCACTCCGGCACGTCGAGCGCGCGCATCTGAGCCTCGGCGTCGCCCGGGAACTCTCCGCTTTTTTTGACCTTGCCCTTACGCACGGCCTCCATTGTTTTAAACGCAAGCGACGGCTCCATTCCCTTTTGAATGAGATAGAGCATGATATCGTCTCGACAGCCGACGGTCTCGTTAACTGTTGCAATGCCGTTAACGATAAGGTCACGGATATTGCCGGCCCAAACGTCGGTGCCGTGTGAAAAGCCCGACAGGCGCACGAGCGTGTCAAACTGCGTGGGCTGCGTATCTACGAGCATCTGGCGCGTAAAGCCCGTTCCGAACTCCGGTATGCCGATGCTGCCGGTTTTGCCGATTATATCGTCGTCATCAGGAAGGCCGAGCACGGTGGGCGTTGTGAATATCTTCATCGTGTCGGGGTCTGAGAGCAATATTTCACGCGCGTTTACGCCCGTTGCATCCTCAAGCATGCGGATCATGGTCGGGTCATCGTGGCCAAGCTCGTCGAGCTTCAGGAGGTTTGACTCCATGCAGTGATATTCAAAGTGCGTCGTTATTATCCCACTCTTGGGATCGTCCGCCGGATGCTGCACCGGGCAGAAATCGGTAACGTCCATATCCTGCGGTATGACAACAAGGCCGCCGGGGTGCTGGCCGGTAGTGCGCTTAACACCGACAAGACCCTTTGCAAGGCGGTTTTCCTCGACCTTTGTGACCTTTATGCCTCGCTCCTCGAGATATTTTTTAACATAGCCGTAGGCCGTTTTCTCGGCAAGAGTGCCTATCGTTCCGGCGCGGAAAACGTGATCCGAGCCGAAAAGCTCTTCGGTGTATTTATGTGCCTGCGCCTGATATTCGCCGGAGAAGTTAAGGTCGATATCGGGCGTTTTCTCATTTCCCGGGAAACCGAGGAAGGTCTCGAACGGGATATCAAAACCGTCCTGCCGCATAAGCGTTCCGCACTCGGGGCAGTTTTTAGGAGGCATGTCCGCGCCGCAGCCGTAGGAGCCGTCGGTTATGAACTCGGAATGCTTGCATTTGGGGCAGACATAGTGCGGCGGAAGCGAGTTTACCTCGGTGATGCCGGACATGTATGCCACGATAGACGAGCCGACGGAGCCACGCGAGCCGACGAGGTAGCCATGCTCAAGCGAGTTCTGAACAAGCTTCTGAGCGGACATGTAGATAACGTCATAGTTATGGTCAAGTATCGTAGTAAGCTCGGTATCGACGCGCGATTTTACGATCTCCGGCGGATTTTCACCGTAAATATCGGTCATTTTGCCGTAGACAAGATCGCGCAGGTCACGCGCAGAGTTCTCGATCTTCGGTGGGAACAGATCCTTGGGCAGAAGCTCGATATCATCGACCATATCGGCAATGGCACGCGGATTTTTGACAACGACCTCGCGCGCGACATCGTCGCCGAGATAGTCAAACTCCTTGAGCATCTCATCGGTCGTGCGGAAGAAGATCGGGCAGCCGCGGTCGGCATCGGAGAATTTCTTTGCCGCCTGAAGTATCTTGCGGTACTGCTCGTCCTCGGCATCGAGAAAATGCACGTCGCTTGCGGCGATGACCGGCTTATTGAGCTGACGGCCGATATCGAGTATGCGGCGGTTATAGTCCTGCAAAACGCTTATGTCGCTGACAACGCCGTTATCAACAAGGAAGCCGTTATTGCCGAGCGGCTGAATTTCAAGATAATCGTAAAACGACGCTATGCGCTTGAGCTCGGAGTCGCTCGCGCCGTGCATCACAGCGCCGTAAAGCTCGCCCATACCGCAGGCGGAGCCTATCAGCAGCCCCTCGCGGTGCTTTATCAGCAGGCTTTTCGGCATGGTCGGGGTTTTGTAAAAGTACTTGAGATACGACTGCGAAACAAGCTCGTACAGGTTTTTAAGGCCGACCTTGTTTTTTACCAGCAGTATCATATGCCGCGACTTTGTGTGGTCGGCAGGCTTGATGCGCGCATAGACCTCCTGAATATCGTTTACGGTCTTTGCTCCCTGCTGCGCGAGCATCGGCAGGAATCTTCCCATTATGCGCGCGACGACAAGCGCGTCATCCGACGCACGATGGTGGTTAAACTCCGGCAGACTCAGCCGGTTTGACACTATATCAAGCTTATGCCGCTTAAGATCGGGCAAAAGCGCGCGAGCCAGAACGAGAGTATCAAGATAAACAGGCTCAAACTCAATTCCGCTTCGAGCCGCCGCAGCCGACATAAAGCCGGTATCGAAATCGGCATTATGCGCAACTATGGGGCGATCGCCGACAAATTCGAGGAAGCTTTTCATAGCCTCGGCCTCGCTCGGCGCTCCCTTAACGTCGCGGTCTGTTATTCCTGTAAGCTGGGTGATCTCGGCCGGGATATGCATGCCGGGGTCAACGAAGGTGTTGAACGTTTCTTTTATCTCGTTACCTGCATAAATAACCGCGCCTATCTCGGTCATGCGGTCAGAGCCTGCGTTGAGGCCGGTGGTCTCAATATCGAAGGCCACCATTTCGTCGTTCATATCTCTGTCGCTGCTGCCGTGAACGGCAAGGCTTCCGTCCATGTCGTTGACAAAATAGCACTCGCAGCCGTAGATGATCTTAACTCCGTGCTTTTTGCCGGCCTTCCACATATCGGGGAATGCCTGCAAAACGCCGTGGTCTGTGACGGCTATGGCCGGGTGTCCCCAATATGCCGCGCGCTTAACTATAGCGGCTGGGTCGGTCAGAGCATCGAGCGCGGAGAAACGGGTATGCGTATGCAGCTCAACGCGCTTTTCCTCGGCGTTATCCGGGCGTATGTATTTCTTTCCGACAACTATATCCTTCGGTTCAAGGACGATATCCTCGTCATAGCGGCTGTAGGTAACAAAGCCGTTTATTATGAGATGATCGCCGACGTTTATCTTATTGATGATAGACTGATCGTCCTCGGCGCGAAGGAATTTAATTACCCTTATCGAGCCTGTGAGGTCGGTAATATCAAAGCTCAGCATGGCTCCGTCGCGCTTTTTGAGCTTGCGGCTGGTGACCTCAAAAACATCGCCCTCGATAGCGACACGGCCTGAGTCCTGATTAAGCTCGCCCATCGGCGTCGGAGATTTTTTGATGCTGTGCCCCATGAGCACCTTGCCGCTGCCGCCCGACGGTGCCGCCGAGACAGATGCGGAAGCCGCCGCTGCCTTCTGAACCTCGGGACCGTCGGCAATAATGCTTACTCTCAGTCCGTAATCTGCACGGAGAGCTGTACATATGGAGTCCAGCTCCGCAGGCGCCGGAGTGCGGGCAAAATGCGCGCGTATACTCATCGTTCCGGCCTCAAGGCTTATCTCGACATCGGTAACGTATGCTTTTTCAAGGCCTCCGCAGCTTGATGCATGGCTCGCGGTGCCCGGGAATATTTCAAGAAATGATGTATGTTCGCTCAATTTAAACGTCCTTTTCGATAAGGTCAATAAGTGCGTCGCACAGGCTATCATATGGGTAGGTCCCCAAAACCTCTCCGTGCTTAAACAGCAGTCCGCAGTCCTTGCCGCCGGCTATGCCGTAGTCGGCTTCCCGAGCCTCGCCCGGGCCGTTGACAACGCAGCCCATAACGGCAACGGTTATGTTCCGGTCGATGCCGGATATGCGTTTTTCTACCTCGTTTGCAAGGGATATGAGGTCGATATTCGTTCTTCCGCAGGTCGGGCACGATACAAGGCGTATGCCCTGCCTGAGTCCGACGGATTTAAGAATGGCTATGGCCGTTTTGACCTCATCGACGGGGTCTGCCGTAAGCGAAACACGCACGGTGTCGCCGATGCCCTCGCTCAGAAGCGTACCTATGCCGACTGCGGACTGGATAGTTCCGTTCCATGCCGTGCCGGTCTCCGTTACGCCGACATGCAGCGGATACGAAAGCTCGCCTGACGCAAGCCTGTAGGCCGCAATGGTCAGCGGAACGGATGAAGATTTCATGGAAATGCAGATATCGTCAAAATCGTATTTATTCAAAAGCTTGATATGGCGCTTTGCGCTTTCAAGCATTGCCTCGGGGCACGGATGCCCGTATTTTTCAAGCAGCGGTTTTTCAAGGCTTCCGCCGTTTACGCCGATGCGGATAGGTATATTGCGCTTGCGGCAGGCTTCGGCGACCTTGCGGACATTCTCCTCACTGCCTATGTTGCCCGGGTTTATACGTATCTTATCTATCCCGCGCTCGGCAACCGCAAGCGCGAGACGATAGTCGAAGTGGATATCCGCAACAAGCGGCATATCGGTCTTCTCTTTTATCTCGGAAATTGCCTCGGCCGCCGCCATATCGGGTATGGCAAGGCGCACGATATCGCATCCGGCGGCACGCAGGCGCTTTATCTGCTCGACCGTTGCCTCAACATCGTGCGTTTTTGTATTGCACATCGACTGAACCGAGACGGGCGACAACGCGCCTATCTCCACTCCGCCGACGGTTATTTTCTTTGTAAGCTTTCTTTCAAACATTTACTCACCCCGTTATGAGTCGTGCTATGTCGTTATACATTATAAATCCCATCAGAAGCAGCAGGAGCACCATGCCGCCGGCATGGATATATCCCTCGTACTTGGGATCGGGTTTTCTTTTTGTTATGGCCTCAAAAATGACCGTTACTATCATAAAGAACACTCTGCCGCCGTCAAGCGCCGGGATCGGGAGCATGTTCATTATAGCAAGGTTAATGGCGATAAACGCCGAGAAATACAGCATGCTGTACACCGCGTCGGCAGTGCTCGCCGCCGAGGAACCGACCTCGTTCATCATATCGACGATCCCGACCGGGCCTGCCATTTCGTCAACGCCGACCGCACCGTGGATAAGGTCGCCGAGGCCGAGCCAAACAAGGCGTGAAAACTCCTTTGCCGTGTTCCAGACGTATTCGCATTTGACGCCGAAGGTCGCCCTTTCAATGCCCCACACGAAGCCGTATTTAAGTCCCTGCTCGCTCTCGATGGTCGGAACAAGCTTCATATCGTTAAACTCGACCTTCTGCCCATCGCGCAGCATGACGATGTCGTAAACTCCGTTTCCGCGCTCAAGGAACATGGACACGTCGCTTATAAGATATATCCTGTTGCCGTCAATGCTGTAAAACTCATCACCGGCCTGAAACGCATCGGCGCTGTTATACGCACATCCGTCCAGAAAATCGTCGATTATCGGGGCGCGGAAGGCTTCCGCTCCGCCGTACATAATAACAATAAGGACAATGCCGAGCAGAAAGTTCATGAACGAGCCTGCGCACAAAATGGCAAGCCGCTTCCAGAAGTTCTGATTCGGAAAAGCGCGCGGATCATCCGACTCCTCATCCTCACCCATTGCGCAATAGCCGCCGATGGGCAGGATGCGAAGCGAATACTGCGTTTCGCCCTTCTGCTTTTTGAAGATCGCCGGGCCCATGCCTATCGAAAACTCATCCACGCGCACACGGCAGGCCTTTGCGGTTGCAAAGTGGCCGAACTCATGGATGGCGATAAGCACGCCGAACATAAGTATTGCGATTACGATATACATTAAGAAAAATGCTCCCTGACAAATACTCTGGCCTGCTCATCGGCAGCCAGTACAGCCTCAAGGTCGGGCTTATTAACTATTTCTATGCTTTCTACCGCCTGCAAAGCACAGTCATATATCTGATTATAGCCGAGGCGGTGGTTAAGAAACATTGCAACGGCAACTTCGTTTGCCGCGCTCATAATGCACGGAGCCGTGCCGCCGATGCGCGCGCAGTCCATTGCAAGCTTAAGGCACGGAGTTTTTTCATAGTCGGGCGCTTCAAAGGTCATGTCCTTCATGGCATAGAAGTCAAGATGCTCAAAGGGCGACGCCTTGCGCTCGGGATAAGTCATCGCAAGCTGAATGGGAAGCCCCATATCCGGAACGCCGAGCTGCGCGATAACGGTTCCGTCAACAAGCTCGACCATGGAGTGAACGATGCTCTGCGGATGCACAACGACCTGAATATCATCGGGCGTTACGCCGAAAAGGTGCATTGCCTCAATAAATTCAAGGCCCTTATTCATCATCGTTGCCGAATCGACGGATATCTTTGCGCCCATGCTCCAGTTAGGATGCTTTACCGCCTGCTCGGGCGTTACATTCTCAAGCTCCGCGCGGCTTTTGCCTCTGAACGGGCCGCCGCTGCCGGTGAGCAGTATCTTTTTCAGCTCTCCGGGCGCTCTTCCCATTAGACACTGGAAGATCGCAGAATGTTCCGAGTCTACGGGAACGATCTCGGCTCCTGCAGCTTTTGCTGCCGGCATGACGATCTCGCCGGCGCAAACGAGGGTCTCTTTATTTGCCAAAGCTATGCGCTTTTTTTCACTTATGGCTGCAAGCGTGGGCTTAAGTCCCACGGATCCGGATACGGCAGTCACAACACAGTCGGCAGCATTCAGCGTTGCTGCTTCAATGAGTCCCTCCATCCCGCTGCCGACGCGAATATCGGTATCGGCAAGGCGAGTTTTCAGGTCTTTTGCCGCGTTTTCGTCAAATATCGCAACAAACTTGGGCTTTAATTCTCTTGCCTGCTGTTCGACAAGATCGGTTTTTCTGTTCGCCGTCAGCGCGACGACGGGCACTCCCAAATGCTTTGCGGCAGCGATGCTCTGGCGGCCTATCGAGCCTGTCGAGCCAAGAATAGATACTGCTTTGATCACGGTTTTACACCTCCGAAACGGCGGTCGCGGCTGTTATACGCTTCGATCGCCTTGTCCAATTCCTGCGGAGTGAAATCCGGCCACAGGGTGTCGGTATAATAAAACTCCGAGTACGCGCACTGCCAGAGCAGAAAGTTTGAAAGCCTGTACTCTCCGCCCGGGCGGATGAGAAGATCCGGGTCTGGAATGCCGGCAGAGTACATGTAGTTTGAAAACATGTCCTCGGTGAGACTATCGGTGACCTTTCCGGCGGCGTAATCCTCGGCATAGGCCTGTGCGGCGCGCACTATCTCCGCTCTGCCGCCGTAGTTTATGCAGATATTCGCCTGAAAGCCCTCGATATCTTTGGATATCTCATCGGTCTCCGCTATAAGCTCCTGAAGCTGCGGAGAAAGGCGTGAAACGTCGCCGAACACCTTCATGCGGATGTTCTTCTTGCGCATATCGCGTATCGCCTCGTGAAGATACTTATCCAGCAGCTTCATTATGCCGCCGACCTCTTCCTCGGGGCGCTTCCAGTTTTCCGTTGAAAACGCGTACACCGTCAGGTACTCAACGCCTATTTCCTTGCAGTAGGTCGCGATATTGCGAAATGTCTCCGATCCTGCAAGATGTCCTGCATTGCGCGGCAGGAGACGCTTTTTGGCCCAGCGGCCGTTGCCATCAAGTATTATGGCAATATGGCGTGGGAGACATTTTGCCTGCTCCCACGCCGCATTATTAGTGATATTCTCTGCCATGATCAGATCTCGAAAAGTTCCTTTTCCTTTGCTTCCGCTATCAACTCGACTTCCTTAATATAGTCGTCGGTCAGCTTCTGAATGTCCTTTTCAATGTCCTTGTAGTCATCCTCGGTGATCTCGGATGCCTTCTGCTGCTTTTTAAATTTATCAATTGCCTCGCGGCGGATATTTCTGATCGCGACCTTGGACTCCTCGCCGTACTTCTTGACCTGCTTTGCAAGCTCCTTGCGGCGTTCCTCGGTCAGCTGCGGAAATACAAGTCTTATGACTCTGCCGTCGTTCTGGGGATTGATACCAAGCTCGGATGCGAGGATGGCCTTCTCAATGCCCTTGAGAACGGATGCGTCCCACGGCTGGATCATCAGCGAACGGGGATCGGGAACGGAGATGGATGCGACCTGCTGGATGGGGGTGGGCACGCCATAGTAATCGACAGTGATCTGATCGAGAACCGCCGCGTTTGCTCTTCCTGCGCGCACTGATGCAAGCTGAGTTTTCAGCACCTCCGCGGTCTTTTTCATTTTGCTTTCGATTTCGGGATATTTGGACATGGTATTACCTCCTGACATTTATATGCGTTATATTAATCTGCTTACTTGTTCACCGTTGTTCCGAGCTTTTCGCCCTGAAGCACGCGGACAATGTTTTCAGGCTCTGCAAGAGCAAAGACTATTACGGGGATATCGTTATCCATGGCAAGGCTCGTTGCCGTACTGTCCATTACGGCAAGATGCTGCGCAAGGACATCGTCGTAGCTTATGCTGTCATACTTAACAGCGCTCGGATCGACCTTCGGATCTGCCGAGTACACGCCGTCAATGTTCTTTGCAAGCAGGATAGCGTCCGCTCCGATCTCGGCCGCGCGGAGCACCGCGGCAGTGTCGGTCGAGAAAAACGGGCAGCCGGTGCCGCAGCCGAACATGACGACCTTGCCGGACTTGAGATACTCGATCGCCTTATCGGTGCTGTATCTTTCGCCGACGCCCTGGATATCGACGGCCGTGAGCACCTTCGCCTCGCCGCCGGACTGGCGGAGAACATCGGCAAACGCAAGGCAGTTCATCGCCGTTGCAAGCATACCCATACGGTCTGCCGAGACGCGCTCGACATGGCCCGCTCCGTCCTTAACGCCGCGCCAGAAGTTGCCGCCGCCGACGACTATGCCGACCTCAACGCCCATTTGGGTGCATTTGTTGACCGTTTCGCAGACCTTTGACATGAAGTCAAAGTCAAAGCCGGTCTTTTTATCCCCGGCGAGCGCCTCGCCGCTTATTTTGATAAGTATTCTCTTATAAACAGGGTCAGACATATTCGATCTCCTTTATTAAATATCAAGTATACCCAATATCACTATGCCGGCAACCACAAGCAGTATGGAGGCGTAGTGCTTAAGTGAAAGCTTTTCCTTGAGGAAAATGCGGCTCCACACGACCGAGGCCACGCAGTAGGCCGAGATCATCGGCGCTGCAAGGGCGGCATGCGCTGTGTCGGCAAGGGCGTAGATATACGCAAACTGACCGGCAGTCTCGAAGATGGCGCCGGTGTACTTGGGAGCCTCGCGCTTGGGGATGAGCTTCTGCTTTTTAACGCCGAGAACGTACACGGCGCATACGATACCGACGACCAGGAAGGTCAGCTCATACGCAACGTTTGCCGAGTCCTCATTGAGGGTTTCGAGCACGCGGCTGTCGGCAAATGTGCCGAGCGCATCCAGCAGGCAGTAGATAACGGGAAGCGCTATTGCAAGCCAGCTTTTTGCATAGTGATGATTGCTTGCATCCTGACGTGCGCGGCGCAGCTCCTCATCCTCGTTTGCTTCCGTAAAGCCGAGGGCGATAACGCCGATGCAGACAAGCGCAACTGCCGCAAGAGCCATCGGCGGCAGGCCGTTTATGCCCTGCGTTGCGAATATGAGCACCGCAACTATCGCGCCGGACGAGTTGCATATGGGCGAGGATATCGAAAGCTCGATATATCTAAGCCCGACATAGCCGACCGTCATCGAAACGATATACAGCATTGAAACGGGCAGGTATTTTAAAATTACCTCTCCGTTTATCGTAACGCCGCCGACGAATATCTCATACGCGGCATGAAGACCCATCACAAGGCCGACGGCCATGACCATCTTCAGGTGACTGTATTTATCATCAGAATCCTGACAGCCGATCTTTGAAAAAAGATCGGAACCACTCCAACACAAAAGCGCTATCAGCGCAAACCAAAACCACATAGCTTATCCTTTACAATTAATATAGTAGTACCGCAGACCGGGCGTCCACGATCAAAACTAATGTATTTTACCATACCAAAACGCATTTGACAATTAACAAATGACAAATTGTGCGCCCGGAGGCGCTTATAATTTCGTTATGGACATCATTTACATAGACCGGCTGTTTTTTCTTAACCTCGTTCTCGATTATCTCATAGTCTTATGCTCGGCGCGGCTTTGCGGAATAAGGCTCCGACGGGCAAGGTACGCCGCCGCTGCCGTTTTCGGCGCGCTTTACGCCGCGCTCAGTCTGCTTCCGGGACTTGCTTTTTTTAAGCTCTGGCCGGTTAAGCTCATATGCGGCCTACTTATGGCGCTGATCGCCTTCGGCGGCGAGGATAAGCTTTGGCGCTGCTGCCTTACTTTTTTTGCCGTTTCTGCATTATTCGGCGGAGCTGTATGGGCAATATCGCTGCAAAACGGCGAAAGCTTCGGCATCGGAGCATACATACCTGTTTCGCTTCCGGTGCTTATTTTGTCGTTTGCGCTTATCTACGCCGTTTTGAGCTTTGTTTTTCGAAGGAGTGTAAAAAGCGCCGATGCCTGCGTTTCGGATGTTGAGATCGAATTTATGGGAAACCGTGTTTTTTTGCGCTGTCTGCACGACAGTGGGAATGCACTTCTCGATCCCGTGAGC
>OGYD01000434.1_pt1 | contig 35261 bp, 40 predicted proteins | sample 1576441 | NCBI WGS metagenome assembly OGYD01 (sample SAMEA3541537, study PRJEB24748) | human gut metagenome | biome: human gut; feature: human-associated habitat; material: faeces | place: China | collected 2012 | reverse complement strand
GGTCATCCAGGGAAAGAAAACCCTGTCAGGGCCGATGAAAGCACTGGCAGCGGAACTCGACGCCAAGCACATCATTTACAACAACAACCCGGTACTCAAGTGGTGCATGGCTAACACGTCTGTTGACGTGGACCGGAACGGCAATATTCAGCCGTGTAAATTACAGAACGCAAAGCAGCGTATCGACGGCATGGCCTCTCTGCTGGATGCCTTCGTCGTATACGAACGCAACAAAGAAGAATACGACAATATGCGATAAGAGGTGAAACGATGCAAGTACGCAGTATATTCCAGAAAATCTTCGGAACGGAAAAGACGTATAACGGCGCCAGCCTGCTGAAGCTCTTAAACAGCTACAGCAACGTCTATACGCCATGGGACGGCAACGCCTACGACGACTCTACCGTCCGTGACTGCATCGATACTATCGCACGGCACTTTGGCAAGATGCGGATGCGGCACATCCGGAGGGAAGACGGGAAAATCGTCGGCACGGTACAGGATAAGCTCAACTACCTGCTGAGCACGAAACCAAACGAATTCATGACAAGCAGTGAATTCCTCGAAAAATTAATTGCCCAGTACTTCAGCTATAACAATGCATTCATCTACGTCCAGCGCACGATGAACGGCGACATCACCGCTCTGTGGCCGCTGGACTTCTCTATGGTCGAGCTGCTGGAGAAGAATGGTGATATTTTCTGCCGCTTTACCTTCGGCGGCGGCAAGCGGACGACCGTGCCCTATTCGGACATCGTACATATTCGCCGGCACTACAACCGCGACGATTTCTTCGGCGATGCGTGCAGCCAGGTCATTAAAGACGACCTGTCGACGCTAAAAGCCTGCAAAGCGTCGATTATTAATGCCGTGAAAAACTTCGGCGCCCTGCGCGGTATTATCAAGTGGGCGCAGGTCCTACGGCCGGAAGATGAAAAAGCGGCCTGGAAGCGTTTTGTCGATACGTACGCATCGGGGACAAACGGAAGCGGCATCGGCTCATTGGATAAGAAAGCCGATTTTCAGCAGATCAATACGACAGTCACGACCTTCGACGCAGCCCAGATGGAATACGCCAAGGAAACGATTTATGAGCACTTCGGCCTGAACGCCAACATCATAAAGGGCAACTACAAAGAAGACGAATACATCGCTTTCTACGAATCCGTGCTTGAACCGATAGCCGTCAAGCTGTCGCAGGAGCTGACAGACAAGATTTTCACGGAAAGAGAGCAGGGATGGGGCAACGAAGTCATCCTGGAAGCGAACCGGCTCAGCTATATGAGCGTCGCCTCGAAAATCAAAGTCTGCCAAGCGCTGACACCAATCGGGTGCATTACGATAAACGAAGTACGTGAAATGTTCGGCTATGCCGGCGTCGAAGGCGGAGACGCAAGACAGGTCAGCTTGAACTATGTCAACGCTGACGACCAGAGCCTGTACCAAACGGGTAAAGACGGCGATACAAACGGTGATGACGCAGCGGAAGGAGGTGACGACGATGAAGAATGAAGAAAAACGTGTGAAACGACTGATGAGGATGCGGGCCGTCAAGCGCGACGGGGAAGCGGACGACGGTAAGATGATTGTCGAAGGATACGCGGCCGTTTTTAGCAGTCCGACGGTGCTGTGGAAGTCGGACTGGTCAGGCACGACCTATATGGAACAGATTGAGCCGGAAGCATTTGACAGCACAAACATGGATACAACCATATTTAATTACAACCATGGAGACGGCGCAATGGTCCTGGCAAGCGCCAAGAACGGCACACTGAGCATGACGACCGACGAAAAGGGCCTGAAAATCACGGCGGAGATTGCCGATACAACGGCCGGCCGGGACATCTACACGCTGATCAAACGCGGCGACCTGGACAAAATGTCGTTCGCATTTGATATCACCAGCCAGACTTACGAAGAGAACACAGAAGATAAGACCTGCCTGCGCAAAATCACAGGCATCGGCAACCTGTACGACGTGTCGGTGGTCAATTTCCCGGCATATGATGACACATCCATTGAAGCCAGGGCGGCACAATATTTCCAGGCGCAGGAAGCGGAGGAAAGAGAACGCCGTCACCGCTTAATGCTACTCACATTCTAGGAGGACAAAATGAACAGATTAGCAGAAATTCGCAAAAGAAAAGAAGAAATTCGCACGATGCTGCAGGATGACGAACAGAAAAACATCGACCTGGACGCATTGGAAACAGAACTTCGCGCATTGAATGACGAAGAAAAGCAGCTTGAACGCCGCCAGGACATGGCAAACAACATTCAGACCGGCGACACCCAAGCCAACGTCATCGAACCGCCGGAAGAAAGCGGCCAGCGCAATATGAATATTTACGATTCGGCAGAATACCGCAACGCTTTCATGGCATATGTCACGCGCAACGTGCCGATTCCGGCAGAATTCCGCGCCGGCGATGCGAATACGACGACCGACGACATCGGCGCCCTCGTTCCGCCGGTCACGCTGAACAAAATCATTGAAAAAGTCGAAGCGTACGGCATGATTCTGCCGCTCGTCAACCGTACGGCCTACAAAACGGGCATGACAATCCCTGTCGCGTCGGTAAAACCGACAGCAAGCTGGGTAGCGGAAGGTGCTACCTCGACGAAACAGAAAGAAAACCTCGATGCCTCTATTACATTTGGCTATTTCAAACTGCGCTGTGCTGTCAGCGTGTCGCTGGAAGTTGAAAACATGGCATTGTCGGCATTTGAAGCCCGTCTGGTATCGTCCATCTCCGAAGCCATGGCAAAAGCCATCGAACAGGCTATCCTTACCGGTACAGGCACAGGTCAGCCGACAGGCATCCTGAAAGATACGGCTGCCGGTGCGACGATTGCCGTCAAATCCATTGACTACAAGACACTCGTCAGCGCAGAAGCGGCCCTGCCGATGGAATACGAAAACGGTGCTGTCTGGGTCATGAGCAAAAAAACCTTCATGGAATTTGTTGGTATGACCGACAGCGCAGGTCAGCCGATTGCCCGCACGAACTACGGCATCAGCGGCGCACCGGAGCGTACATTGCTTGGTCGCCGTGTCGTTTTGACCAACTACCTGCCGGCATATGCAAGCACACTGAAGACGACGCAGGTCTTCGCCTTCCTGTATGACTTCGGCGATTATACGCTCAACACGAACTTCGAAGTTGGCATGAAAGTCTACGAAGACAACGAAACAGACGACATCGTCCGCAAGTCTATCATGGTCGTCGACGGTAAACCGATTCTGAGCGAATCCCTCGTCAAGTTGACAGGCTCTGCGACGGCATAAGGAGGTGATGCGGGATGGTATCGCTGTCTGATCTGAAAGATTATTTGCGCATTGACGCAGATATCACAGAAGACGATGCGCTGATTACGTCACTCGGCGAAGCGGCTGTCTCGTATCTCGAACAGACGACCGGGAAAGCGTACAACGACGACAGCGCACTGATGCGCATGGCCGTCTGCCAGCTGGTACTGCTATGGTATGAAAACCGAACACCCTTTACGACAAAGACAAACGTCAATGATATACCGAATAGCCTGAACGCTATCATCAAGCACATCAGCCTGGCACAAGTCTACGCAGACAAGGGGGATGCCTCATGATTAACGTCGACGAAATAGGGCTTTTGAACCGGCGCATTAACATTATGAAATACGCCGAGACAGTTGATGAATACGGCCTGACAAATCAGACGCTGCAGGACGCCATCGGGCATAAAATATGGGCACGTATCGAGCCGGCACGGGGGCGGACGTATTACGAGCAGACCCGTGATAAGGTCGAACTGATTACAAAAATAACTATCCGTTACCGTAAAGGAATCGACGAAAACATGCTGGTAAAATACGGCGATAAGACGTGGAAAATCACATCCGTCGTAGACCCGTATGAAGCCCATATCAAGCTCGAACTCATGTGCAACATAAAGAAGGTGGGCGACGATGACGATTGAAGAATTCACAACCAAGCTCGATAAATTCGCACACGATTATCCGGGCGATGCCAGTGATGCACTGGAAAAAGGGGCCCGCAAGATGGTCAAAGGACTGAAAGCGGGGACACCAATCGGCAAGACGAACCACAAAAGGAAACTAGCTAAGAGCTGGAAGATGCGCATGAAAGACCGACACGGCATGGCACCGGAAGCGGACATCAGGAACACGGCGCCACATTATCACCTCGTCGAACGAGGCGTCAACAACCCGAAGGACCCGCACGGTCATCCGAAACCAGAATGGAAAGCGGCCCTGAACAAGCACAAGGGCTTTATGGAAAAAGCAGTACAAGAAAACTGGCCTGACGTCAAGGACAAGATGGCCAAAGACTTCTATAAAAAGGTGTGTGGTCATTTTGGCTGATGTCGTACGGCAGGCAGAGATTCTAAAAAATGTCATTGCCATGCTGAAAAAGGAATTCGGCTGCCAGGTGTACGCCGAAGAGGTCCGGGAAGACTTTAAGAAGCCGTGCTTTTTTATTATGGCCACGTCGGTCATGTCGCCGAAGACAGTCAACTGGATGAGTAAAGAACTGACGATTACCCTGGAATACTATGCAAAGCCGGGAGACAAGAACGAGGTCACCTATATGGATGTCGTCGACCGGGTGCAGATGCTGCTGCCAGTCGGCATCCAGACGGGTGAACGTTTCCTAAAAATCGGCTCTATTGAAGACGACCGCGTCGGGGAAGCGGACGATATCCTACAAATCACTATCGTCATCCCGTACATGGAACGCACAAACAACGTCCAGGGCACAGGCGAACTCATCGACGAAGTTGATATGAATGTCATCGACAGCAAAGAAAACAAATTCCCGGATGTAATTAAAAAACAGGAGGATACATAAATGGCAAAGTTAGGGATGCCTTCGATTAACATCTCGTTCATCGAAGCGGGCATTGAAGCAATTAACCGAAGCCAGCGCGGTATCGTGGCCCTGCTGTTGGAAGAACCGCAGGATACGATTACCAAACTGCTAAAAGATCATGAAATCACAAGCGGCAGCGGCGCCAGCGCCACGACAACGACTGTCAAAGCCATCAAGAATCCGTTTACCGTCTATACATCGGATGATATCCCATCTGAACTGTCTGATGACAACAGGGATTACATCACAAAAACACTCATGGGCTACGTAAAAGCGCCGTACCGGGTCAAAGTATATCTCATGGCAAAGGACGAAACGAACGATGCCAAAGAGGATAAATTCGCCGCCGCTCTCAAAGGCATGGCAACGGACCGCTGGGACTATCTCGCCATCCCGACGATTACGACGACGCAGTGTGAAAGTGTAGCAACGTGGATGAAGACCAACCGCGACAACAAACATAAACGCTCGAAAGTCATTCTTCCGGCTTACAAAGGCGACTATGAAGGCATTGTCGACTTCACTAATACAACTGTCGTTACGGCAGCCAAAACCTATACCGGGGCACAGTACATTCCGCGTATCGCCGGCTTACTCGCCGGCACGCCGCTGACGATTTCTGCGACGTATGCACCGCTGTCGGAAGTCATCGATTGCGACCGCTACACGCTTGACGAAAACGAAGAAAAAGTCAATAACGGCGAATTCTTTATCTGGTACGACGGCGAAAAATTTAAAATGTCCCGTGCCGTGAACAGTCTGGTCACGACGACGCAGGGTAAACAGGAGACATACCAGACCATTAAGAGCGTCGATATCATGGACGCCATCTATGATGATATCCGGAAGACGACGGAAGACTCGTACATCGGCAAATATACAAACGATTACGACAATAAACAGATTCTGATTACAGCCATCAAAGGATATTTCAAAGAACTCGAACAGGGCCGTCTCTTGCAGAAAGATTATTCGACTGTCGATCTCAACGTCGATGCCATCAAGACGTATCAGATGGAACACGGTTTATATACGGCGGACCAGCTGGCCGACATGGACGACTTGGCGATTAAGAAGCTCGACACGAAAAAGAAAGTATTCCTGACGGCAAACATTAAGATTCTGGACGCCATGGAAGACTTTGATTTTCCGATTAATATCTAGGAGGTGATCTAATGGATTCGATGAAAGCGCAGCAGGTCATGAGCGGCACCGAGGGTGAGCTCTGGATTGACGGCGAATACATGGCACAGGTTGAGTCTTTCAAGGCAGAAGTCAACCTGAATAAGCAGGAAGTAAAACAGGTCAAGAAGCGCAGCAAACAATATAAAGTAACCGGCTGGGAAGGGAAAGGCTCGCTGAAGATGAACCACGTATCGTCCTTCTTTATCGAAAAGATGAGCGACAATATCAAAAGCGGCCATCAGGCAGTCTGCACCCTTATCGGTAAACTGTCCGATCCGGATGCCGTCGGCGATGAACGAGTTGTCATCTACGATGCGACCTTCGACAAGCTGACACTGATGGACTGGGAAGCGCAGAAGATGACGGAAGACTCGTATGACTTCACATTTACAGACTACGACACACTGGATACAGCAAGCGATTAAGGAGAATGAAAATGAATTTAGCAGAAGCCCTGCTGGCAGCAGATGCCGGCAAAATCACGAAAAAAGAAACAAAGGAAATGGAAATCAAGCGCTTGTCGAATATCCTCGGCGAGCCTTTTGTTTTGCAGCTAAAGCAGATCCCGAACCGCCGGGTCCGCGAAATCCAGGACAGGAGCCTGCACATCGACGGCGGCAAGACGTCCGTCGACCAGTACACGATGAGCATGGGCCTTTTGTGCGACGGCATTGCCAACAAAGATTTCGACAGCCGCGAAGTACTCAAGCACTACGGCGTCGGCAGCCGTAAAGAGCTGTTCGACGTCCTCTTCAATGCCGGCGAAATCCAGGATATTGCCAATGAAATCAGTAAGCTGTGCGGCTTCGGCGGCGATACGCAGAAACAGGCGGAAGAAGTAAAAAACTAATTGATTCTGACGGCGACGTACAGACTATGTTCTGGCATTACGTCAGGCATAATTTACGGCCGTCAGAATATTATGAAGCCGGCCAGGGAGAAAGAATCGTCCTGCGGGCGTTCATGCTGAAAGAAATCGAAGAAGAAGCAAAGCTGAAGAAACGGATTGAAGACAAAGCGAAAGGAGGGACATGACCATGGCAGAAATCATTGATGTCGTCATGAGACTGACAGACAACGTCACGGACAGCCTGCACCATATCCGCTCGGAAATGGAACAGACGGCGAAAGCCAATCAGCAAATGGGACACAATATCAGCCGGGCCGGAAAGAACGTCGGCAACCTGGCAAGCTCGATGATGCCGCTGGCTGCAGGTATTGCCGGTGTCGGGGCCATCGGCGTCAAGACGTTCATGGACTTTGATTCCACGATGACCGGCGCAGCTGTTAAAGCTGGCGCGACGACAGAAGAAATGCAGAAAATGAAAGACGCTGCCGCGCAAATGGGGGCAAAATACCCAGTTATGGCAAACGAAGTTGCCGAGGGCATGGACCGTCTGGCAGCCGGCGGCTTTGATGCGGAACAGACCATCGGCGCAATGCCGGGGATTATCGAAGCATCCATCGCATCGGGCGAAGACATGGCCACAACCTCAGACGTCGTCACCTCTGCTTTGTCCATCTGGGATATGAAGAACGGCGACATAGCCGCTAGCACGACACACGTCGCCGACGTTGTCCAGGCGGCAGCCAATGCATCCAAACTGGGTATGGCAGATTTTGGGCTTGCCATGCAGTATGCAGGGGCACCGGCAGCAACCCTGGGCGTCAACATCGAAGAACTGGGCACGGCTATGGCCGTCATGTCGAATAACGGCATTGAAGCGTCGACCATTGGCACGTCATTACGCTCGACATTTTCGCGACTGTCATCGCCGCCGAAGGAAGCGGCCGCTGCCATTGAACAAATGGGAATCAAGGTTAAAGATGCGAACGGAAACTTTGTCGGCCTGGAAAATGTTATCGGACAGCTGAGAACAGCCATGTCTGGCATGTCGAATACGGAACAAATGGCAATGGCGAAAGCCATTGCCGGCGAAGATGCGGCCACCGGACTTCTGGCTTTAATCAGGACTAGTCCGGAAGCTTATAAGCAGGCAGCGGATGCTATTACGAATTCGGCCGGCAGCTCACGCGAAGCGTATGTGAAAATGCAGAAGACCCTGAAAGGATCTGTCGACGCACTGAAGAGCTCGCTCGAAGCGCTCGGCATTTCCTTTGGCTCGGCCATGGCGCCGAGCATCAAATCGGCAGCAGAATCCATCAAAGCACTGGTCGATGGATTTAACAGCTTATCGCCGGAAGCAAAGAACCTCGTCATCCACATCGGCGAGGGCATCGTAGCCTTTACAGGCTTGGCGTTTGCTACCAGTAAAGTGCTGGGCATCACCGGTACAGCAATTACGACATACGGGCAAATAGGGCGCGTATTAGCCGGCCATAGCATCAGAAATAAGGGACTGCAGTATGCTGTAATGGGCGTCGCCAAAGCACTGCCGATTTTAAAATCTGGCATCCTGAGCCTCGCAAGCGGTTTTCGTGTCGCACTGGCAGCCATGGGTCCCATGGGCATTTTGTTCATGGCTCTCGGCATCGCTGCAGCATATGTCATCTCGCACTGGAAGCAGTTCGCACCGATTGTCCAGAGCATAGGCGCTGCCGTCATGAATAACATGCAATGGGTATGGGACGGCTTAAAAGGCTTTTTTAGCAGCCTGGTACAGATTGCGACGAGCATCATCAATTTCTTCAGAGGTGCCTTTGTAAGATCATGGAATATTATCTGCAATCTCGTCGTCGCTGCATTCAATAACGTTTGGACGGGCATTCAGGTAGTAGGAAACGGTATTCAAAACGTCTTAGAAATGTGGGTCAACATGGTTATGGGCGTCTTCGACGGGCTCATCGAATTTATTACGGGCGTCTTTACGGGAGACTGGAGCGCGGCATGGCAGGGCGTCGTCGATATCTTCAGCAGCATTTTTGGAGGTATTCAGGGCATTGCAGACGGCATCCTTAATGGCATCAAAGCAGCTATCAATGCAGTCATCGACGGCATCAACAGCATCAGCGTCGATATCCCTGACTGGGTGCCTCACTTCGGAGGCCGACACTTCGGCTTGAACATCCCGCACCTTTACACCGGGACGACAAACTGGATGGGCGGCCCGGCCGTCATCAATGATGCCGGCGCTGAAATCGTCGACCTGCCGAGCGGAACGCGAGTCATCCCACATGATCAGAGCATCAACCAGGCGTACAACATGGGGCGAGCCGGCAGCAGTGACACGAAAATTACCATCAACATCGGCACCGCGCAAATGGGAAATGGCCAGGACGTACGTCAGCTGGCCCGACAGTTGGCAGAGCAGGTCCTCTTCGAACTGGAGACGAGGGCAATTAATCAGAATGTGGGGGCGATTTAATAATGGCAGACTTCTTGAGTTATCTCGACTCGCTGGCGACCGTCTTCAGCGGTGATGGGTTCAGCAGTGACAGCGATATCTTGTTTTCCCTGTCCTGCGGCCTTGGCAGCGTAACCTTTCCGGTCAACCCGTCGAGCTACGAAATCAAGAATCCGCACCAGAACTCAACCATCAATATCAACGCCCTGGGCGAAATGAACATGATGGGCAAGGCTGGTCTGCGCACACTGGAAATATCGTCATTCTTTCCGGCGGAAGCCTACGGCTGGGAAGTATCATATCCGTCCATGGACCCGTATGCCTACGTCTCGACAATCATGGGATTCAAAGAAGAAGCGGAGCCATGCACGATAACCGTGTCCGGGACAGATGTCTCGATGAAATGCACTATCGAAAGCTTCAGCTACGGCGAAAAAGACGGCACAGGCGACGTGTATTTTTCCCTGTCTTTGAAAGAGTATCGTGATTTTCCGGCAGCGACACAGCTGCAGGCCGACACGGCCAACGGGACAGGCGTCGTCACAAGTGATTACAGCAAGTTCAGCTCAAAAACGTATGCCAGCGGGCTCTATTCACGAACGTCCGTTGATGCTTTTGAAAAGCAAATCGTAGCCACACCGGCAAAAATGGACAGCATCGACATGGCCGCCAAGGCCGTGCGCCGTACTATCGGTATTGCCAGGCAGAGCATACGCCGCGTGAAAATGGCCAAAGCGCTGCTGAAAGGCGGCAAAATACGGGGCGGCACGATAATGAACGTACTGAAAGCAGGCGTCCGCTACAAGGACGGTAAGTGGATCACGAAATGGTAAGGAGGTAAAAAGATGGGGCTGCAGGTATTCTATTCAGACCCGCCGCAAACAGAGGCGGAAAAGAAAGCAGCAGAAGATGCCAAGAAGAATGGCAAGAGCGTCACCGATCCCGTGGCCATGCTGGATATTACAAGCTACATTCCAAGCGTAGAATGGAGCGGCGACCTGGACAGCGCAGCGCGAAAAGTTGCGTTCAAGCTCGCTTACAATACAGCAGCGAATGACGCGACGTTCCAGGCGGTCCTGCTGAAACTCGGCGGCTTCATCTACGTTTACTATGACGGTCAGCAGATTTTCAGCGGCCGTCTTTTCTATGTCAAACGCAATACGGCCGACTATACATTCGACTACGTCGCGTATGACGACATGATTTTCCTTGCAAAGTCGCAGGTCTACCTTAAATTCAGCAACGTCAGCATCACGGATGCCATCAAACAGGTATGCGGCGAAATTGGCATACCTATCGCGGATGATATCCCAAAACTCGACGCTAAAGTGAATTTCATCGCCGACGGCAAGAGCTGCACCGAAGTTTTCCAGATGCTAAAGGGCGAGTCGAAGAAGAAAGCGGCGGCGAAGACAACGACCGGCACGGGCTCGCACGGAGCATACGAAGGGAACCCACAGTGCTCAGCTATCATCGACGCAGCACGGTCTAATGGCATCGACCCACATATCGCCCTGGGCATGGCCGCACGAGAAACCGGCGGCGACGATATCAACGAAATCTATATGGCCGGCAACGGAGGTCTGATGCAGATCACCGAAGAAACGGCCGCAAACTACGGCATTGACTCGATGTACCCAGACTGGCGGACTGATTACACACAAAACGCTCAGGCCGGCATGTATATCCTGAAGCAGAAAATCAATGAACAAGGCGGCGACGTCTGGGAAGGCGTACGGGCTTATAACGGGAGCGGCGCGGCAGCAGAGCAATATAAGGAAATCGTGCGCAGCAACTCAGAAACCATCCCACAGGACGTCGGCAGCGGCAACAGCGCCACGACAACTACCACCCAGGGCACAGACGAAACAACCGGCGGGGGCGGCGAATTTACCGTCTACTGCAAGCTCGACAAGGTCACGCTCGTCCAGAAGGGAACGCTGGCAACCAATGACATTTTGTCAGACAGTGTCCAAATCGGACACACAGAACACAGCCAGAGCACGGAAGACATGATAAACCGCGTGAAGAGCGTCGATGACACGGGAAACATCTGCCAGGTCTACAGCATCGAGGATGATATGACGCATTACGGCACGCTGCAGGCCGTCTATAAGATGCAGAACCCGAAAGACAATCAGGGCGCGGACAACGTCGCGGCTGCCAAGGCACAGCTAAAGCGCATCAAGGAAGAGTCGAGCCTGGAAGGGCTCGGCAACATCAACTGCATTGCCGGCTTTTGCGTGACCGTAGAAGAACAGCAACTGAAAGGAAAATTTTTCATCAAAGCGGACCGGCACAAATTCGAGAACAACGTCCACACGATGAACCTGACGCTCGAATATATGCCGGAACAGCCGGATACACCGACCATCAAAGTCGAAAACATTGCGGCGCCGGTATTCAAGTCGTCGGGAAGCAAGAAATCGTCTTCCGGGGCGTACACCGGCAGCGTCGATACGTCGCAGATTAGCCAGAATGTGGACGCTGGCTGCAATGCTGTCGATGCGGCCCAGGGGGCATATGTCCCAGATGGCTGTGTCTACAGAGTTACCCAGGCGGGCTCGTACTGGAGCCCGTTCCTCAAGAGCGAATACGACAACAGCGTCATGGGTGTCGGGCGGCTCTATGATGATGCACAGGCCGCCGGCGTACAGACAATCCCCTACGATTCAAGCCAACTTGAAAAAGGCGACACTATCGTATACCGTACGGCCGACGATTCGGACTGGGCGCATGTCGGCACGTACGACGGCGAAGGCGGCGTGTGGCACAACAGCTCGCAAGAGCAAAGCTGGTATCATCAGCCAGGCAGTATTTCCATGGGGCCGAGCGAATACCCAGCATATATTATTAAGACCTCGAAAGGATGATAAGCATGAAAGGGACAGACGACCCATACAAAGGGATGCTGAATCTCTTTTCGAATATGATCACGCGTCTCGGCATACAGAACGGGGCGGCTGTCGGACTCGTTGTCAGCGGCCCGCCAAATATTGCCATTAAATACAATGGCATGACGCTGACAAAAGAGAATCTGCTCGTCGATGAATACTGGATACCTGGACATACTCGCCACGTCGTCGGCTCAACAAGCTACGCCGCTGGCGGTTCAGGCGATGCGGAATACGCAAGCCATGCGCACCCAATCGACAACGACGAGGCACTGACAGACACCTGGGCACCGGGAGACAGAGTAGCCCTGTTGCCGATTTACTCAAGTGAGGACAAGCAGGGCGGACAGAAATTCATCGTATGGGGGAAATTACGGTATTTAGATTAGAGGTGATAACATGCCAACCAATCCTTTTATGACGGCCGGTCTGACATCGACACTGTCGCCGGCCTCGGCCTTGTCAGACAAAGACAGCCTGCCGGAATTCAAAGAGCTGGCATGGGACTTTGAGAAGAACCGATTTATCTACAACCGGGACGGCACACACAAAGTACTGACGCAGAACGAAGCGATGAAAGTGTGGATATGCAAGGCTATACTGGTAGAACGATACCGTTACCGGGCGTACTTTGATGACTACGGCATGGAGCTGGAGCGCTTCATTGGCAAGACGCCGAACGACGGCATATCACAGACCTTGCTTTTCCAGTACATTAAAGAGGGACTGCTGGTCAATCCGTATATCAAGCGCGTGACGGCGAACGGCATCACCAGGACGAAGAAGAAAATCACCATGGAGCTGACAGTGACGACGATTTACGGCACAGCAACCGTAGAGGCAGAGGTGTAGCATGGCATTTGAAATCAAGACGCAGGATAAATACCTGCAGGAACTAAAAAATATATATGAAAACCTCTTCGGCGGTACGCTGTCAGATGTATCCGGCACCTTTGTTGGGGACAACTTGTCGGCAAATGCCGTCGAATTTGAAAAGGCATCGATTGAAATGAACCTCATGATGGAAGCGGCCTTCGCGCAAACGTCATGGGGTGACTATCTGACCATGATTGCAGCAGAACACGGCATCGACCGCAAGGAAGCGGCGCAAGCCCAGGGGACAGTAACAGTCACTGGCACGGGGAATATCAATGCCGGCGCATTATTTGCCACTGAAAGCGGCATCAATTTCGAAGCAGTCAAAAGCACGACGATTGACAAAAAAGGGGATGTCGCTATCAGGGCCGTCGATGCGGGCACGTCGGGGAACGTTGCGGCAGGAACTATTACGAAGATCCCTGTCACCATTGCCGGTATTTCTTCCGTGACGAACGCGGCGGCGACAACAGACGGATACAACGCCGAAAGTGATGACGCGCTGCTAACGCGGCTCTATTTCCACGTACGTAAACCGATTACATCTGGAAACGCGAATCAGTATGAAGAATGGGCGCTATCAGTTGAAGGCGTAGGAAAAGCGAAAGTCAAGTCAATCTGGAACGGAAACGGGACCGTCAAAGTCATCATCGTCGATACTGACTATAATCAGGCATCGGACGTGCTGATAAAGAAAGTGTCGGACTACATCGAAAGCGTGCGGCCTGTCGGGGCGACCGTCACAGTAGTGACGCCAAGCCTCAAGGAATGCACCGTATCAGCGACCGTCACGGTAGCGACAGGATACGAAACGACATACAAAACGACACTGGAGACGGCTATCAAGAAGTATATGCAGCAAGAGGCTTTCCTCGAAAACCACATTTCCCTGGCACGCATCGGCAAAGCCATGCTCGATAGCGGCGCTATCACAGACTACGATAACCTGCAGCTTGATGGCAGCAGCAAAAACATCACGCTGACCGAAGAAGAGCTGCCACGGCTCAAAGAATTGACGGTGACGACAAATGGCTAGTTTTATTCGAGAAGAAAAAGTAGACTTAAGCAAGTACCTGCCGGCGTTCCTTACCAAAGATCCGGAGTTTGCCGCAAAACTCGCCGCCGAATCGGCTGTCCACGACGAAATACGACAGGAGCTAGACGACATCTTAAATCAATTCTTCGTCGCAACTGCAACGTGGGGCCTGACGTACTGGGAGGATTTCCTCGACCTGCCGCACGATGAAACACTAACGGACGCTGACCGGCGCAGCCGTATCATACAGAAAATCAACGGCAGCCAGACGGTAACACTTGATTTTCTCACAAAGCTAGTCAATCAGTACGTCGCCGATAAAAGCGGCGTCGTCGCAGACCACCCGGAAACGTACAGCATGGAAATCGACATCCCGCTCATCGACAAAGAGCGCCTCAAAAAGATGAGGCAGGACATCGATACATATATCCCGGCGCACATCGGCCCGTACTATAAAGAGATAGAGAAGCGCCTGGCGCAGCAGAACATGGCCATGATAAAAGCCACGACAAAGACCGTCGACATATACCAGGCCTCGCTCGAAAAAATCGAGCCGGAAACGCCGTACTATGTAGCCATGGCCATGACCATGACAGAAGAGCTTACACTTACGATTGGAGGTATCTGATGGCGACCTATAACGCATTCATCGTGACAGACGTCGGGCGGTCGCTTTTAGCAAAAGCGGTAGCGAACAAGGGCGACACTTTTAAAATTACGAGCATCGCCACGACGTCGCACACGTACAAAACCAGCGACATTGCCGGCCTGACGAAAGTTGACGACGTAAAGCAGACTTTCCCGCTGGCCTACGCGGCGGCTGACGAATCGACCGTCAAATTGCAATTTAATATCACAAACGTCGGGCTCGGCACATCATACACGCTGGCCGCGCTTGTCGTATACGCATCGTACAACGGCAATGACGCAATCCCATTCGCTGTGTCCATTGCGAATAATCCGGATGTCATGAACGCCGAACAGGCCGGTGCGCTGGTACGGAATATCCTGACAACGATTTACATCAAGACAGACAATGCCTCGGCAATCACGATTGCTGTCAGCATGGACACGTACGTCACAAAGGCTATGCTCGATGCGGCCGAGAAAAACGCGCTCGATAAGGCGCACCCCATCGGGAGCGTCTATCTCTGCATTGGCGGCCAGGACCCGGCGACGGCCTTCGGCGGGACATGGAAAAAAATCGAGGGCTCGTACCTGTTGGCATCCGGCAGCTATGACGGGCAGACGCTGACAGCCGGCAAGCAAATTGGCGAAACGAGACACACTATCACTCAGCAGGAAATGCCGCCCCATAGTCACTCGGGCAATACGGACGGTGCCGGTAATCACTATCACGGCACATGGGGAGAACATCAAAAATACGGAGGTGGCCCGTTTGGTGCATACGACTGGAATTCAAATCATGCCGGCTCTAATGGCGGCGTCGACTGGGACAACATCCTGTACAAAACGTCAACCGATGGCTGGCATTCGCACCACTTCACCACGGCAAATGCTGGCGGCGGACAGAGTATGCTCGTCATGCCGCTGGCAACCGTCGTCGATGCCTGGTATCGCACGGCCTAGGAGGTGAGATAAATGGCAAATTTCGCAAACGGCTACGTACTGACAAAAAAAGGTACGGCACTGATGGCCGACGTCGAGGCCGGCAAATTATCGCTCAAATTGACGCGGGTGCAGCTCGGCTCGGGGACCGTCAATAGCACGTCCGATTACGACAGCCGCACGGCCCTGGTCACGCCACAAAACAGCATGACCATCACGGACCTGACGACGGAGGACGTCGACACCGTGCGTACATGTAAAATTACGGTATCGCTGACAAGCGACAAAGTCGAAACCGGATACAACGCAACAGAAATCGGCCTTTTTGCAAACGACAGCACCGGCGCGGAAATCTTATACGGCGTCTGCTACGACGCGAACGCCGGCTACATCCCGAGCAAGAGCGACGGCAACAATACGACAATAACCTTCGTCCTGCGCATCGTGACCACGACGAAAGCAACAATCGAACTGGTACTGCCTAAGACGGCCCAGGAGCTTGTGACGCTTGTGCAGGAAAAAGCAAACAACGCGATTGACTCCGCGACGGCTGCCGCAAAAAGCGCATCTGAAGCGTCTGACAGCGCGTCGAAAGCAGCCCTGTCTACGACGACAGCAGCAGGCTACTCGGACAGCGCCAAGGCCAGCGCATCGACAGCAGCGACAAACGCGGCGACAGCAACGATCCAGGCCACGGCATCGGCCGCAAGCGCAACGGCAGCCGCATCGACAGAAGAAAAGGTCGAAGCGATGTACAAAGCAATGCTCTTCGACATCATCGGCCCGCCGCCGTCCGAAATGGATCATGCACGATTCATCGTAGGCGCAGGCCCGGCAGCTATGTAAAGGAGGTGAGCACATGGCAGACACGACAACAACCGATGCTGGCGGCTACAGCCGCATACAGCACTCTATCGGCACCGCGGCCGACTGGGAGAAATACAACCCGGCGATTCGCCCGGGCGAGCTCGCGGTAGTCATCAAGACCGACGGCAATGTCATGGTCAAAATCAATAAGACGATGAATGACATGAAGTACGCCGATTTACCAGTCATCTGGGACCAGGGCGTCGCGGCACAGCTGCAGACAGACCTTACTGACGCACAAAAAGCGGCCAGCGCGGCAACGGATGCGAAAAACGCGGCCCAGACCTACGCGCAGCAGGCAGAGGCAACCGCGAACGCTATCAAGGAGAAAAGCATTTTGGCTATCACGGATAGCGTGCAGCTGGCGGTCAACACCGAAGACGGCGGCCTCGATATCGTCATAACAACGGAATAATAAGGAGGATTAGTAATGGCAACAGAAACTTTCAATCTGCCGCGGCGCGAAGACTATACGCGCATCGCAGCGGCCATTGAATCGCAGAATGATTTGCTTCGCGGTCATTTCAAGGCAGCGGGCGAAACGGTAGTAAAGTCCTGGGAGGGATTTCGGAATCTTTGCCGGGCAGGCGGCATCCGCACGTATTACGCGGTAGGCGACCAGCTGCAGTGCAAGCGCGGCGATACGACGCTGACCTGGGACATCGTCCACATCGGCGATAACGCTGATACAGGCGGCAGCTACGTCATCTTGCAGACGCATGACTGCCTGCCCTGGGATACGTTCGAGTTTGACGACCGTGAAGCTATTTTTCGGGCGCCGAGTGACATGGCCGCTGGTACGTATCACTTCACGACCGTGACGAGCGGCAGCACAGATACAAACTGGACGGACAGCACAAAATCCGGCTGGACAAAAACATGGCAATTTACAACTACAAAGACCATCCCCAAAGGCGGGCAAATCTGCTTTAGCGAAGGTATGGAATGGAATACAGACTTGTCGACGCTCAGCATCTCGACGTACTCGAAGCCGGCCGACACGACGGCGCTTGAAACCGTCGCAATGACCTTAGGTACTGGTGGCACTGACCTTGCAACGCTGGGCACGGTCAACCATGCACAGCGTATCTGTTACGGCTATAACCGCTGGAGCCAGTCGAACCTCAGACAATGGCTCAATAGCAGCGCCGCGGCTGGCGCGTGGTGGAGCCCACAGAACGACTTCGACCGCCCGCCGCACTACGCGACATCAGCAGGCTTCGCAAACGGGTTCGACAGCGATTTCCTTGCCGTCGCCACAAAATCGAGCCTCATCACGGATATCAATAAAACCAGCGACAGCGGCAGTCATGATACGACGCAGGACCTGTTTTTCCTGCCGGCCATGGTCAACATCAACGGGGGTAACAATACTTATGACCATCCTGAATCGGCAGTACAGGACATCGAAGACACGGTCGTCTGGGACTACTACACAAAATTCCGCCGCGACGGCAAGACCGGCATAAATACCGAGCAGGACGATAACCGCCGCAAGTACAAGCAAGGCTCGTCGACAGAATGGAGCTGGTGGGAACGGTCGCCGAATTGCAGCAGCGCTCACCTCGTGCGCAGCGTCGCCGATGGTGGCCGCGCGTGGTGGTACGACCACGCGCACAACTGGAACGGCGTGGCCCCGGCTTGCCGCATCGAATAATCAACAAATCCGCCGCAAACAGCGGCGGATGGAGGTGATAAAAAATGGCAGTACCGAAATCGCAGCGGGCGAAGACGCCGCTTACCGTACTCACGGAGCTAGATGCGCTCATCAGCTACACGATACAGCTCTGCACCGACGAGCGCCGCTTCCCAAAGCGCTACCGCTGGTGTCTCACGAAAGACATCATAGACAGTGCAATCAAGGCAAAGGCCGACGCCGCACGGGCTAACTCCGTATACGTAAACGACCGCGAGAGTGCGATACTGAGGCGTACATACCAGCAGAAAGCTATTGCAAATCTCGCGGCACTCGGAACGCTTATGGACACGGCTTTCAAAGTTTTTAGCGGCCTGCGACACCTCGACGAAGAGAAGCCGAAGAAGCACGTAAACATCGCGACATGGACTGCCAGGTATGATAAAACGAAAGCACTAATGCTCGCGTGGAAAAAGTCAGACACCGAGCACGCAAGAAAATACATGGGTTGACGGCTGTCGGTCGCCGAATTGCAGCAACGCTTACAACGTGCGCAACGTCACCGATGGTGGCCGCGCGTGGTGGAACAACAACGCGTACAACTGGAACGGCGTGGCCCCGGATTACATGCGGCCAGCATAGAGTAGTGGTATACGAAATCAGCGCCGTCTGCAAGGAGCCGTCAACCCGACCTCGAAAGGGGCGAACAAGATACCGCGACGCGGGCGGCTTACGCCGGCCCCGCTATCAGCGCGGCTAAATTATGGCAAAATCAATCAAAGAGACCGTGGCAGACTTCGGGAATCTATACGATGCGATGCAGCGCTGCGCAAACGGCGTACGCTGGAAAAAGAGCATCATCAGATATCTGCAAAATGGCCTGGCAAATACAGAAAAGCTAAGGGAAGAGCTACTAAGTGGCACATACCGCATCGGCCCGCAAGTGCGATTTACAGTGTACGAGCCGAAACGTCGCGAGGTTATCGCGATGCGATTTCGCGACCGGCAGGTACATCAGTCACTCTTACAAAAATACCTGGCAAAAGAAATCTCGCGCCATTTCATTCATGACAACGCCGCCGGACAAAAGGGGAAAGGGCCAGACTTTGCACTTCGGCGCATCCGGGCGATGCTTGAAAAAGCCTACCGGATGTACGGCAACAATGTCTATGTGTATACGTACGACATCAAGAGCTTTTTCGGCAGCACGCGCCACGACGTAGCCAAAGCGGCTATCAAGAAGCGCGTGCGAGATAAATGGGCTTGCCAAATGGTCTGCAACCTCATCGACAGCTTCGACGGCGACGTCGGCATCGGGCTTGGCTCGGACATCGCACAGTATATCGAGCTGGCCGTGCTGGACGACTTAGATCACTACGTCAAAGAGCAGCTGCACGTCAGGTTTTACGCAAGGTACATGGACGACTTCGTCATTATCACTGGCGGCAGAGAGAATTCCAGGGCATATCGGGCAGCCATCGAGCACGAGCTCGGCCGAATCAGGCTAGAGCTGCACCCGAAGAAATGCCGCGTCGTACCGGCTTCACGCGGCTTTAAGTGGCTCGGCTATCGCATACGTCAGACGCCGACCGGAAAAATCATCATGACGCTGGACAAAAGGAAAATCGTACATGAGCGCAGAAAACTTAAGCGCATGGTGCGGCTCGTAAAGCTCGGGAAGCTTCCGAAAGAAACGCCAGACCACAGCCTGGAAAGCTGGGCATCACATGCGGCCCACGGGAACAATCATAGAATCATATGCAAAATGAAAACGTATTACAAATCTTTATGGAGGGACTAAGATGTTTAACCACATCAGCAAAGAAGAAAAAATTAGGCAACTCGAAACAGAAAACCAGATGCTTCGCTCGAAACTTGCAAGCACCGTCTCGCAGATGTCGTATGTCGCGATGATGAGCGACGTTGATCTGCCGACCGATACAACGACGCAGGACGGGACGACGGAGGTGACAGCAGATGAGTAAGTGGTACAAAAAAATCAAAGAATGGTACGAAGCCGGGTACTGGACAAAGGCCATGGTCAAAAACGCTGTGATTAAAAAGCGCATTACGGCCGATGAATACAAGAACATCACAGACGATGACTATGTCGCTGATTGAGATTATCACGACGCAGTATGACATCATCAACGCGCAAAATGCGTTGATTTACCGGCTCGCACAGTGTGCAGGGCAAGTTGAGGGACTCGATGAAGAAATGAAGCGCATCAACGAGATAAAAGAAAGAATCGAGGCGAAGCCATGATTTTTGAAAAAGTTGCCGAGGCCCTGCTGGCGTATGCCATCCCGACTGCCTCGGCTATGATGCTTAGCTGGCTGACGTACACCATCAAGACAAGCCGCAAGCGCCAGGATGCACTAGAAGAAGGCGTCAAGTGCTTGCTGAGAGACCGCATCATCCAAGCGCACCGCTATCACGTAATAGAAGGACACGAAGTGAGCGCTGAGGAATACACCAGCAGCGAAGACATGATTGCAAGCTACAAAGTCCTCAAAGGCGAAAACGGATACATCGACAGGCTGGCCGAGGAATACAAGCAAAGCCCGATTTCTGGGCAGCATTAGGAGGCGGTTTAATGATCGAGAAAATCAATGTCCCGGATGTACTGACCGTCGCCGGGCTGCTTGTCGCACTCATCATGTCCATTTTCTATGGCATGAATGAATTAGCGATGAGTATTGCGAGCGGTTTGCTTGGCTACATCGGCGGCAACATCAAGACAGCCGCCACCAAAAAGGAGGACCAAAAATGAAAGTATACATTAATCCGGGGCACGACATTGACTATGACAGCGGCGCAGTCAATCCGAACAGCGGACTGCGTGAATGTGACGTAGCACTCAAAATCGGACAACTCGTCAAAGGATACCTGGAAGCGGCGGGCTGTGAATGTCGGCTTTTGCAGAGCGACAATCTCTACTACGACAGCCAGTACGATGACCGCCCGGTCGCCGTCTGTGCCGATGCAAACGAATGGCCGGCCGATGTCTTTGTCAGTATCCACTGTAACGCCGCCAACGGCCAGGCCCGCGGCACAGAGGTAGAGTGCTACAGCCGGATGAGCAACGGCGGCAACCTTGCCCAGTGCATCCAGAGTCAAATTATTGATGACCTGGGTACAGCAGACCGCGGCGTAAAAGAAATGCCTGGGCTTATCGTCTTAAAACACACCGACATGCCGGCGGTACTCGTAGAAACTGCTTTTATCGACAATGACGATGACGCCGATTTGCTCGTCAACCGATGGGATGACTTCGCACGAGCTATCGCCCGCGGCGTCACCGATTACGAATGCAGCTTACAGTAATCCAGGAGGTGATCATTTATCTTTCGTGCGACGAAAGGGGATGATTAACTTTCTAGTATACACTTTTTATTTTTATATTTTCGGACTGGCCGGACAGAGCCGGACATAGGCATGTCCGGACAAATTGGAGGGAAAACTATGAGTAAATGGACTGAAGTACGTGATGGTATGTTGGCAGCTCTTGATACGAGCGATGTAGTAGAATCCGCAAAACAGCAGATTATTGAAAGCCTGACAGGCGAAGGCATGGAAGCCATTGAATCTGTAGCAGATAAACTGGTTACACAGGTACAGGCCCAGGCGGCATCCGAAGCCGGCTGGAACGCCATCCGTGACAAATTCGTGTTGCCTTTGCTTATCAACGGCACAATCTGGGCAGTTAAATTTGTGCTGAGCAAGAGCACCACGTCTACAAACGCATAACCATATAAAACTATAATAATGTAGCAGCCCCTGGTAGTACGCACTGCAATTGTACGCAGATCGCCGAGCCCAGGGGCTGTTTTTTTGTTGCAAATTTTGCGAGAGGTGGTATACTATAGTTAAGTCACGGCAGAGATATTCTGACCGCGAGGGTTGAAATTGTAAAATTGATTAGTACGTTAGTACCCGATCAAGCAAAAAGGCTTGTCTACCAAAAACGGTATGACAAGCCTTTTTTGCTTCTTTTAATTGGACAGAGAGCAGGAAACTTAAAAGGAAAAACTGAAAATATCTAAAATTATACTTGACATATTGTACTACACGCAGTACAATATAATCAGAAAGAGGGACAAGGAAGTCCCGGGAAGAAGTCGAAAGGAGCGACAAAAAAATGAAGTTGAACATTACATATAGTTGCGGACATCAAGGAACTATCGAAGTATTCGGTAAAGCCGAAGAAAGAGAACGGAAAATTAAGTATTTTGAAGAATATGGGCTGTGCCCTGATTGTTACAAAGCAGAAAAACAAAAGGAAGCCGAAGAATTCGCTGTAAAGTATGAGCTTCCGGAATTAAAAGGATCAGAGAAACAAGTCGCGTGGGCGAAGAAGATCAGAAAAGAAAAAATTGAAGCATTTGAAAATGAAAAACCGGCGATTCGCAAAGGCGCTGGAGACGATTTCGCAGACTTTCTCAATGACTTTACTAATAACTACTATAAAAATACTTCGGCATCGTGGTGGATCGACCACCGCGAATCGAGAATGTTTAAAAAAGACCTGTTAGGGAAAGCTGTAGCGGATTTCAAGGCACAAGATGCTAGATAAAACAGTTACGTCGCCCCCCATCGAGAAATCGGCGGGGCTATTGTCTGAAAAAATTTAACCCGCCCCTTCCGCCGTGGCGGAAATATGAAGAACCAGGAGATTTCTGATAGGAGAGTTATTATGGAAGAAAGCAGAAAAAGAGCAAATCAAAAATGGATTAAACAGAATTATGAGTCGATAACAATTCGCGTACCGAAAGGAACGAAAGAGAAAATTAAGGCATGGGCAGAAGATGCTGGCTTGAGTATGGCTTCCTACATTCAAGAAGCTTGTAAAGAAAAATCAGAAGAAGGCGATTAAAAAGGACAGCTCGAAATGAGCTGCCCTTTTATTTATATTAATGATTAAATAATAGGGAAATATATGGCGGGGTAAAAATGGGGTCAAAGACACCAGACTTTTCGGGGTCACACGAAAATAGCCACCGCATAAATGCGATGGCTATCAACTTTGTTGTGGTGGACCATCAGGGGATCGAACCCTGGACACCCTGATTAAGAGTCAGGTGCTCTGCCAGCTGAGCTAATGGTCCATATTTTGTTGTCCTTCGTACTCGCTGTTTCCTGAGCACATGTAATATAATACACTAAACCTCAGAGAAATGCAAGCGCTTTTTTAAGAAAATTTACAGAATCTTGAATTTCCCCCGATTCTTGATTTTGGCGACACGGCGAATGTATAATGAAAGAAGTGATATTTTACAAAAACTACTCGTTTGTTGATAGATTGAAAGTGAGCGATGTGTATGATTACTTATAATGGCAATGGCGGCATGGACACTGTCGCTGTCGGCCTGAATGAACGGGGGTCGACGCTGCGCCAGCTGCCCGAAGGGGATGTCCAGCTCATCCGGGCCTATGCCGGACAGCACCCGGAGATTTTGCAGCATACGTCCCTTCACGTCTTCCACTGCCTGTCTGACGGCCGGGCCAGGACCTATTTCCTCATCGGCTTGGAAGGGAAGCCCATCCGCTATTCGACGTATGAAGATTTCCGCATGGCCCGGCGCCTCATGGCCGCAGCCATGAAAGAAGGCGTCAGCGAACTGGCTGTCATGGCCGATACCCTGGATATGGACCTGGGGTCCCTCATCGATGGCCTGCTCTACCGTAATTACGAATTCAATCACTATAAACGCCAGGCCAAGAGCCGGACTATCGGGAATATCAATATCCTGACCCACAGCCTGCGCCCGAAGGAATTCAATTCCATGTGCTACATGTATACATCCATCTATGAAGGCATCTACGCGGCGCGGGACCTGGTCAACATGCCGTCCAATGATTTGACGCCGCGCAAGTTTGCCGATATCGTCGGGGCCATGCTCAAAGGCGACAACATCCTCATAGAGAATCTCAATAAATGGGCCCTGGAAAAACGCCATATGGGCGGCATCGTCGCCGTCGGCAAGGGCAGCATGAACCCGCCCCAGCTCCTGTCCATTGCCTACCAGGGCGACCCTAACAGCCGGGAAGTCCTGGGCATCGTCGGCAAGGGCGTCACTTATGACAGCGGCGGCCTGTCCCTCAAGAGCCATGCCAATCTGGAATTCATGAAGGACGACATGGCCGGTGCCGCAGCGGCTGTCGGCGTCATGCGGGCTTTGATGCTGCTCAAATATCCCGTCAACGTCCTGGCCGTCCTCCCGCTGGTCGAAAATATTCCCTCCGGCATGGCTTATCACGTCGACGACATCCTGACCATGTACAACGGCAAGACGGTCGAAGTCAAGAACACCGATGCCGAAGGGCGGCTCATCCTGGCCGATGCCCTGACGTATGCTCAGGAAAAGGGGGCGACGCGTCTCATCGACCTGGCGACTTTGACCGGTGCCTGCGTGACGGCCCTGGGGACCGTGCGGACGGGCATGATCGGCAACGACCAGGAATGGATGAACCGTTTCTTCAGCGCTGCGACGGAAGTTCACGAAAAGATATGGCAGCTGCCGGCTGATGAAGAATATGAAAAGTTCCTGGAAAGCGACGTCGCCGATTTGAAGAACGTCGGCGGCTCCGAAGCGGGAGCCATCACGGCAGGCCTCTTCCTCAAGCAGTTCGTCCACGACGGCACGCCGTGGATCCACTTGGACATCGCCGGCCCGGCCTTCAATGAAAAGGCCGACGAAACGGGCCTCATCGGGGCGACCGGCGTCGGCATCAAATCCATTCTTCACTTATTGCAGGGAGGCGTGGCGTCCCATGATCGTTGATTTACATATGCATACGACTTGTTCAGACGGCGTATATACACCGGAACAACTAACACAGATGGCCGTCGACGCCGGGCTCAGCGTCATGGCTATTTCCGACCACGATACGGTAGCGGCTTATGACGGCAGCCATCGTTTCGCCGCAGGCGTCCGCGTCATCCCGGCTATTGAAATCAGCTCGGAATGTGACGGCGAAGATGTGCACATCCTGGGCTACGGCATCGACACGGCTGACGCCGGCTTGCAGGCTTACTGCGCACAATTCAAGGAACGGCGCTTCAACAGGGCCCTGGAAATCGTCGACCGCTGCCGCAGCTTAGGCTATGACATCAATCGCAGCGGCATCGAAGCGACACTGCGCCAGGGCGGGACTGTCGGCCGGCCCCACATTGCCCGCCTGCTCGTGGCCAAGGGCTATTTCCCCGACGTCAAGACGGTCTTCGATAAACTGCTCTACCGCGGCGGTCCGGCTTACGTCCCTTATCACCGCCGCAGCATCGACGACTGCGTGGCCCTCATCCGCCAGGCCGGCGGTACGGCCATCCTGGCCCATCCGGGCCTGCTCAAGCGGACGCTGGACCAGGTCCTGGCCCATGACTTTGACGGCGTCGAAGTCTATCATCCCAAGAACCGCGGCCGCTATAAAGAATTCTTGAAACTGGCTGAGGACCGCCATGGGTACGTCAGCGGCGGCTCAGATTTCCACGGCACGACAGGCCGTTTCCCCGAAAAGGTCGGCGTCTTTACCGTCGATGCCAAGGCGGTAAAAGCTCTGCTCGACCATGTAGAAGGGAACCTAAAGAAAAGCAGGTGAGATTATGGAGGTTTTCGGTTTTATCGGCGCCAGCGGCACGGGCAAGAGCCATCACGCCCTGGTCGTCGCCTATGACCACGATATCCAGGCCATCATCGACGACGGCCTGCTCATCGACCACAACCGCATCGTCGCCGGCCGGTCGGCCAAAGAAGAGACGAACCGCCTGAAAGCCGTGCGCCGAGCTATCTTCAACAAGCCCGAAGACGCAGCGGCCATGCGGGCGGCGCTGGAGAAGATACATCCCGATAAATTGCTCATCCTGGGCACGTCGAAGCACATGATACACCGCATCTGTGAGTCCCTGCACCTGCCGGAAGCGTCGCAGTTCATCCGCATCGAAGATGTGTCGTGCCCGTCGGAAATCGCCAAGGCCCGGGCCATCCGCATCAAAGAGGGCAAGCACATCATCCCCGTGCCGACGATGGAACTGAAGCCCCATTTCCAGGGCTATCTCCTGGACCCGATCCGTTCCTTCTTCTATGGCCGCAACGGCAAGAAGATATCGCCTTTTGAACGGTCCGTCGTCCGGCCCGTCTTCAGTTATTACGGGAAACTGACCTTTTCCAACGACGTCTTGGAAGCCCTGGTGCGCCATGCCCTGGCCAAGAACGACGGCGTCACCAAGATCAACCGCCTGCGGGTGGCCATCAATTACAACTCGACGCGCAATGGCCTGGCCATCATCCTGTCCCTGACCATCTCCTATGGCCAGAACATCAAGAAGCTCATGAGCCGTATCCGCCGGGACATCCAGCAGGAAGTGGAATACACGACGGGCATGTCCGTCGAGATCCTCAAAATCACGGTCCGCAGCATTTCCCAGCCTGAAGACTAGGCGTCGCCGTTTTCTTCGGTCAGGACCATCATGAGCGGCGTAATCAGGCCCCGCAGGGCGTCGACATTTTCCGCCGAGAAGCCCTTGTACTGAGGAGAATGGCTCAGGCCGTCGAAGAAATCATGCATACAGCCGATGAGCTGGGAATTATTGAGCAAGTAAATGGGCTTGGTCTGGGGCAATATGTGGTGCGTGTTCTTTTTGAAGAAAGCTGACGTGTGATTGCCGTAAAAAGCGAGATTAGAAAAATTCGTATAACTGCTTTCTCCCGATGCCGGGAGGAGAATCCCGTAAGTAATGGCCGGGTTCTGCTTCATCTTTTCGACGATGAGGTTGAGCTGGGCCTTTCTTTCGTCTGGCGTCATCTGGTAGTTCATGTCGGTCAGGTAGAAGCAGCCCGTTTCCAGGTAGCGGATGATGGAATTCTTGGGCATGATGATTTTCATGCGCCCCTGTTCGATGATGCGGTACCAGATGTACTGGATGCGCCGGACCCATTCTTTGGTGGCATTGGGATATTTTCCTTCGTCGATGAGTTGGCACAGCGACGTATAGACTTCGTCGGGGAGGAGGAATTCCAGGCCGTTGGTCAGGAAGAAGAGGTAGTTGTTGGATGTAAAGAAGATGTCGCGGTAGCCGAATTTTTCCATGCCCAGGGACTGGCGGGGCTCCATGAGGACGGGCTGGACCATCATGTAGGCGCAGCACTTCTTATAGATTTCCCGGACCTGGGCCGGGTCGGTGATGGTCAGGCACATGTCGATGTAGTCGTCGCCGTCGACGTAGTAGAGGTAGGCAAAGGCGTCTTTGAGGACGATGATGTTGCGGTACGATTCGTGGTCGATTTCGTGCATGGTGAAATTATAGGTCAATAAGTGGTCCAGACACTGATAGAGGCTGCTGGCGGCCTGGGGCATATGATCGGCAAAGACGTCCATCTTCAGGCCTAAGTGGACGTCGCAGGACCAGCGGTCGTTGTGACATTCTTCCAGGAGCTGCCAGATGCCGTTCTGGTCGAGGACGTGGAACTGGCCGGTCATGACCAGCATTCCCTGGGACTGGAGGCCTTCCAGGTATTGGTGGAGCAGCTGGCACAGGGCCGTGTGGCAGTCAGCGCGGCCGGCGTAGAAATGGATGGCCTGGTCGCGGCTTTCACTTTTCCCCTTCCTGGTCTGGGCCTGGCGGTAGGCACGGCTTAGCAGGTCGTAGAGATGGAAGGCCAGATCCTGGCCGTCGTCGGCAAAGGAGAAGATGCGCTTCAGGTCCCCTTCCTGGTGCTGTTTCTGGGCCGTGTTGGCAAAGAAGCGGGCCATGTCCTCGTGGATGCGGTCGGCATGGCGTGAAGCCGGCAGGCGGGCGCCGTTGACCCATTTGCTGATGTAGGACATGTCGTAGTCGATGGCCTGGGATAAGGTCGTATATTTCGTCTCTGTATATTGCAGCAGCTGCTTGAGGACTTCTGCATAAGGATTCATGAACAGGACTCCCTTGATGATAGATTTGAATACGTGTATATTCCTTATATTCCTTATATTCATTATATAGCCTGGCCAGGACACCTTCGAGGAAAGGCCTTGTCATATTTGTCATCTTTGAGGCAAGTTTTTCATCTTTTGTCACGGCTTTGTGCGTATTTTTCAAGGGCAAAAGGGGCTATACTAAAGCCAGAAGATGAGAAGAAAAAGAGCTCATCGAAGACAAGTAAGGAAATCTATAAGGAGGAAGTCATCATGGCAAAACTGATTACAGCAGAAAATGCAGCATCGCTTATTAAAGATCGTTCGACTATCGCCGTTTGTGGTTTTGCACAGTGTGCATTGCCGGAAGAAGTATTGCAGGCCCTGGAAGACCGCTTTACCAAGACCGGATATCCGCAGCAGCTGACACTGGTCCATACGGCCGGCATCGGTGACGGTGTGAGCAAGGGTGCCAGCCATTTCGCCCACGAAGGCATGCTGAAACGGGTTATTGCCGGTCATTACAACCTGGCTCCCAAACTGGGGAAACTGGTCATGGACAATAAGGTCGAAGGCTACAACCTGCCGCAGGGCACGATGGCCCAGTGGTTCCGCAGCATTGCCGGCCGCAAACCGGGCCTGTTTACCCGTGTCGGCCTCAATACCTTCGTCGACCCCCGCATCGAAGGCGGGAAATTGAACAGCATCACTAAGGAAGACCTGGTAGAAGTCAAGGAACTGGACGGCGAAGAATATCTCTGGTACAAACCGTTCCCCATCGACGTCGCTATCGTCCACGGGACCTGCGCCGACTTGAATGGCAACGTATCGACGGATAATGAAGAAGTCCGCATGGAACTCCTGCCCATGGCCCTGGCAGCCAAAGCCAGTGGCGGCATGGTCATCGTCCAGGTCGAAACGCTGGCCGAAAACCGGACGATTCCGCCGAAACACGTCGTCCTGCCGGGCATCGACGTCGACTACATCGTCTTGTCCAAGGTCCGTCAGGTCCAGAACCCGGCTTATACCGGTGAAATGCGTATGCCTTTGTCCCAGATTCCGCCGATGGAACTCAATGCCCGCAAGGTTATCGCCCGTCGGGCTGCGATGGAACTCGTTCCCAACGCCGTCGTCAACCTGGGCATCGGGATTCCTGAAGGTGTTTCCAGCGTAGCTAACGAAGAAGGTATCGGCGACCAGCTGACCCTGACCGTCGAAGCCGGGCCTATCGGCGGCGTACCGGCCAGCGGCGCGGACTTTGGCGGTTCGGCCAACGCCGATGCCATCGTCGACCATCCGTATCAGTTCGACTTTTACGATGGCGGTGGCTTGGATATGGCTTTCCTGGGCATGGCAGAATGTAACGCCAAAGGCGACGTCAACGTCAGCAAGTTCAAAGACCGCATCGCCGGCTGCGGCGGCTTCATCAACATCACCCAGAATACGCATAAAGTCGTCTTCTGCGGCACCTTTACGGCCAAGGGCCTGCGCGAAGAAATCCGGGACGGCAAACTGGTCATCACCCATGAAGGGGCTGTCCAGAAATTCATCGATAAGGTCGGCCAGATTACCTTCAGTGCTGAATATGCCCATAAACACAACCAGCAGGTCATGTTCATCACCGAACGCTGTGTCTTCGTCCTCACCGATAAGGGCTTAGTCCTCACGGAAATCGCACCGGGCGTGGATCTGCAAAAGGACATCCTCGACCAGATGGAATTCGTACCGCACATCGCCGAAAATCTGAAGACCATGGATGAACGCCTCTTCCGCGATGAACCCATGGGCCTGGCCCAGGACATCTTTGAACAACAGGCGGGTTAGTGGATAGTGGCACTGTAGGGGGCGCACGTGGGCGCCCCGTTCGGAATTTGGATGTTTCTCCCAGTAAACCGAATGGGAAATGGAAATCACATCATCCTGGAGCGGACGCCCCACGTAGCGCCCCTACAGAAAAAGGGACCGTCCGAAGGGCGGTCCTTTTTCTTGACATCTCCCGTCTGCGGACGGTATAATAAATCTGAAACATGTGACTGACGGAAGTGGAGTTACCACGGGGAGCATGATTCGTACGAGCCGACCGTCTGGGCGAAACGTTCCAGAAGTGTCGGTATTTTTTATTTTTGCTTAACTATTCAGGAGGAATCACCATGAAAGAACTGCAATTAAAATACGGCTGCAATCCCAACCAGTCGTCGGCCCGGGTTTATATGAAAGATGGCAGCGACCTGCCCTTTACGGTCCTCAACGGCCGTCCCGGTTATATTAATTTGCTCGACGCCTTCAACAGCTATCAGCTGGTCAAAGAATTGAAAGAAGCGACAGGCCTTCCGGCAGCGGCTTCCTTCAAGCACGTCAGCCCGGCTGGGGTCGCCGTCGCTACGGACATGAGTGATACCCTGAAAAAGATATACTGGGTCGACGATTTGAAATTGTCCCCCCTGGCTTCGGCCTATGCCTGCGCCCGCGGTGCTGACCGCATGAGCTCGTACGGCGATTTCGTCGCTCTGTCCGACGTCTGCGATGTCGAAACGGCAACGCTCCTCAAGCGGGAAGTCTCGGACGGCGTCATCGCTCCGGGCTACAGCGACGAAGCCTTGGCTATTTTGAAGACCAAGAAGAAGGGGAATTACTGCGTCCTCCAGATAAACCCGGACTACAAGCCGCGCCTCGTCGAATCGAAGGAAGTCTATGGCGTCACTTTTGAACAGGAACGCAATGAAGCCAAGATTACGACGGACCTCTTCAAAAATGTCCCGACGAAGAACAAGAATATCCCGGCAGCAGCTCAGCGCGATTTGATGATCGCCCTCATCACTTTGAAATATACCCAGTCCAATTCGGTCTGCTACGTCAAAGACGGCATGACCATCGGCGTCGGCGCTGGCCAGCAGTCCCGCGTCCACTGCACGCGCCTGGCTGGCAACAAGGCCGATATCTGGTGGCTCCGCCAGAACCCGAAAGTCCTGAACCTGCCTTTCCGCGACGATGTCCGCCGTCCGAACCGCGACAACGCTATCGACGTCTACATCTCCGATGACTACGAAGACGTCCTGGCCGACGGCATCTGGCAGGACTTGTTCACGGAAAAACCGGAACCGCTCACACGGGAAGAAAAGAAAGCCTGGATCGCCCAGCTCCACGGCGTAGCCCTGGGCAGCGATGCCTTCTTCCCCTTTGGCGACAACATTGAACGGGCCCATCGCAGCGGCGTCGACTACATCGCCCAGGCCGGCGGCTCCATCCGCGACGACAATGTCATCGAAACGTGCGATAAATACAACATCGCCATGGCCATGACCGGCCTGCGCCTGTTCCATCATTAAGGCTTCCCCTGGGAAGAAGAAGGACCGCTCGCGGGGTTCCTATGCTCTATAGTTTGTAGGGGCCACGTGGGAGACCTGTTAGGAATTTGGATGATTCTTCTAGCAAACGGGTCGGGAAATCGTACCTATCCCAGAGCGGGCGCCCCACGTGGCGCCCCTACAAGAAAAGGCGCTGTCGCACGAAGGGTTATGCCATCTGCTAACTGCTAACCCCTAACTGCTAACTGCTTAAAAGGAGCTGTCGCGATGCGACAGCTCCTTTTTTCCACGAAACAAGAGGTGATACCATGAAAACCTGTACATCTGTCTGTCCGTATGACTGCCCCGATGCCTGCGGGCTCGTCGTGACGGTCGACGGCGGCCGCGTCGTATCCGTTGCCGGCGACAAGTCCCATCCCTTTACGCGCGGGACGTTGTGCCCGAAGATGGCCCATTATGAGCGGACCGTCCATTCGCCGCGCCGCCTGACGACGCCGCTGAAGCGGATTGGCCCCAAGGGAAGCGGCCAGTTCGCGCCCATTTCCTGGGACCAGGCCCTGGCAGAAATAGCCGGGACCTGGAAGGCCATCATCGCCGAAGCCGGTGCCGAAGCCATCCTGCCCTATTCTTATGCCGGTACCATGGGCATCGTCCAGCACGACGCCCTGCACGGCCTGTTCTATCGTTTGGGTGCTTCGGAACTGGACCGGACCATCTGCGCTCCGGCCAAAGGGCGGGGCTTCAAGGACGTCATGGGCAATACCATGCCGACGGCGCCGCAGGCAGCCCAGGACAGCGACTGCATCTTCCTCTGGAGCATCCATATGCTGGCCACGAATATCCACTTCCACCACGACGTCGAAGCGGCCCGGGCCAAAGGGGCCGTCGTCTGGTGTATCGATGCCTATCGCAACAAGACGGCCGACCTGGCCGACCACTTCATCGCCGTCCGCCCCGGTACGGATGGAGCCCTGGCCCTGGGCATGATGCATGTCCTCGACCGTGACGGCCTGGCTGACGAAGCCTTCCTGGACCGGAACGTCCTCGGCTGGGAGGACTTGAAAAAGAACGTCCTGTCCAAGTATACGCCGGAAAAAACGCAGGGCATCACCGGCGTGCCGGCCGACGTCATCGTCGAATTGGCCCACGCCTACGGCCGGGCCCGGGCGCCGTTCATCCGCCTCGGCAGCGGCCAGTCCCGCTATCGCAACGGCGCCATGACGACGCGCCTCATCACCTGCCTGCCGGCTGTCGTCGGCGCCTGGGGGAAGCAGGGAGCCGGCCTCTTGACTTCGGCGTCGGCGTCGAAAGCCTATGACAAAGAAATCGTCACCCATTCCGATTGGAAACAGCCTGGCAAGCGCGTCGTCAACATGTGCTGCCTGGGCCAGGCACTGACGGGTGACGACCGCATCCGCAGCCTCTTCGTCTATTCGTCCAATCCGGCCTGCACGGCGCCGGACCAGAACCAGGTCCTGAAGGGCCTCTGTCGGGACGATTTATTTACCGTCGTCCACGAACGCTTTATGACCGATACGGCCCGCTATGCCGATATCGTCCTGCCGGCGACGACGTCGCTGGAACACGACGACGCCTATTATTCCTATGGCAACTACACGATCCAGTGCGGCTATGCGGCCATCCCGCCTGTCGGCCAGAGCCGCTCCAACTGGCGCGTCGCCTGTGACCTGGCCCATGCTATGGGTATAGACGATGATTTCTACGATTGCTCAGAACGGGACCTCGTCGAAGCCCTGGCTGCGTCGACGACGAAATGGCCCCTGCCTGTGGATCAGCAGCGCCTTAGTCAGGGCCTGCCGACGCCGCTGCCCATGCCGGACGATTACCAGACGCGATTTGCCACGCCGTCGGGGAAAATCGAGATATACAACGCGGCCCTGACGCCGGCCCTGCCGGACTATCTGCCCCTTGCAGAAGACGACGGCACGCTGGCTTTCGTCAACGGGCCGGACATGCGCATCCTCGATTCGTCCTTCAATGAACGGGACGAACTGACGGCCAGCCATACAATGGACCTCTTCGTCCATCCCGACGATGCGGCCCGCTATGGCCTGCAGGACGGCCAGACCGTGACCTTGGCCAATGAACGGGGCCAGGCCGATTTCACCGTCGTCATCTCTAAACGGACTGTGCCGGGCCAGGTCGTCAGCGAAGGCGTCTGGTGGCGGGAACGGGTCAAAGGGCAGGGAGCCTCAGTCAACGTCCTCACGTCCCAGCGCCTGACCGACGAAGGCGCCGGCAGCACCTTCTACGACGTCCGCGTATCCATCGTACCGTAATAGTTGGTAGTTTGCAGTTTGTAGTTTTTAGCAGACGGGACTAAATTTAAAGCCATCCACGAGGCACGGCCTGCGACCTGCGACCTGCGGCCCGCCCTTTGGGCGGCCCCTACGAACCCCTGACAAGTAAAAATACTTGACAGATAGGCTGCTTTCCGTTATAATACCAAAGTACGCTGTTTGAAAGGCGGTGAAGCCATGCTTGAAGATGTAGTCCGCAAGGGACGGCTTCTCGATTTGTACGGGCCTTTGCTTACGGAGAAACAACGGCGCTGTATGGAAATGTATTTCGATATGGACCTGTCCCTGAGCGAAATCGGGGAGGAACTGCACATTTCCCGCCAAGGTGCCTATGATATGCTCAAGCGCGCTTCCCATTCGCTGGAAAGCTACGAACAGCGCCTTCATCTGCTGGCCCGCTACGATGCGGTCCGGGATAAGATCGATGAAGTAGAGCGGCTTCTCGACCGGGAAGAACCGCAAACCCTTGAAAGAGCGAAACAGCTTTTGCATGAAATAGAGTTATAGAAGGAGGCCCCTTATGCCATTTGAAAGTCTGTCCGAACGATTCCAGGCGGCATTTAAAAAACTCCGCGGCAAAGGGAAGCTTTCTGAAGAGGATGTCAGCGAAGCGCTGAAAGAGATGCGCCGCGCCCTTCTGGAAGCGGACGTCAACTTTGCCGTCACCAAAGATTTCATCAAGAAAGTCAAAGAAAAGGCCGTCGGCGAAGAAGTCTTCGGCAGCCTCAATGCGTCACAGACGGTCATCAAGATCGTCCGCGATGAACTGACGGAACTCCTCGGCGGGACACAGAGCCGGATCACCATTTCTCCCAAGCCACCGACCATCATCATGCTCGTCGGCCTCCAGGGGGCTGGTAAGACGACGACAGCCGCTAAACTGGCCAAGAAGCTGAAGTCCCAGGGCAAGAGCCCGCTCATGGTCGCAGCCGACGTCTACCGTCCAGCGGCTATCACGCAGCTTCAGGTCCTCGGCCAGGAACTGGACATGCCTGTCTATACCGAAGAGGGCAGCAAGAACCCTGTCGCCATTGCTCAGCACGCTATTCCCTATGCGACCAGCCATTTACGCGATGTCGTCATCATCGATACGGCCGGCCGTTTACATATCAATGAAACCCTCATGGACGAACTCATCAACATCAAGAATGAAGTTCATCCCCATGAAATCCTGCTCGTCGTCGACGCCATGACCGGTCAGGATGCCGTTACGGCTGCATCGGCCTTCGATAAAGCCCTCGGCATCGACGGTATCATCATGACCAAGCTCGATGGCGATGCCCGCGGCGGTGCCGCCTTGTCCATCAAGGCCGTCACGGGCAAACCGATTAAGTTCATCGGCGTCAGCGAAAAACTCGACGGCTTGGAAGAATTCCATCCGAACCGCTACGCATCGCGTATCCTCGACTTAGGCGACGTCGAAACGATCATCGAAAAAGCCCAGGCGGCTTTCGATGAAGAATCGATGGAAAACATGAAGAAGACCATGAAAAGTGGTA
>OGYD01000427.1_pt1 | contig 35527 bp, 32 predicted proteins | sample 1576441 | NCBI WGS metagenome assembly OGYD01 (sample SAMEA3541537, study PRJEB24748) | human gut metagenome | biome: human gut; feature: human-associated habitat; material: faeces | place: China | collected 2012 | reverse complement strand
GATAATCGGCACGCCAAGGAAAGCGCGGAAGCGCTCTTCTTTTACGGAAGGAATGTATTTAAAGCTGGGGTGTTTTTGCGCGTCAGCAAGGTTAATGGGTTCAGCCAGTCGCCCAACCAGACCCACGATACCCTCATCAAATGCGAGCGTTACGGTGCGTCCACGCGGTTTTTTCAAACCACGGGTCGCCATCAGGTAATAGCAGCGCCGATCGTGGTCGGCCAGATACACCGAACAGACCTCGGTCTCCATCGCAAGACAGATGTCGGTGACCAGAATATTCAGCGCCTCGTTCAGACGCGGCGCGCTGGCCACCTTCTCGACTATTTCTCGCAAGCGGGTGAGCATGATTTGCGTAGCTTAACCTCTTTTACGTCGCCAGGCAGGTGCGCTCTGCGGCTTAGGCGGGATCTCCTGAAGCTGCATCACCACACTTGCAAACTCTTTCATCACCCTACGGTAAACATCGCGCTTAAATGACACGACCTGACGAACAGGATACCAATAGCTCACCCAGCGCCAGCCATCGAACTCCGGCGTACTGCTGGTTTGCATATTGATGTCTGAATCGTTGCCCACCAACTGCAACAGAAACCACTTCTGTTTCTGGCCGATACAAACCGGCTTTGTGTCCCAACGCACCAAACGTTTCGGTAACTTGTAACGCAACCAGTTGCGGGTCGAAGCCAGGATGCGAACATCTTTTCGGCTCAAACCGACCTCTTCAAAAAGCTCCCGGTACATCGCTTGTTCTGGGGACTCTCCAGGATTGATCCCGCCTTGCGGGAACTGCCAGGAGTGCTGACCATATCGACGGGCCCACATCACCTGGCCCTGACGATTACAAATTACTATTCCTACGTTTGGGCGGTAGCCATCGTCATCAATCACCGGACTACCCCAAACTAAACCTTATATATGAATGATTGTTTCACACTACAGGGAGGCGGTAAACCACTCTCTTACAGGCCTGCAACCTAATAACAATTGAATAACTCACAAATATGTGCGGAGTTATAAACAGATGTGAGACAGCAAAGGGAATTTTATTCACCTTTTCTGTGGATATAGTTGTGAAGAAGTGTCTGATTACCGATGAACAACCTCAAGCGCCGCGAAAGACCCTTTTATACCCCACCGCATTAATATGATTATTTTCATATAGTTATACTCATTTACATAAACAAAAAACTGATTAGCGTGACGATCGTCACATCAGGGATCGTCGCACTGATGAAAGATCGAACAGCGTCGGTTTTATCCACAGATTGTGCCAATAAGTTAGTCACAATTTGTTTGAAAATTCGATTTTCATCGCACGTCAAGGCTGTAAATGGAAACAGTAGTCAGGGTTATGCCCAGTTATCCCATTTTTCTGTGGATAACATGGTGTAAGATCCTGTTCATTGTCAGTGACCAGATTTGAACAACCGGTTTTCTCACCCAGGCGGAACGATTTCAGACCAATAAAAAATCCTATAAATCATAGAGATGTCATATTGGTACAGAAATAGTTAAACTCTATCCACAGGGGACAATTTCTTCGTTTATTTTTTAATCAAAAGGTTACCGTCATGCACCCGCTTACACCCTTGCTCTCACCACCGTCCAGCGAGAGCCAGTTGCTACTGCAGGCACAGCGTCTGGCTGGCTTTTCGCTTGGCGAGCTGGCGGCAATGGCCGGGCTTCCGATCCCAAAGGATCTGAAGCGGGATAAAGGCTGGATCGGTATGCTGCTGGAGCTGTGGCTGGGTGCCAGCGCAGGGAGCAAACCCGAGCAGGATTTTGCAGCCCTTGGCGTGGAGTTAAAAACCATCCCAGTAGACCGCCAGGGCAAGCCGCTTGAGACCACCTTCGTCTGCGTTGCGCCATTAACCGGCAATACCGGCGTAACCTGGGAAACCAGCCACGTTCGCCACAAGCTGAAGCGCGTACTGTGGGTACCGGTTGAGGGTGAGCGTCAGATCCCCCTGGCTGACCGTCGCGTTGGCGCGCCGCTGCTCTGGAGCCCTGACGAGGATGAGGAGCATCAGCTGCGTCTGGACTGGGAGGAGCTAATGGACATGATTGTGCTTGGGCAGGTAGAGCGTATCACCGCCCGACACGGAGAAGTATTACAGCTGCGTCCGAAAGCGGCCAACAGTAAAGCACTTACCGAGGCAATCGGCGCGCAGGGCGAGCCTATCCTGACGTTGCCGCGCGGTTTTTATCTCAAAAAGAATTTCACCGGTGCACTACTCGCACGTCATTTCCTGTTGAAAACATAGTTTTTTACTTATTTTGAGAGCTCTCGAACATAATCGACTGCTTTTTAAGATTTTACCGCTTCCTCAAGTCGCCATATCGGGTTAATACTAGATTATGATTTGATACAAGCCAGATGAGGACGATAACGATGAAAAAATGGGCAGTGTTAGTGTCAGCAGTCGGTTTAGCGTTTGCTGTATCGGGCTGTAGCAGCGATTACGTCATGGCGACAAAAGATGGTCGAATGATCCTGACCGACGGCAAACCCGAAGTCGACGATGATACCGGTCTGGTCAGCTACCGCGACCAGGAAGGCAATAAAATGCAGATCAATCGCGACGAAGTCTCGCAAATTATCGAGCGATAAACAGAGAGAGGTCAGTCGCTTGCTGGCCTTTTTGATTTTTTTCTTCCCCTTTTGCTTCCCCTCTGCCATGTTTATATTCCTTTGTCGGGCACGGCCTGACGCGGTCTATAAGTCTATTGAGGAAGCCGGCTATGCATTATCACCGTATCCCCCACAGCGCTCTGGAGATTAGCCAACTGGGGTTGGGCACGATGACATTTGGTGAACAAAACAGCGAAGCCGATGCCCATGCACAACTCGATTACGCCGTCAGCCAGGGCATTAACCTGATTGATGTCGCAGAGATGTACCCTGTACCGCCACGTCCTGAGACGCAGGGACTTACCGAAACCTACGTCGGTAACTGGCTGGCAAAACGCGGCAACCGTGAAAAGCTGGTAATTGCCTCCAAAGTCAGTGGCCCCGCGCGCAATAACGATACCGGGATCCGCCCGAACCAGATCCTCGATCGCAAAAATATCCGCGCCGCGCTGGACGCCAGCCTCAAGCGTCTGCAAACCGACTATCTCGACCTCTACCAGGTGCACTGGCCGCAGCGGCCAACCAACTGCTTTGGTAAGCTCGGCTACAGCTGGAATGAGAGCGCCCCTACCGTGACGCTACTGGAAACGCTGGAAGCGCTGACCGAATGCCAGCGTGCGGGAAAAATCCGCTACATTGGCGTGTCTAACGAAACGGCCTTTGGGGTCATGCGCTATCTGCACCTGGCGGATAAGCACGATCTGCCGCGTATCGTGACTATTCAGAACCCGTACAGCCTGCTTAACCGCAGCTATGAAGTGGGTCTGGCCGAAGTGACGCAGTATGAAGAGGTGGAACTGCTCGCCTACTCCTGTCTCGGCTTCGGCACGCTGACGGGGAAATACCTGAACGGTGCGAAACCGGCCGGTGCGCGTAATACCCTCTTTAGCCGCTTTACCCGCTACAGCGGCGAGCAGACGCAGAAAGCCGTTGCCGCCTATGTGGATATCGCGAAGCGTCACGGTCTTGACCCTGCGCAGATGGCGCTGGCCTTCGTGCGTCGTCAGCCGTTTGTTGCCAGTACCCTGCTGGGCGCAACCACGATGGAACAGCTGAAAACCAATATTGAGAGTTTCCATCTGAACCTGAGTGAAGAGGTGTTAGCGGAGATTGAAGCGGTGCATCAGGTTTATACTTATCCAGCACCGTAGCCTGATACTTTTGCCCGGTGGCGCTACGCTTACCGGGCCTGCAGGTGCTCAAACCCAGGCCGGGTAAGGCGAAGCTGCCACCCGGCTATATATCAACGGCGACGTTGCCACATCCACAAGCTCGCAATCGCAATCGCAAACAGCCCGCCAAACCCGACGCCAATCCCCACCACCGGCACACCCACTTTTACCGCCAGCGAGTAGAGCCCCAGCATTAACAGCATCGCCAGGTTTTCACCCAGGTTTTGTACCGCAATGGCATTGCCTGCCCCGACGGTCTGCTTGCCCCGCTCCTGCAGTAACGCGTTCAGCGGCACCACGAAGAAGCCCCCCAGAATACCAATCAGGATCAGGAGGGCATAAGCAGGCAATAACGCATGCTGCAGCGAGAAGATAAGCACCACCACGCCAATCAGGATCCCTGCTGGCATGCAGCGTGCAACCGTCTCAAGCGTCACCAGCTTCGCCGCCGCGCCTGCCCCCACAACAATGCCAATGGCCACCATCGCATTAAGATAGGTTGGCGTCGCGTTGTCCGTAATGCCCAGCGCCACCGGCACCCACAGGACCAGCAGGAAGCGCAGCGTAACGCCCGCGCCCCAGAACATACTGGTTCCCATCAGGGAGAAACGCGTTTCACCGTTACGCCACAGCACGCGGCAGGCATTAAAGAAGCTGCCGGTCATTGGTTTAACGCGCCAGGACTGGCCCGGGCGAGCCACCGGCAGCTTCGGAATAAACAGGTTCGCCACGACCGCCCCGCCATACACCACCGCACACACTCCCAGTGCCGCCAGCACATGCCAGTCGGCCAGCACGCCGCCCGCGACGGATCCGAGCAGAATAGCGGCAATGGTTGACGATTCCATCAGGCCGTTGGCTTTCACCAGCTTATCCCCCGTGGTCAGCTCGCCGAGGATGCCGTACTTCGCCGGCGAGTAGGCGGCGGCCCCAATGCCCACCAGCGTATAGCCAATAAACGGATTGAAGCCAAAGCAAATGCTGGCCGCCCCCAGCAGCTTGAGGCCGTTGGCAAACATCATCACCCGGCCTTTCGGGAAGCTGTCCGCCACCTGCCCCACAAACGGAGCAAAGATAATGTAAGCGCCCACAAACACCATCTGCAGGATCGGCTGACTCCAGTCGGGGTAAAACTCGGCTTTCAGCAGCGCCAGCGTGGCAAACAGCAGCGCGTTATCACCGAACGCAGAGAGAAACTGCGCGGCGATGACGGCCATCATGCCTTTCGACCTGAGGGATGTGTTAGTGTGTACTGACTCACGCATTTTGCTGTTCCGCCTCTTCAACCATGCCTTTCAGGGTCACGAAATCGGGCTTCCCGCTGCCCAGCACCGGGAGCTGTTTCAGGTAGCGAATATCGCGCGGCACGGCCAGTTCAGGAATACCGTATTCGCGTGCATAGCTCAGTAATCTGTCGCGCTTAAGCTCACTGTCGGTCGTAAACAGTACCAGCGCCTCACCTTTGCTGGCATCGCTCTTCACGACGGTAGCGTGCATCTTCTCGGCGGACACGGCCGTCGCCAGCTGCTCCACCATTTCCAGAGAGACCATTTCGCCAGCGATTTTGGCGAAGCGTTTCGCGCGTCCCTGGATCTGTACAAAGCCTTGTTCATCAAAGCGGACAATATCACCGGTGTCGTACCAGCCGGTTTCAACCTCGCCGTTGACGTTCTCCGCCGTCGGCGCTTCCAGCACGCCTGGGTTTTCCACGCGCAGATACCCGTTCATCACGTTTGGCCCTTTCAGCTGCAGACGGCCGCCGTCCTCTATGCCCGGCACCGCCAGCAGACGCGCGTCCATCCCCGGCAGAATGCGGCCAACCGTTCCCGGTTTCGCCGCCATCGGCACGTTAATCGAGACCACGGGCGCACACTCGGTCACGCCATAGCCTTCGAGAATGCGCAGACCAAACTTGTCCTGCCAGATCTGACGCGTGCTCTCCTGCAGTTTTTCCGCACCGGCCACCACGTACCGCACGCGATAGAAGTCATACGGATTGGCGAAACGCGCATAGTTCCCCAGGAAGGTAGAGGTCCCGAACAGAACGGTACAGTTACGGTCATACACCAGCTCCGGCACGATGCGGTAATGCAGCGGGCTTGGGTAAAGGAATACTTCAGCGCCGGTCAGCAGCGGCGTAAACAGCCCCACCGTCAGGCCAAAGGAGTGGAACAGCGGCAGCGCCGACATAAAGCGGTCGTTCGCGGTAAAGTCGGCAATGCTTTTGATCTGCTCGACGTTTGCCAGAATGCTCTTGTGGCTGTGGACGACGCCTTTTGGGTTGCCTTCAGAACCCGACGTGAAGAGGATAATCGCGTCATCTTCCGGCTGCTGTTTGACCTGGGCCAGACGCGGCATCAGCAGATGCGCAAAAATCCACAGCTTGTCGCCGGTGGTCACGTCCGCTTTCAGATCTTCCAGGAAGACCCAGCGCACCTGAGTGAGCTGCTCGGGAAGATGCCAGAGCTTGCCTTTGTCCAGGAACTGGCGGGAGGTGAATACGGTATTGATTTGCGCAGCGGTTATCGCGCTGGTCAGCCCCTTCACGCCCGCCGTGTAGTTCATCATCGCCGGAATACGGCCTCGGGAAACCGCACCGAAAATCACCGCCGCGCTGATGCCCGCGTTAGGCAGCATCAGGCCAATCTTTTCGCCCTTTTTGCTGTACTTCTCCAGAATACGCCCCACAAACAGGGTTTTGGTCAGCAGCTTGCGATAGGTATCCGGGGTAAAGTTGATGTCTTCGATGCAGTTTTTCTTCGCGCCATAGCGGTACTGCGCGGAAAGCAGGGATTCGTAGAGCGTTTCGCGCGGGCGCACGGCCATACGCGCTTCCATCATGATCTGATGCAGCATTTCCCCGGCGATTTTACGGCGATCGCGGGCACGCGGCGCGTCGGGCATCGGTAATGACGTTGGCGGCAGGATATGCAGCGTGATTTTGGGGAACAGACGCTGCTTCACCAGCCCCTTCAGACGGCTGAAATGGGTCAGCTCCGCGCCTTCAATACGCAGCGGCACCACGGTCGCTTTTGACTTCGCCGCAACAAACCCCGCGCCGTCGTAGATTTTCATCAGCGAACCGGTCACGGAGATCCGTCCTTCAGGGAAAATGACCACCGGACGCCCCTGCTCGACCAGACGTACCAGATGCTTAATCATCATCGGCTTTGTCGGGTCGAGCGGCACAAAATCAATCAGCGGCGAGAGCCAGCGCATGTACCACTGCTGGCTGATGGAGGTATACACCGCAAACACCGGACGCACGGGCAAAAACAGCGCCAGCAGGATGCCGTCTATAAAGGAAACATGGTTTGGTGTGATCAAAACGCGTTCGCCGCTAAGCGCCCGGGTGTCGCCAGTGATGCGGATGCGAAAAAGAATACGGAAAAGCGTACGGAAGAACCCAAATAGCATCTCAACTCCCTTTGCCAGCCAGTGTGGAGGGTTATTAGTAAATGGTGGCAGATTACACGAGAAGTGATAAGGGAGCGACAGCAAAAGTGGAGGCGAAAAAAAACCTGCGCATCCGCGCAGGTTGGTGCAAGAGATGAGTACGAAACCGTACTAAGAATTCTCACCAATCAATACCTCTGGGATCTCAACTGTATCAACCTCTTTAACGCCCTTGCTATCGGACAATCGCAACAGCCTGAGGCAAAGTGTAACTAAAGGTTCAGATTCACATTTTTCAGACATGACTGGGCGTGTAACGATTACACCGCCAGGGGTGTGCTGCGTCACGTTTGTGGAGAGCGGAAATCCGCTCCCCTTGAATGCACGCCGCTTTTCCGCAACACTATTTGGTGTGTAAACGCTTACCCCCAATAAGAAGGTAATGAATGGCGACAATAAAGGATGTGGCCCGTCTGGCTGGCGTGTCGGTGGCAACCGTCTCGCGCGTGATTAATGATTCACCAAAGGCCAGTGACGCATCACGTCAGGCGGTACAAAGCGCCATGGAATCCCTGAATTATCATCCCAATGCCAACGCTCGCGCGCTCGCCCAGCAGTCCACAGAAACGATTGGTCTGGTGGTGGGCGATGTTTCTGATCCCTTTTTCGGCGCCATGGTGAAAGCGGTTGAACAGGTTTCCTATCAGACAGGCAATTTTTTGCTGATCGGCAATGGCTATCATAACGAACAAAAGGAACGCCAGGCCATTGAACAGCTGATCCGCCACCGCTGCGCGGCGCTGGTGGTTCACGCTAAAATGATCCCGGATGCCGAACTGATTCACCTGATGAAGCAGATGCCCGGAATGGTGATTATCAACCGCATCATTCCCGGCTTTGAGAAACGCTGTGTGGCCCTCGACGACCGCTACGGCGCCTGGCTTGCCACGCGGCACCTGATTCAGCAGGGCCATACCCGGATTGGCTATCTCTGTTCCAATCACCCCATTTCTGATGCGGAAGACCGTCTGCAGGGCTACTACGATGCCCTGCGTGAAAACGGGCTGCCGTGTAATGACCGTCTGGTGGCCTACGGTGAACCGGACGAGAGCGGCGGTGAACAGGCCATGACCGAACTGCTGGGCCGCGGACGGAATTTCACGGCGGTTGCCAGCTATAACGACTCTATGGCCGCAGGGGCAATGGGGGTGTTGAATGACAACGGAATTGAGGTACCGGCAGAAATTTCGCTGATTGGCTTCGACGACGTGCTGGTCTCCCGCTACGTTCGCCCGCGTCTGACCACCGTGCGCTACCCAATCATCACCATGGCAACGCAGGCCGCCGAGCTGGCGCTAGCGCTGGCTGAACAGCGCCAGCCGCCGGAAATTACCCATCTGTTTAGCCCGACGCTGGTCCGTCGTCACTCCGTCGCGTCGCCTGCAGAAGCGCAGAGCGAATAACGGTAGAGGTGCACCCGCGTGTTGGGGTATTCCAGCCCATCACCGATATACTGCCAGCCGTAACGTTCGTAAAAGTCGCGGCAGGCAGACCAGAGATGGAGCTCCTCATACCCGGACTGCGCGGCGTAAGCGATAACATGCTGCTGAAGCTGCCCCGCCAGCCCTTTGCCTCGCGCCGCGTCGTCAACGTAGAGCGCCGCCAGCCACGGACAGAGATCCTGACGGGTGATCAAATCGCAGCGCCAGAGTCCCACCGTGCCAAGAAGCTGTTCGCCGTCAACGGCAATAAACGTCAACGGTAATGCCCCAGGCGTCTGGCTGTGCTCAACAATGCTGTGGAAAAATGCCCGAGGAAGCCCTTCGCCAAAGGCCTGCCAGATCCAGTCGGTAACCTGCTCTGCGAAGTGTGGCGCCTTGTAAAGCGGGAGGATGACAGCCTTATTCATGTTTCACCTGCATTTTCTCATGTATTTACTGGCCTGATGCTCCAGCCCGGTTCGGTGATTATCTTACCAGAGTCAGGCTATTGAGTTTGACTTCAGGCTGGCCGGACGAATCGTTACCAAAAAGCGTGATCGTGGCAGAGTTTTTGCGCTTCCCGCATCGCTTATACGGCATAAGCTCTGTGGTAAACTGCAGATCGTTACGTGGAAGCAGGAATATAGAATGGCAACAATGCTGGATGTATCACTGCGCGCGGGCGTGTCGAAGGCCACGGTATCGCGCGTGCTGAACGGCACAGGTCAGGTAAAAGAGAGTACGCGTCAGCAGGTGTTTGCTGCGATGGAAGAGCTGGGCTATCGCCCGAACTTTCTCGCGCGCTCGCTGGCTAACCAGACCAGCAACAGCATTGGTCTGGTCGTCTCGACCTTTGACGGCTTTTATTTTGGCCGCCTTCTCCAGCAGGCGTCGCGGCAGACCGAAACTCACGGGAAACAGCTGATCGTCACCGACGGTCACGACGCGCCGGAACAGGAAGAGCAGGCGGTGCAGATGCTGGCCGATCGCCAGTGCGATGCCATCGTGCTTTACACGCGCTACATGAGCGAAAAAGCGATCGTCAAACTGATGAACACCGTGAAAACGCCGCTGGTGGTCATTAACCGTGAAGTGAGCCAGGCGCCGGATCGCTGCGTGTTCTTCGAACAGCAGGATGCCGCGTTTAAGGCCGTGGATTACCTGATCGGCCAGGGCCATCGGGAGATCGCCTGTATCACCGTCCCGATCCACACTCCCACGGGTAAAGCGCGGCTGATGGGCTATCGCAAGGCGCTGGAAAAGCACGGTATCCGTCTGGACGAGCGTCGGATAAAGTACGGCGATGCAGGAATGACGCGGGGATACGAGCTTTGCAAGGAATTGATTGCCGACGGAGTACCGTTTAGCGCCCTGTTTGCCTGTAACGACGATATGGCGCTGGGGGCGTCCAAAGCGTTGCACCAGGCGGGGCTGAAAATCCCGCAGGATATCTCCCTGTTCGGCTTTGATGATGCCCCAAGCGCGAAATGGCTGGAGCCTGCGCTCTCGTCGGTTTATCTGCCCATCGACAATATGATTGTCACCGCCATCGATCAGGCGATCCGGCTGGCAAGAAACCAGCCGGTCGATGCCATCCCGCCGTTTACCGGCACGCTGGTGTTACGCGATTCGGTCACAACGGGGCCGTACTTTCATCAGATGAGTTCTAAAGCCAGCAGTTCCTGAATGGTCTGGCGACGGCGTATCAGCCGCGCCTTGCCATTATCAAACAGCACTTCCGGCAGCAGCGGGCGACTATTGTAGTTAGAGGACATAGACGCCCCGTAGGCACCGGTGTCGTGCAGCACAAGATAATCACCCGGTTTGACCTCTGGCAGCGCGCGGGTCTCCACTTTGCCGCCCTCCTGCTGGGTAAACACGTCACCCGATTCGCACAGCGGCCCCGCAACGACCGTCTCAACGCGCGGCGCCTGCGTTAAATCGCGGCCGTCGGCAGCCAGGGCGGTAATGTGGTGATAGCTACCGTACATGGACGGACGCATCAGGTCGTTAAAGCCTGCATCAATCAAGACGAAGTGGCGAGACCCCATCTCTTTCACGCTGCGGACCTGCGAAACCAGCACGCCGGCTTCCGCCACCAGGAAACGACCCGGCTCAATTTCCAGCTTCACCGCGTGGCCCAGATGCGCGGCAATTTGATCGCGCGCGGCGCTCCACAGACCGTAATAGTGATCGGTATCGATCGCCTCTTCCCCTTCGCGATAAGGAATGGAGAGACCACCGCCCGCAGAGATCGCCTCCAGATCCTGACCGAAGTCGACAACCTGGCGCACCATCGCGCCGCACACCTGTTCCAGGTGGCCATAATCCACCCCAGAGCCAATGTGCATATGAATACCCACCAGCTTCAGGTTGTAGCGCTGTAACACCTCCAGCGCGGCAGGCATGTCGGCATACCAGATCCCGTGCTTGCTGTTTTCGCCGCCGGTATTGGTTTTTTGGCTGTGGCCATGGCCAAAGCCCGGGTTTACGCGCAGCCAGACGCGGTGGCCGGGAGAAACCTGACCGAGCTGCTCGAGCATATCAACAGAACCGGCATTTACCGGGATCTGCAGTTCGTGAACGCGCGCCAGCGTCGCATCGTCGATCACATCGGCAGTAAAGACGATCGCGTCGCTGTCGGCTTTCGGATCGTATCCGGCTACCAGCGCGCGCTCGATTTCGCCGAGTGAAACGGAGTCAACCTTCACGCCCTGCTCGCGCATCAGGCGCAGAATATGAATATTGGAGCAGGCCTTCTGGGCAAAACGCACCACGTCGAACTGATGCAGGGCGGCGATCTTTTCGCGGACGATCTGCGCGTCGTAGACCCACACCGGACAGCCAAACTCGGCAGGCAGGCGCAGCAGGTTGTCGGCGTTCAAATCGGTATCAGTCTGGTTCAGCGGGCGTGGCATGGTCTTCTCCGGATAAATGCGTTTTGATGATTACGCCACAGCGCAAGGAGAATAAAAAATATCGTTTTATCGCGAGTCTATGCAAAAATGATATGGTCACTTCTCTGCTTTCAGGTGCCCTATGCCCGCCGTCAATTTACGCCATATCGAGATTTTTCACGCCGTGATGACCACCGGCAATCTCACCGAAGCCGCACAGATGCTGCATACCTCGCAGCCGACGGTGAGCCGCGAGCTGGCGCGCTTCGAGAAAGTGCTGGGGCTGAAGCTGTTCGAACGCACCCGGGGCCGGCTTCACCCGACGGTACAGGGGTTACGCCTGTTTGAGGAAGTTCAGCGCTCCTGGTACGGGCTGGACAGAATCGTGAGCGCCGCGGAAAGCCTGCGCGAGTTTCGCCAGGGCGAGCTGTCGATTGTCTGCCTGCCCGTCTTTTCGCAATCCTTTTTGCCGATGCTGCTCCAGCCCTTTCTGGCCCGATACCCGGAGGTCAGCCTCACCATCGTGCCGCAGGAATCTCCCCTGCTTGAAGAGTGGCTTTCGGCTCAGCGCCATGATTTAGGGCTAACCGAAACCCTCACCACCCCAGCGGGCACGGCGCGCACGGAGCTGCTCTCGTTAGATGAAGTGTGCGTTCTGCCCGCCGGGCATCGGCTTGCCGGTAAGGCGGTGCTCACGCCGGAGGATTTCCACGGGGAAAACTACATCAGCCTGTCGCAGACCGACAGTTACAGACAGCTGCTGGATACCCTGTTTGCCGAGCATCAGGTCAAACGGCGAATGGCGGTGGAAACGCACAGCGCGGCCTCGATTTGCGCGATGGTGCGTGCCGGCGTCGGCGTCGCGGTGGTCAATCCACTCACGGCACTGGATTATGCGGGAAGCGGGATCGTCATCCGCCGCTTTAGCGTGTCCGTCCCGTTCACCGTGAGCCTGATCCGTCCGCTACACCGTCCGGCTTCCGCGCTGGTGGACGCTTTCACCGAACACGTCATGGAGCACGCGCGTCAGGTGGCGCTTCGCTTACCTGACCTGCAGGGCCCATTATGACAACATAAACGCCACGGCATCCGCAGCATGAATAGCGGTGGTATCAAATACCGGAAGAGGGCTTCGCTCAACGGGTACCAGCAAACCGATCTCCGTGCAGCCGAAGATCACCCCTTCAGCCCCCTGCTGCGCGAGTTTTTCGATGACGCTGACGTAGAAGGCGCGGGAGGTTTCGCTGAAGGTGCCGAGACAGAGCTCATCAAAGATAATTTGATTGATGCGCGCCCGGTCTTCTTCTTCAGGGATCAGGCTTTCGATCCCAAACTCGCTGCGCAAACGCCCGCGATAGAAATCCTGCTCCATGGTGTAGCGTGTGCCCAGCAGCGCTACGCAGCGCATCCCGGATGCCGCAATTGCGCGCCCGGTCGCGTCAGCGATATGCAGGAACGGCAGCGAGCAGCGGTTCTCAATATGCGATGCCACCTTGTGCATGGTATTGGTACAAAGCAATATCCCCTCGGCCCCAGCCCGCTCTAGCCCCAGCGCCGCCTGGGCCAGGATCGCCCCGGCTTTATCCCACTCGCCGCTCGACTGGCAGGCTTCGATTTCATGAAAATCCACGCTGTGCAGCAGCAGGCTTGCGGAGTGCAGACCACCCAGATGCTGCTTCACCCCTTCGTTAATCAGGCGATAATAAGGGATTGTCGATTCCCAGCTCATTCCACCTAACAGGCCGATCGTTTTCATCATCCCTCCTTTTCGTTGATTTCTTCTTTTAACACAACCGGTGCCAATAAAAAAAGGCGCTCTGTTCAGCGCCTTGTTAAACAAAAATCGGTTATCTCCTGCATACGCTGGAATACGTAGACAGGCAATACGATCACACGCCAATATTCCGCAGCTTCTCCCCGGCCATCAGCTTGCGCTCGATGTGTTCCAGCGTCACGCCTTTGGTTTCTGGAATCAGCCAGAACGTGACGCCAATAAATGCCACGTTCAGCACCGTATAGAGCCAGAACGTTCCCGCTGCACCAATCGCGTCCAGCAGCGTCAGGAAGGTCGCGCCGATGATCATGTTCGATACCCAGTTGGTGGTCGTGGAACAGGTGATGCCAAAGTCGCGGCATTTGAGCGGCTGAATTTCGGAGCACAGGATCCACACCACCGGCGCGGCGCTCATCGCGTAACCTGCGATACACATCATGGTCATCCCGACAGAAAGCCAGGAGAGTCCGCTGGAAGCCGTGCCGTTATCAAACTGCATCAGGCAGTAGCCGAGGATCAGCGTGCCGAGCGCCATCACGCTGAAGCCAATTTTCAGCGCCGGTTTGCGGCCCGCCTTGTCCACGGTGAATACGGCAATAAAGGTGGCAAACATGAAGGTCAGCCCGACCACCAGGGTGGCGATCATCTGCTGTTCGGTGGTGGTGAACCCGGCCATTTTGAAAATGCGCGGCGCGTAGTACATGATGATGTTCATGCCGGTGAACTGCTGCATCGCCTGCAGCAGCATGCCGAGGAAGACCGCCCGGCGCACGTTGCGGTTGATTTTAAACAGCGCCCAGCCCCCCTGCTTGAGCTTCAGGCTTTCGCGGATCTCGTTCAGCTCCTCGCGGGCTTTTTCAGAGGTATCGCGCAGCATGCGCAGCACCTCTTCCGCCTCCACGTGGCGCCCTTTTTGCGCCAGCCAGCGCGGGCTGTTCGGCAGGAAAATCACTAAGACAATCAGCACCACCGCTGGCAGCGCCAGCACGCCGAGCATTGCGCGCCAGTTGCCGCTGTAGCTGAAGTAGGTGTCAGACAGGAACGCCAGCACGATACCGAGCGTGACCATCAGCTGATACATGCTGATCATCTTCCCGCGCACGTTCTCGCTCGCCATTTCGGAGAGATAAAGCGGTGCCGTGTAGGAGGCAATCCCCACCGCCACGCCCAGCAGCACGCGGGAAAGCAGCAGAACCTCAACGTTTGCGGCAAAGGCGGAGCCAATGGAGCCGGCGACAAAAAGAATCGCCCCGGCCATCAGGCTGTATTTGCGCCCCAGGCGAAACGAGAGCCAGCCGTTGAACAGCGCGCCGATGGCCGCGCCGAGCATCATGCTGCTCACCACCCACTCCTGCAGGCGGCTGCTCAGGGTAAAGTGATCGGTAATAAAGGGCAATGCACCGGCAATGACGCCAATATCCAGTCCAAATAACAGGCCCGCCACGGCGGCGGCAATAGAGACAAACTGGTTCATGCGGCGAGTATCACGCAGCGCAGCGGGCATTAGGGTAGAGTCATTTATAGATGTCATATTTTCCTGCCTGAACAGTGAAATTCGTTAAGTGAAATTACGAGATAGCGAGAAAAAGTGTCAGGCGGGAAAAGGTGAAGATATGGATTATTTCGCTGCGACATAGCGTTCTGTGATGGACATTACAATTTCAACTAACGCTGAATAATCACATGCTTTTACTAATCATCTAATTTTTAAAGATTAAAAGTGTGATGACTGTCGTTCATGACTTTTTAGTATGGATTTTCCGTGTTTATCCATATGGATTTTGACAATTTTTAAGCAAAAAAAACCTCTGCCCAAAAGCAGAGGTCCAGACCCGATGCGGGCTATCGCGCCAGCCAGCCGCCATCGACCGCCACGGTGTAGCCGTTGATATAGTCCGATGCCGACGAGGCCAGAAAGACCACCGGCCCCATCAGATCGCCCGGAAGCCCCCAGCGCCCCGCCGGAATGCGGTCGAGGATTTCCGCGCTACGCTGCTCGTCCGCACGCAGCTGCTGCGTGTTGTTGGTCGCCATGTAACCCGGCGCAATCGCATTCACATTGATGTTGTGTTTCGCCCACTCGTTTGCCAGCAGGCGGGTCACGCCCATCACGGCGCTTTTGGAGGCGGTGTAAGACGGCACGCGGATACCGCCCTGGAACGAGAGCATGGAGGCAATATTCACGATCTTGCCGCCGTTCCCCTGCGCAATAAAGTGCTTTGCCGCCGCCTGGGACATGAAAAATACGCTCTTGATGTTCAGATCCATCACGTCGTCCCAGTCGCGCTCGCTGAAATTGATCGCATCTTCACGGCGAATCAGCCCGGCGTTGTTGACCAGAATGTCGATGTGACCGAATTCCGCCACCGCGCGATCCAGCAGTTCAGGAATGGCATCGATTTTACGCAGGTCGGCGGTCAGGCTCAGGAAGCGGCGGCCCAGGGCCGTCACGCGCTCGAGGGTTTCCGTCGGTTCAACGATATTAATTCCGACGATATCGCAGCCCGCTTCCGCCAGGCCTAACGCCATCCCCTGACCCAGCCCGGTGTCACACCCGGAAACCACCGCCACTTTTCCCTGCAGAGAGAATGCATCCAGAATCATGTTTATTCCTTACTCTTTCAGAGCCTGTCACTCACAGGCAGGTTTATGCGTCACTGCCCGCGACTAGCGCAGATCGCTGACCGCAACATGGTCCATATCATCAAAGACCTGGTTTTCACCCACCATTCCCCAGATAAAGGTGTAGGCTTTTGTCCCTACGCCGGAGTGAATAGACCAGCTCGGCGAAATCACCGCCTGCTCGTTGTGCATCACGATATGGCGCGTTTCCTGCGGCTGTCCCATCATGTGGAACACACAGGCGTCCTCATCCATGTTGAAGTAGAAGTAGACTTCCATGCGGCGCTCGTGGGTATGGCACGGCATGGTATTCCACAGGTTGCCCGGCGCAAGTTCGGTCAACCCCATGCTGAGCTGGCAGGTCTCCAGCACGTCCGGCACGAAGTATTTATTGATGGTGCGGCGGTTGCTGGTGAGGTTGTCGCCCAGCGTCACGGGCGCGACGTCTGCCGGGGTCACTTTTTTGGTTGGACAGGTGGCGTGGGCCGGCGCGCAGTTGTAGTAGAATTTCGCAGGCCTGCTGGCGTCGATGCTGGCAAAGACCACGTCTTTTGCCCCTTTACCTACGTACAGCGCCTCGCGATGGCCAATTTCATAGCACTGTCCGTCTACGGTGATGGTGCCCGGCCCGCCGATGTTAATCACCCCCAGCTCGCGACGTTCGAGGAAATAATTCACGCCCAGCTGTTTACCGACCTCACCGCCCACGGAGACGCTTTTCGTGACGGGCATTATTCCGCCCACAACAATGCGGTCGATATGGCTGTAAACCATGGTGTACCTGTCAGCCTCGAATATCTGCTCGACTAAAAATGCCTTACGCAGCCCCTGCGTATCCAGCGTTTTGGCGTGCGCGCTGTGGATGCTTTCTCTGACGTCCACGGTAACCTCCAGATGTGGTCATGCCCGAAGGCGGGAAGTAAAACGAAACAGCGTTCCGTTTTACATAATGAGCACATACTATCGGCATAAAGTGGGCTTTTCAATTATATTTAAAACAACGTTTCATTTTTATTTTTGTTTATCGCGGAATTGATGCCCGGATCACGCTAAAACCGTCGGGAGATAAAGATCACGATAAAAAAAACCTCCCGGAGGAGGTCTTTTTTTAATGAGGAAAATTAGCGTTCAATGGCCAGCGCCACCCCTTGTCCGCCGCCTATACAGAGCGTGGCAATCCCTTTGCGGGCGTTGCGCTTCTTCATTTCGTGGACCAGCGAAACCAGGATCCGGCAGCCGGACGCCCCGATCGGGTGCCCCAGCGCGATCGCCCCACCGTTTACGTTGACCCGCAGCGGATCCCACTCCAGCATTTTTCCGACGGAGATCGCCTGCGCGGCATAGGCTTCGTTCACTTCGATCAGATCCACATCAGAAAGCTGCCACCCCGCACGCTCCAGACAGCGACGGGTCGCATAGACCGGCGCGATCCCCATTAACGCAGGATCCACGCCCACGCTGGCGAATGCCTTAATGCGGGCCAGCACGGGAAGATCGAGTTCGAGGGCTTTGCTTTCGCTCATCATCATCACGGCCGCGGCGCCGTCGTTAATGGAAGAGGCATTTCCCGCCGTGACCGAGCCCTGCATTTCAAACGCAGGATTCAGCCTCGCCAGCCCTTCAGCGCTGGCGTCGGTGCGCGGCTGCTCATCGGTATCCACGACGATAACCTCGCCCCCCTGACGCTGCGTGCTGACCGGGACAATTTCGTCGCGAAAACGGCCGGAATCAATCGCCGCACGCGCTTTTTGCTGCGAGCTTAACGCATAGGCATCCTGCACCTCACGGCTGATGCCGTACTCGCGCGCCAGGTTTTCCGCCGTTACGCCCATATGATAATCGTTGAAGGCATCCCACAGCCCGTCATGCACCAGGCTGTCGAGCAGCTGGCTGTTGCCCAGCTGCGCGCCGGTACGGCTGTCGGTCAGGACGTGCGGCGCGCGGCTCATATTCTCCTGCCCGCCCGCAATGATTACGTCCGCCTCACCACACTGAATGGCCTGCGTCGCGAGATGCAACGCTTTTAATCCTGAACCACAGACGTCGTTGATAGTGATAGCGGAGACGGTATTGGGCAGTCCGCCCTTCAGCGCCGCCTGTCGCGCAGGGTTTTGCCCGGCACCGGCCGTGAGGACCTGTCCCAGAATCACCTCATCAACTTCATGTGCTGCGATCCCGCTACGTTCTACCAGCGCTTTCACCACCACGCTGCCCAGGTCAACCGCCGAGTGACGCGCGAGCGCTCCCTGAAAACAGCCGATAGCTGTACGCAACGCACCCACTATTACGACATCTTTCATCACGACCTCTGTGTTAAATGACATGACGATAGTAGAGGATTGTTACTGGCAATTATCTTAATTGTTTAAAAATAGTGAGTTTAATCACAAGGATCAGCGTGCATCCTGCAGATACTGCCGCAGCCAGCTTCCGGCAACGCCGGGAGGGGATCGTTTATTCCACAGCAGATCGATGCCGATCGCCCGCGGCCAGCCGGGAACATTGAGCTGTACCAGGGATTTCGCGGCGGCAAATTCCTCCACCAGCGCGCACGGCAAGACGCACCAGCCAAATCCCTGTACCGCCATACTCAAGAGTAACAGGTAATTCGGGGCTGACCAGACGGGCCCGCGCGCGATCTCCGCCTCACGCTCAAGATAGGTGCTCAGCCGCAGCTCTCGCCAGCCGTGCAGCTCGTCACGCTGAACGTCATCCTGCCCGGCCAGCGGATGCGTGGTCGCGACATAGATCGCCATGCGGGTCTGCATCGGCAGCCGGATGGCGCCGATATCCGTAGGATAACCGTCTCGCGCTTCGGTGAGGCCAATCTGCGCGCGCTCCTTTTGCAGCAGATCGATCACGTCCTCCTCCTCGCCAATCAGACATTCGAATTCCGTATGGGGAAAGCGCGCGTCAAACTGCTTCATCATCTCTTCCAGCACGTCCGGGTTGAGGGTATCGGAAAGGACAAACGTCAGACGCGCCTCCGTTTGCGCCGTGAGCGACACCGCCAGCTCATCCAGCCGCGTGCTGGCGGCGAGAATAGCCTGCACGTAGCCCAGCACCTGTTCCCCCTGGGCCGTTAACACCGGCTGGCGGGCCGAACGGTCAAACAGCTCAAATCCCAGATCGGCTTCAAGGTTGGCAATGGACGTGCTGACCGTCGACTGGCTTTTACGCAGCCGGCGTGCGGCCGCAGAGAAAGAGCCTGCTGCAACGGTTTCGACAAACGCGGTCAGGGCTTCGGGTGAATAGCGCATAACCTATCTACTTTTACGATGGATACTATCTTTAATATATCAGCTTTAGCGATAAAAATAGGCCACATCAACGCCCATACTGGCGAATTAACGAGGTCTATCGCTATGCAACATCAGGATGCACTCCAACGTAAACTGCCGGAGCGGATCTTTCATGCTGTCTGTTTTGAAGGGATTGCGACGGCGATCCTCGCCCCTACCGCGGCGTGGTTGATGCAGCGTTCCGTGGTGGAAATGGGTGGGTTGACCATTATTCTGGCCACCACCGCCATGCTGTGGAACATTATTTATAACGTCGGCTTCGACCGTTTCTGGCCTGTTCAGCGCGTCAAACGTACGGCAAAAGTGCGTGCGCTGCATGCGCTGGGGTTCGAATGCGGCTTTATTGTGATTGGCGTGTCGATTGTCGCCGCCGTGCTGGGCGTCACCCTGCTGCAGGCATTCACACTGGAAATAGGTTTCTTCCTGTTCTTCCTGCCGTACACCATGTTCTATAACTGGGCGTACGATAATCTGCGTGAGAAATTTCTTAAGCGCCGCCAGCAACGACGCGCCCTGGCAGGCTGAACCGCCTCTGGCCGGACGCCCGTTCCGGCCCGACGTCTTCGAAGCAACTGCGCTCTTAAGGCATAACTATGGTAAATTGCACGCCATTCTGATGGTTTGATAGTTGATACGTTGCTCTAATGTCGAAAATTTGGTCAAAAGATGAGACTCTCTGGAGTTTCGCTCTCTACGGCACGGCCGTGGGCGCAGGAACGCTCTTCCTGCCCATTCAGCTGGGCTCCGCAGGCGCAATCGTCCTGTTTATTACCGCCCTCGTGGCCTACCCCTTAACCTACTGGCCGCACAAAGCGCTGGCGCAATTTATCCTGTCGTCGAAAACGAAAGGCAACGAAGGGATCACCGGCGCCGTTTCGCACTATTACGGCAGGAAGATCGGCAACCTGATCACCACGCTCTATTTCATCGCCTTCTTTGTGGTGGTGCAGATTTATGCGGTGGCCATCACCAACTCGTTAACCGAGCAGCTGGCAAAACACCTGACGGTAGACACCACCGTTCGCGTGCTGGTTAGCCTGGGCGTGGTGCTGGTCCTGAATCTGATCTTCCTGATGGGACGGCATATCACGATAAAAGTGATGGGCTTCCTGGTGTTTCCGCTGATCGCCTATTTCCTGTTTGTCTCGCTCTACCTGATCGGCAGCTGGCAGCCCTCGCTGCTGACCAGCCAGATGGCCGTCGATCGCCATACGCTGCACCAGGTCTGGATTTCGATTCCGGTGATGGTGTTTGCGTTCAGCCACACGCCGATTATCTCGACGTTTGCCGTTGACCGCCGCGAGAAGTTCGGGGACGAGGCCATGGCTAAATGCAAGAAAATCATGAAGGTGGCATACCTGATTATCTGCCTGAGCGTGCTGTTCTTCGTCTTCAGCTGCCTGCTCTCTATTCCGCCGTCGTATATTGTGGCCGCCAAAGAGGAAGGGGTGACAATCCTGTCTGCGCTGTCGATGATGCCCTCTTCACCGGCGTGGCTCGGCATTTCCGGGATTGTCGTGGCGATTATTGCGATGTCGAAATCGTTTCTCGGCACCTATTTTGGGGTGATTGAAGGGGCGACGGAGATCGTGAAGTCGTCGCTGAACCAGGTGGGCGTGAAAAAGAGCCGCGCCTTTAACCGCGCGATTTCTATTATGGGGGTGTCGTTAATCACCTTTGCCGTCTGCTGCATTAACCCGAACGCCATTTCGATGATTTACGCCATCAGCGGCCCGCTTATCGCCATGATCCTGTTTATCATGCCGACGCTGTCGACGTATCTGATCCCCTCCCTGAAACAGTACCGTTCCATTGGCAACCTGCTGACGCTGATCGTCGGGGTGCTGTGCGTGTCGGTGATGTTTGTCGGCTAATTCCCTTTCCTGCCCGGCGCGCTGCCGGGCAGGCCATTCAACCCCGGCCTCCTGCTTACAGCGGAAAAGGCCTGTCCTGCACCACCGTTTTCATGACAAGCGTTGAGCGAAGATGCTGCACGCCGGGCATAGCGGAGAGCTTCTCGTCGTAAAGCTTCTGGAAAGCGGAAAGGTCGCGGGTCACGACGTGCATCAGATAATCAGGATCGCCAAACAGGCGCTGAGCCAGCACAATCTGCGGGATCTCCTCCACCGCCTCTTCAAACGCGCTGACCGCCTTGCGGTCACCCTCTTTCAGCGTCGCGAACACTATCGCCAGGAAGTTAAACCCCATTTTGGCGGGGTCGAGGCTGGCACGGTATCCCGTTATGGCCCCGCTTTGCTCCAGCGCCCGCACGCGACGATGGCACGGCGAAAGGCTCAGATTCACCCGCTCAGCCAGTTCGGTAAGCGACAGGCGGCCGTCAGACTGCAGTTCAGCAAGAATTTTTCTATCGATGCTATCCATGTGGAAGATTTTCTCATTTTCACCGTGTTATGAGCATAACATTGAAAGCCTATTTCGCAGTGTTAGCGATATTCTTTTTCGCAACGTATAACGCACTGCGGGAGTATTTCAGGACGATGGAAATGAGTATTGTGGCCGGCTTTTGGGTGGTTTCGTTTCTGCTCATCATGACCCCGGGGGCCGACTGGGCCTACGCTATTAGCGCCGGAATTAATGGACGCCGCGTGGTCCCGGCGGTGATGGGGCTGATGTCCGGGCATCTGTTAGCCACGCTCATTGTCGTGGCTGGCGTGGGGGTCGTGATTGCTCAACATCCGCTGGCGTTAACCGGGCTGACCCTCGCGGGGGCCGCGTATCTCCTGTGGCTCGGCATCGGACTGTTGCGTCACCCTGCCGCCCCGGAAAAGGCCAGCCACCACGCGGGAAACTGGCGACAGTGGGCGGTGAAAGGGCTCTGTATTAGCGGCCTAAACCCGAAAGTGTTTTTGCTGTTCCTGGCCCTGCTCCCGCAGTTTACAGACCCGACCGGGAGCTGGTCGTTAGCAATGCAAATGTCCACGCTTGGGATGATGCACCTTATCACCTGTACGCTGGTCTATCTGCTGGTGGGGTATGGTTCGAAAGCGGTGCTGGCGACCCGGCCACAGGCGGCCCGTCTGGTGAGCAGGGCATCGGGAGGGTTGATGGTGCTGATAGCGCTGGTACTGCTGTTTGAGCAGGTGAGATAACTGTCTTTTTTGCCGGGTGGCGCTGCGCTTACCCGGCCTACATTTCACAACGATATCAATTAATTGCACAATTCATTGTAGGCCCGTGCAAGCGTAGCGCCGCCGGGCGAAACTCACAAATCGCACGTTGTCAGCAGTCTGAAAAAACACCGGCCATCGCCGGTGTGAGTTACGCCCGAATGTCGTCATATTCCCGCGTTTTATCAAACTCATGTTTCGCGAACGGGCACAGCGGAATAATTTTGCGGTTCTCACCGCGCATCTTCTCCACCACTTTCGCCACCAGCTGTTTACCGACGCCCTGCCCTTTCAGGCTCTCATCCACATCGGTGTGCTCGATAATGCTCAGGTGCTCGCCGGTCGGCACGAAGACAATCTCCGCGACCTGGTTGCCGTTCGCATCATTCACGTAAAACTTGTTATGGCCTTCCAGAATATCCATGGTTCCTCGCTTATTTTTGGCGATACTTCAGCGCACCGCTCGGGCAGGTATCAATCACGCGGACAACCGTTTCAACGTCCACTTCATCGGGAATAATCCACGGCTTACGTTTCAGATTAAACAGCTTTGCGCTCCCACGCACGCAGTTACCGGAGTGTTTGCAGATCCCGGTGTTGAAGTAGACGTCAATTTTCTCGCCGGTATAGGCCCGGTAACCCGCATCCAGTAGCTCTTTATCCATGACATTGCCTCTGTAATTATTATCGTGCTGAATGAAGAATAGCCTGACGGGATCCTGATGGCTATATACCCGTCATACTTCAAGCTGCAGGTGCGTTGGCTGCACTCACTCACCCCAGTCACGTACTTATGTACGCTCCCGGGGATTCGTTCCCTTGCCGCGTTACTCGGCCTGTGGCCTCGCCCCTTCGGGGCCAGCGCAAGCGCTGTTCAAAACGGCAAGCCGTTTTGTCCTGCAACTCGAGTTATTTAGGGTATAACGCCGAAAACGAAAAGCCAGGTCACAACTCTTTTCTTGCCAGATTGCGTCCGCTATTTGCCCATGTCAGGCTCGGCAAATGTCACTTTTACATAACATCCGCAGGTTGAATGAAACGCAGACTCTCATTTCAGGTAAAGCTGTTTTTAGCGCTGGTGTGCTTCTCCTGCCTGCTGTTAGTTCTGCTGGGAACGATCCTGTTTCATTTTATTGACCGGCAGCTCCATCACGATCTCGGCCAGCGCGCCCGGGTGCAGGCCAGCCAGATCGCGCTGATGCCGGGTCTGGCGGCCATGGTCGCGGCCAGAGATATTCCGGGGATAGCCCGGTTAATTCAGCCGCTACGCGCCGAAAGCGATGCCAGCTACATTGTGATTGGCGATACCGAGGAACAGCACCTCTATCATTCGGAATCCCCGGAGCGCGTAAATTTACCGATGATCGGCGGGGATAATGCGGAGGTATTACAGGGCAAAACCATTATTTCCGTGCGCCAGGGCGGGATTGGGGTTTCACTGCGCAGCAAAGCGCCGATCTTTAACGCGCAGCACCAGGTGATTGGTATTGTCTCGGTCGGCTATCTGACCTCCTATATTGCCAATATTAACGCCCGCATTCTCTGGCAGTCCGGGCTGTACGGCGCGGGGCTTCTGCTGCTGCTGTTTATGTTCTCCTGGCTGTTTACCCGCAATCTCAAAAAACAGATGTTCCGACTGGAGCCGAAAGATATCGCTCAGCTGGTTTTGCAGCAGCGCGCGCTATTAGAAGCGATGTATGAAGGGGTATTTGCCGTCAATGATGAGAAGCAGCTGATTTTAATTAACCGCGCCGCACGAGAAATGCTGGATATCCGGCAAAGTGAGAAAGAACTTATCGGCAAACCGCTGGAAGACGTTCTGCAGACGTCGCCGGGCTTTTTATCCCAGCGCTACGCCTCGGTGAGCAGTGGCAGCCACGACCAGATTGCCGTGCTGAACCAGCGGGAGGTAATCGTCAACCGCGTCGCGATTGAGGTCGAACCGGGCGTTGAAAGCGGCTGGGTCTACAGCTTTCGCGACAAAAATGACATTAACACGCTCAGCAGCCAGCTCAGTCAGATCAAGCGCTATGCGGATAACCTGCGCATTATGCGCCACGAGCAGCTGAACTGGACCGCCACGCTGGTGGGCTTGCTGCAGATGAAACACTATGACGAGGCGATTCGCTACATTCAGGTGCAGTCCGAAGGCGCGCAGCGCGTGCTGGACTTTGTCTCCGCCCGTTTTTCTTCTCCCGCGCTGTGCGGGCTGCTGCTCGGAAAATACGTCAGCGCGCGCGAAAAAGGCATCGAACTGCTGTTTGATCCCGCCTGCCAGCTCACCCGCATGCCTGCCACGCTCAACGAAACGGAGCTGATGTCCATTATTGGTAACCTGCTGGATAACGCGGTAGACGCGACCCTTAAGGCTCCGGTCCCCGCGCCGGTGGAACTCTACATTTCTGACCGAAACCAGGAGCTGCTGATCGAGGTGGCCGACCGGGGCTGCGGGGTGGAGGATGCGATGAAGCCGCATATTTTCCGCCAGGGATTCAGCAGCAAGCCGGAACGTGAAAACGACATTGTGGGCACCGAGCACGGTATTGGCCTGTATCTGGTGGCAGGATATATCGACAAGGCTGGCGGCAGCATTGAGATTGCCGACAACACGCCACAAGGGACTATTTTTTCTGTGTTTATTCCGAATGGGCAAAAGCATGACCCGAGCACTTGATGTTGTGATCGTTGAAGATGAGCCGCACCTGGCGGAGCTGCATCGCGAGTATATCGAGCAGAATTTTCATTTGCGCGTGGTGGGCATCGCCGCGTCGATTGAGCAGGCATGCAGCCTGATTCGTCAGCATCAGCCGCGGCTTATCCTGCTGGACAACTATCTCCCGGACGGTAAAGGCGTGGAGCTTATCGATAACCCGCTGCTGAAAAGCTATGAGTGTTCGGTGATCTTCATCACCGCCGCCAGCGATATGCAGACCTGCAGCCACGCCATGCGCAGCGGCGCGTTTGACTACCTCATCAAGCCCGTCTTTTTCCAGCGCCTGCACGCCTCGCTGGAGCGTTTTATGCGCTTCATCCACACCGTACAGCAGGTGAAGGTGGTCGACCAGCATGCGCTGGATCGCCTGTTTCATCTGCCTGCCGCGGAAGCCTCCGTAACGCCGTCCACAAAGGGCATTGAACCCCAGACGCTGGAGCGGATAAAACGCCTGTTCGCCGAGCATCCCGACAGCGCGATGTCGGTTGAAGAGGTGGTAGAAAACGTGGGGATCAGCAAAACCACGGGGCGCCGCTATCTTGAATACTGCGTGGAGAGTGGGTTAATCAGCGTTGAAATGCTGTACGGCAATATTGGTCATCCTCGCCGGTTATACCGCAAAGCCCCCGATAAACGGTAATCCGCAACCGTTCGTTGGCTAACGTTCGCGGATTTTATGGTGTTAATTGCTGAAACGACGGCGACAATCACACTTCGGAATCATTGCCCTCGCCGCCCTATTGTCGGAGGCGCGCTTTACGCTATGTTGACAATTAGTTCCTCAAATGTAACTAAAAGGTTAACTATAATGTCGAACACGTTCCGAATTTCTCTGCTTACCGCTACCGTACTGTTCTCTGCTTCTGCACTGTCTGCCCTGCCGCAGGGTTATCCTGCTGAGTATCAAAAAGTGGTTGATGCCGCCACGAAAGAGGGCAAGGTTGTCATCTATTCCACCACCGACATCAAAGCTGCCGGCCCGCTGATCCAGGGCTTCGAAAAAACCTACCCGGGCATTAAAGTCGAATACAACGACATGAACAGCACCGAGCTGTACAACCGTTTCATCAGCGAACAGGCTTCCGGCGGCGTGAGCGGCGACGTGGTCTGGAGCTCTTCGATGGACACGGGCCTGAAGCTCGCCACCGACTACGCCATGGAGTACAAATCTCCGGAGCAAAGCCAGCTGCCGAAATGGGCGGTCTGGAAAGATAAGGCCTACGGCACCACCTATGAGCCGGTGGTCTTCATCTACAACAAGCGCCTGATCCCGGCCGGTGACGTGCCGGATTCTCACGCCGCGCTGGCGAAGCTGATTGCCAGCCAGACGGACAAATTCAAGAACAAAGTCACCACCTACGATATCGAAAAATCGGGTCTGGGCTTTATGCTCTCGGTGCAGGATCACAACGCCGATCCGAACTACTTTAAGACCCTGGCCGACGTCGCCAAAGGGGGCCTGTCGGTGCAGTCGTCTACCGGCACCATGATGGAGCGCGTCTCCTCCGGTGAAAACCTGATTGGCTTCAACATCCTCGGTTCTTATGCGGAAGCGCGTGCGAAAAACGATCCGTCACTCGGCATCTCCTATCCGAAGGATTACACCCTGGTGCTGTCGCGCGTGTCGTTCATCAGCCAGCAATCGCAAAACAGCAATGCCGCGAAGCTGTGGCTGGACTACGTGCTCTCTGAACAAGGGCAAAGCATTCTGGCCAACCAGGCGGACATTCCCTCCATTCGTAACGATATCGAAGGGAAAAATGATATCGACGGCCTGACCAAAATCCTCGGCAACGCGCTGAAGCCGATCCCGGTTGATGAAACGCTGCTGGAATACCTGCAGCCGAAAAAACGCCTCGAGTACATCAAAGAGTGGCGTACCGCCGCCGGTAAATAAGCGTCTGAGCGCGGCGCTGGCCGCCGCGCTCCCTTATCGACTGAGTTCGTTTTTCTGGGCTGCAACACCAGGGATAACCCATGAATACATTACGCAGAAAGTGGCAAAGCCTGCCGCGAGGCATCGTCGTGCTGATAACCGCCCTGGTTATCTACACGCCGCTGTCGTTTATCGTGATCCAGAGCTTCCTGTCCGCGCCGTTCTTTTCGCCGTCAAAAGAGTGGAGCTTTGAATCATTTGATTTTATTTTCACCGACCCCGATTTTTATAAGGCCCTGAAAAGCGGCTTTATTCTGGCTTTCGGGCTGGTCTTTATCTCTATCCCGCTGGGCGGCGTGCTGGCGTTTCTGATGGTGCGTACCGACCTGCCCGGTCGCCGGCTGATTGAGCCGCTGATCCTGGTCCCGATTTTCGTTTCACCGATGGTGCTGGGCTTCGGCTACGTGGTGGCCGCCGGTCCGGTGGGCTTTCTCTCCCAGTGGGCGGAGGCGCTGATTGGCTTTGTGCCGTGGAATATCTACGACATGTCGAGCATTGTGGTCATTGCCGGCCTGACGCACGTCCCGCACGCCTATCTGTATATCTCGTCAGCGCTGCGCAGCGTGGGCTCCGACGTGGAAGAAGCCGCGCGCACCGCGGGCGCGTCGCCCTGGCAGGTGATGACCTCCGTCAGCCTGCCGATGGTGCGCCCGTCTATTCTGTACGCCACCGTGCTGCTGTTCTTCCTCGGGCTGGAAGTGTTCGGCCTGATGCTGGTCCTCGGCGACCCGGAAGGCAACATGGTGCTGGCGACCTATCTCTATAAGCTGACGAACAAGATGGGCACCCCATCTTATAACCTGATGGCGGCGGTTGCCGTGGTGCTGATCTGCATCACCATCCCGCTGGTGATGCTCCAGCGTCGCCTGATGCGCACCGCCAACCGTTTTGTCACCATGAAGGGCAAGGCCTCCCAGGCCCGCGCGCTGCCGCTGGGTAAATGGCGCTGGGTGGCTGGCGCGGTGATTGCCTTCTGGCTCACCGTCACCATTGGCGTTCCGCTGCTCGGCGTGGTGCTGCGCGCGTTTATCTCCAACTGGGGCGTGGGCGTTTCGCTGTGGGACGAGCTTTCTCTGAACACCTTCCGCACCATCTGGGCGCAGCCCAACCTGCTGCGCGCCATCGTCAACTCCATGGCGATTGGCGTCATTGGCGGCGCGCTGGCCGTGGTGTGCTACCTGTTTGTCGGCATTGCCATGCACCGCAAGCCGGACAACACCACGCGTTTCCTGGACTACAGCGTGCTGGTGCCGCGCGCCGTGCCTGGCCTGCTGGCGGGTCTGGCCTTCCTGTGGGTGTTCCTGTTCCTGCCGATGTGGCTGGATAACTCGCTGAAATCCGGCTGGCTTTCCGGATTCGCCTGGACCGACTGGATGCGCGAAAATGTCATCGTCTGGCTGCGTTCGCTGCGAAGCACCATTTTCAGCGTCTGGCTGGCCTATACCGTGGTGTGGATGGCTTACGGGCTGAGGCTCATCTCTTCCACGCTGCTGCAGGTAGGGCCGGAGCTTGAAGAGGCGGCGCGCAGCACCGGAGCGACGCGCGGGCAGATCACCCGCCACGTTACCATCCCGCTCTCCCGCTACGGCCTTATCGGTTCGTGGCTGCTGATGTTCCTGATCTTTGAACGCGAATACTCAACGGGTGTGTACCTGCTTTCACCCGGCACGGAGACCATCGGCTCGATGCTGGTTTCCCTCTGGGCCGCGGGTGCCATCGATATCGTGGCGGCGCTCTCTTTCATTAACATCCTGCTGGTCGTGGTAGGTCTGGGCATTGCCCTTCGTTTCGGAGTGAAAATACATGATTGAATTAGCGGTTGACGATCTGCACTTAACCTACGGCGACAATCCTGTTTTAAAAGGTGTCTCCATGAACCTGAAGCGCGGCGAAGTGGTCTCCCTGTTAGGCCCCTCCGGCAGCGGTAAAACCACTCTGCTCCGCGCCGTCGCGGGTCTGGAAAAACCGACCCAGGGCTCGATTGTGATTGGCAACAATAAAGTTTACGACGGCACGCCGCGCAGCGAGGTCCCGGCGGAAGAGCGCAACCTGGGGCTGGTATTCCAGTCCTACGCCCTGTGGCCGCACAAAACCGTGTTTGAGAACGTGGCCTATCCGCTCAAGCTGCGCAAAGTCCCGGCCAAAGAGATCCAGCAGCGCGTGCAGGACGTGCTGGACCAGCTGGGTCTGGGCCATCTTGGCAAACGTCACCCGCATCAGCTCTCCGGTGGGCAGCAGCAGCGCGTGGCGATTGGCCGGGCGCTGGTGTACAACCCGCCGGTGATTTTGCTGGACGAGCCGCTTTCCAACCTCGACGCCAAGCTGCGCGAAGAGGCCCGCGTGTTCCTGCGCGAGCTGATTATCAAGCTCGGGCTATCGGCGCTGATGGTGACGCACGACCAGAACGAAGCGATGTCCATTTCCGACCGCATCCTGCTGCTGAACAACGGCAAAATTGAGCAACAGGGTACGCCGCAGGAGATGTACGGCTCACCGAAAACGCTGTTTACCGCCGAATTTATGGGCAGCAACAATCGCCTGCACGGCAAGGTCACCGACGTGCGCGACGGCAGAGCGCGCATCGAAGGGAAAGGCTGGGTGCTGTGGGGCCAGGCGGGCGAAGGGGTACAGAGCGGTAATGACGCCACGGCGGTGATCCGCGTCGAGCGCGTCGCGGTGGTCGAGGGGCCAGGGGAAAATCAGCTTGAGCTGCCGCTGCTCACCAGTATGTATCTCGGCGACCGCTGGGAGTACCTGTTCCGCACGGTGGGGGATGATTTTGTGATCCGTGCGTATGGGCATGAGGTGCGGGATCCGCAGCACTGCCATCTTTCGCTGCCGGAGAAGCATGTGTGGGTGTTCCCGAAAGGGTGATGAGTCAATAATTAATCTGCCATGGCCCGGTAGCGATTCGCTTACCGGGTCTACAAAATAAAGAAATGGGCAGATGCCAGGATTGGTGGCGCTAGTTATTATTGTTAATGCATTCCGACTTAAATATTTACCTGCCCCTTCTTTCCATCCCTACGCATAACGGGTTAAGGCTCCATATCAAAATGTTATTACAGAGCATATAAAGAAAATTTATGCATCATATCCAGCATTTTTGAAAACTGATTGAACATGCTCCGTCAGTCCAACAAGATCTTCATAGGCGATTGGGCCAAAATCAGGATAATGGTTTTCAATATACTCGTTAACATCTTCCATACCTTCACTGACTCTGAGATTATTAACAAACCATCTGTTCCCGGACTGTTTTCCCAGATCGCTTTGATAATGTTTTCGCTCTCCGGTAAATCACCGCACACTATATCCTGTAATCCAGACTAAACCTGCTCCGGCGAAAGATTGCTGTCCTCTGCATACTGTGCATAGGACTGTACCAACTGGCAGTTATACATCATCCCTTTTGGCAAATCGAACCCATCACTCAGAGAGTTATTCTCCACAACAACTCGATCCGACGCACATTGCTCTGATAATGTCTTATCCCTTTTCTTTTAGTGGCTTATTGACCCTGTTGTATTTTATGCCCAAGCTTTTTTCGCTGTTAAGCATTTTGGAGCCACAGACGCTACCGCCGCGCAGTGACGCTCAGGTCTGCCACGCATTTATCATATAAATAGCACGCAGAAGAGCTCCCAACGAACATAACACGGTGTAACCTACTGATATCATTTAATATCCTGCCAAAATAAATTCATATATTATCGAATAATATCGCTATACCTCAAATTCATGTATCAACGATTTGATTCATGCCATTTTTTTAGAGTTTTATAAAAATTAATAACACTATCTAAATCAGTGTTCCACTCTGAAATTTTAACTCCATCTTCATTATGTGTTTTGCGCGAATCAGTAAATTTATTTATCATTTCAGGATTGAATCCCGGACACTCATCCAAAAATAAAATTTTATTTTGAACAAAAACATCATTACCCGAGAAATATAAAATCCAAGTAAATATAAAGTTCGCATCATCAGGCTCATACATTGAAACAACCAATGCAGCATGCTTTTTATTTGTCAATCCCTCTTTAAGAGAGTTTAGCCAGCTAACTTTGTAATTATCTATATTCCAGTAAGATAGTGGAATATTTATTACCTCTGAAAAACCACCAATAATTACCGATGATGGCAAGAAACATTCACCTTCATTATTCACTGGTTTATCCTCAGGGAAAATGCCAAACATATGTTAGTCCTTAATCCTGTTCAAGTTACTGTCATAAGTTCCTATTCTGTTGCCTTTACGATCAAACATTTTCCAACCATTTGTAACATTATGACTATCAATATCGGGAGTAATGTATTTTTTACCATCAGAATAAACCGGCTGCCCATGAGAATTAAATGGTGCTTTCTGTGGTGGGATTCTGGTATCGAATCCTAATTTTTTAGCTGCTTCTTCAGCCTCTTTACCCTTAAGGGCCAGATAAGCTAAATCATCCTTATTCGGCCCTTCTGGAATCGGTGTAACCGTAGTATTGCCGCCAGTATCCGGATTTCCATCATTCTTACCTGTATTGGTTGCCCCCTGACCCGAGGACTGATTATTCCCTGTATTTGAAGGCACATTTCCAGTTACAGTCTGGTCGCCACCAGTGTTTGATGGTCCCGGGTTGATGACCTGCGTACCACCAGTACTGGTGATCGTCTTACCTGTCAGGGACTCATAGGCCGCTTTCTGAGCATCATTTAACTGACTGAGCTGGGAAGGATCATTGAGCGAGGCCACATAGATCAGATGCAGCTGCTCATCTTGTGACAATGTATCCATTGCTGATGTGGATGCACCAATGCCCAGTAAAGCACCCAGACCACTGGCAACCAGGCGATCACGGCAAGCAGAAATTTTCAGACATCCCTGTGCAGCCAGTTTACCGCCCTGTATAACGACACCCAGCGAGTTATTCTCAACCTCCACCTTCGCCGTTTCCGACGCCGTCGCCGCCATGGAGACACTGCCATCCGTCACTGCTGCGCCCGCCAGACCACCTGCGATACTCACGAGGCTACTGACCAGCCGTTTCTCCTCTGCCGTCAGGTCACTGGATTTTTTATCTCCATACAGCGCGCTGACCAGATGGTCAGTCATCGCCGAGGCCGTAATGGCCCCTATGGCACCAGCCTTCAGGCCATCCGCACTGCTCCCGCCACTCAGCTGCGTCAGCGCCGCAGCCACAATACCGTGCAGCGCGGCACGGGCTGTCGGATCTTTCTGCTCCTTGACCAGGGTCGCCAGCAGAGGGGCCGCCCCCGCTGCCGCACCTGCCTTCAGGTTACCGCCAAGCGCACCTGCCAGTAATCCCGCCGCTGCGCTGCCCTTAGTCCAGAAGGCACTCCCCGGACCGTACTCGGTATTCTGATATCCGGGCTGCGTCTTCAGGAACGCTTCCTGCTCCTGCGGCGTATCGCCCTGCAGTTTTCCTTCTGACGCCAGCTTCGCGCCCAGCGCCGCATTGGGGGTAAACTTAACGGCTGATTAAACGATCCCGGCACAGTGGCCGGGATCTGTGTCATTTAGACAGTGGTTCAAGGCGAAGAAGATGAGACTTTGCCTTCTCTATAAGCTGTAAAAACTCATCGCATTGAAATTCAAGAATATTACTTTCATCTGGATAAATAATAATATTCACTGATTTCCTGTCTTCTGATAGTGAGATTTCACCCCACTGGACTCGATTAAAAGACAATTCAGCATAAAGATCTTCCCGATCAACTGAACTACCTACGCTATATTCCAACATATGAGACCTCTATTTAGTTGGTGGTTCACGGAAGCCAATTAATCTTGAACCATCAGAATTAAATCGTAATGCTCGTCCATCAGGAGCTGTAGCTTCAACAACAGTAATCCTTTGTTTATTTTCAAAAACCACTCGGGATTCAATCTTAGTATTTGGATTGTTTAATATTTCGTTAACTATATTCTGAGCTTCCTGATTAAGAACTGACGCTTTTTGACTGGAATAAGAATATGCGGAACCTTCTCTTCCGCCATGCTTTTGTAGTGCTCGTCCGGCATCAGTCAATCCATTTCTGTTAGATGCTGAAGCGGCCTCATTAAGGCGATCTTTTGATGGGGCAGTAGAAGCCCTGTTATTCCGAGCATTCTCCTCATCCTGCGGCTCCCAGCCCCCCGGCGTGCCTGATCCCGCTCCCCCCAGTTCTGCCTTTTCTTCATCCGTCCAATTTGCGCCAGTATTTGGCTGTTCTTTATCATTAGTCAGCGCTTCACCGATTGCTACACCTGCACCAGTGGCGGCAGCAGTCCCGCCTCCTGGCCCAAACCCACCACCTTCCAGCAATGGATTTCTGCATGCCCACGGCTCCTGTGCACACATTGCGCTGTTCAGCGTGTTATTCTCAACAACAACTCTTTCCTGTGCATTCCGGCAGGAACAACACATTTTTCCCTGTTCAGTCAGTGACTTACAGGGTGTTTTTGCTAAGGTACATCTGCTGCTGCAACTTTTTTCGCTGTTAAGCGTTTCAAGGGGATAAAGGCTGATAAAACGATCCCAGCCATTGAGCTGGGATCGTTTTATCAGTTACTGTTTGTTAAATGCTCGTTTCGCCTCATTTAAATTCGAAGAGTTTGCCCCGCCAGAAAAATCTGGATCAGCCGATTGTACAGGGTCATCTTCCCACCCACATACAGGGCAAATTTCATAACAACCCAGCTCATCAATTGTTTTATTTCCACAGCATGGACAAGGATAAGAGCCATTATTCATCATTGTTTTTTCCAATATTCGAGACCTTTCTCTGGTTTAAACATTGTACGCGGTACACCATTTATATCTTTTGAAGCAAAGACATTAGTCGCAGGATTGTAATACAGCGTGTCTCCGTTAGGGCGAGTTTTAGTTAAGGTACCTTGCGGTGGGGTTGTCATAAAATTATGGGCTGCATCAACATATTGCTTAGCATTCTGATACTCAGGAAATTCTTTCCCATATTTTGTCCAGTGTCCATAGGCATTACCCACAGGTTCTGCTTTCTTGGCTTCTGTCCAAATCTGAGTATCTTTAGATTTACCACCAATCGGAACAGCCCCAATTCCAAGACCAGCAGCTCCTGGAAGCGGCTTACCATCTTCGTCAAACAACACCCCGGGCCTGGCAATGTTGTAGACTTTTGGGAGGCGGTCGCCGTGCTCTTTCTCAAGCTCTTCCTCATCATGGCCAGGACTCAGCGTGTTATTCTCAACCTCCACCTTCGCCGTTTCCGACGCCGTCGCCGCCATGGAGACACTGCCATCCGTCACTGCTGCGCCCGCCAGACCACCTGCGATACTCACGAGGCTACTGACCAGCCGTTTCTCCTCTGCCGTCAGGTCACTGGATTTTTTATCTCCATACAGCGCGCTGACCAGATGGTCAGTCATCGCCGAGGCCGTAATGGCCCCTATGGCACCAGCCTTCAGGCCATCCGCACTGCTCCCGCCACTCAGCTGCGTCAGCGCCGCAGCCACAATACCGTGCAGCGCGGCACGGGCTGTCGGATCTTTCTGCTCCTTGACCAGGGTCGCCAGCAGAGGGGCCGCCCCCGCTGCCGCACCTGCCTTCAGGTTACCGCCAAGCGCACCTGCCAGTAATCCCGCCGCTGCGCTGCCCTTAGTCCAGAAGGCACTCCCCGGACCGTACTCGGTATTCTGATATCCGGGCTGCGTCTTCAGGAACGCTTCCTGCTCCTGCGGCGTATCGCCCTGCAGTTTTCCTTCTGACGCCAGCTTCGCGCCCAGCGCCGCATTGGATTCCCGCGCTTTCTGCTCCGCATACTTGCCGTAAGCATCCAGCGCAGAGGTGGCCAGCGCCGCGCCTTCGCTCTGTCCCGACTTCCCTAAAGATAGTCAAAGTACGGTGGTTCACATCCAGTTAGATGTACCTTAAAGCTTGTCATCTCATTGCATCGCATATACTTTAGCCTTAGCCATAGTTCTTCCATCAGCCCTTGGTTATTCAATGTTTTTCGGAAAGAATTGCGGCGCAAAAAATCCCGCCAAAGATGGGCGGGACAAAATATAATCATTTGCCGGTCTACTCTGCTGAGTGTTGGATTTTAATTCTAGATATCACTCTCTTATAACGGCTCTTTTCCAATCATCATCTTTTGAGTTCCGCCACGCACACCACCCTAAAGGGAGGTCTGCTAATATGGTAATAGAATGGTCAATGTTAACTATCTCTTGCAGACTAACTAAAACAGCATCATTTTCATTGACTGAATCAGAACTAATCACATGGAATTGCCAAGCCCCATCGTCACTGTCATGGGAAACATAAGCTATCCACTCTCCTGAGCTAATAATTTTTCTATTTGCAATAACAGCCATGTTTGGTGGCTCCGCAAACTTCCATACTGTATTATCCATTATTGACTACCTCACTTATTCGATTTTTGCGGATTACTGGCTGGCCAACGAAGAGCCGTGGGGCCACATCGATTACAACCGCGA
>OGYD01000389.1_pt1 | contig 37311 bp, 29 predicted proteins | sample 1576441 | NCBI WGS metagenome assembly OGYD01 (sample SAMEA3541537, study PRJEB24748) | human gut metagenome | biome: human gut; feature: human-associated habitat; material: faeces | place: China | collected 2012 | reverse complement strand
GCTGCCGCTACCCTGAACCGTGCCCTTAACTGCCTGGCCGTCCAGACCCAGAGGGGCCTTCAGGTGCTCGTCGTCGATGCTGTGTCCACCGACGAGACGAAGCGCATGCTCGCTACCGCAGAAGAGCGCGATGCGATGCTCGAGTGCCTCCATATCGATTCCGAGAGCGCCTCTGACTGCTTCAACCTGGGTCTCGAGCGTGCCGAAGGTACCTACGCCTTCCTCATGGATGCAACAGATACACTCGCGCCACGTACGCTCGAAGAGCTCTACGAGGTGGCAGAAGAGGGATCGCTCGATCTGGCCATGGCGGCAGTCGCGAACAATGCGCGCCAGGTGGCAGCGGATGGCCCCTCTCCTTATGTATATGCAGACGACGATGCCTTCCATGCAGAGGCATGGAAGTACTTCGATGCCGGGCTTCTGCCGTTCCCGTGCGGCAAGCTCTTCCGCATGGACCGGGTGCGCAAGTCGGGTGCCAAGTTTGCCTCCGACGGGGGAACGGCATTCATGGCAGCATTCCTTATGGATGCGCATGGTGTCGCCTATGTGCGCGATGCCATCTACAATGCCGGCGACTTCTGCCTCTCCGCCTCGCTTGCCTGGGACCTCTCCCATTGCTGGACGGACGAGCACGAGCAGGATCTTCTGGACAACCTCTTTGCCCATTGGGGCATGGACGAGGACTCCCAGACGCGCAGGATGCTCCAGCGCCGCTATGTCACGAATGTCATCACCACGATCGTCAGCACGTGCAGCCCTGCCTGCGACCTCTCGGAGGACGAGAAGCGGGCGCACGTCGAGCGGATCATCACAAGCGACAAGACGCAGAAGATAGCATCGGAGGCAGCCCCCTGGTCGGGTGTTGTCCGTGCGATGCTCATGCCGATCCGCCGCAAGGACGTCGATCTTGCCATGGGCGAAGGCAGGATCATCTCCTGGATCTCCCGCCATACCACGACGCTGGGATCTCAACTCTTCAGCTGACTCTCGTGCCTCAGGATGAGAGCAAATCCCGTTCAAGGCGGCGGATGCCTCCAAGAACTACGGCGAGAAGGATCCTGCCTTCAAGGCCATGGTCTCTGGTTTTGTTAACAACGAGTCCGAGTCGCTCATCAGCTACAGCCTGACCCGCAAGGCGGGCGAGGCCAAGGACACCTATGCCATCACTCCGTCCGGCGCCGAGAGTCAGGACAACTACAGCGTGACGTACGAGAGCGGCGCGCTGGCCATCAACGCCACCGAGATCAACCCCGACACGCCGGATCCGAACGATCCGACGAATCCTGACGCCAAGCGCTTCACCATCAGCAATCCTGCCGACGTCGTCTGCAACGGTCTCTCCCAGAAGGACGAGGTCACGGTCCACGACGCAGCGACAGGCAAGGACCTCGAGCTCGGCACCGACTACACGCTCTCCTACAGCGAGGACACCACCAACGTCGGCACCGTTACGGTCGCCGTCAACGGCACCGGCAACTACTCTGGTACCGTGGCGCAGACCTACCAGATCACGCCTGCCACGCTGACGGTCACGACGCCGAGCGACTCGAAGTCCTACGATGGCACGCCGCTCACTGCCCAGGGCACCATCACCGGCTTCGTCAACGGCGAGACCGCGACCTTCACGACCACTGGCAGCCAGACCGAGGTTGGCAAGTCTGATAACACCTACACGCTCACCTTCGACCAGACGGCAAAGGAGAGCAACTACACTGTCTCCAAGAGCGTCGGCGAGCTTGAAGCTACGGCAGGCGACATCGCTGATACCGATACCTTCACGGTGAGCCAGCCCGAGGACACAACCTACAATGGCCTCGAGCAGAAGCAGCCGGTCACGGTCACCTTCACGAAGAGCGGAGATGCAGTCGATCCTTCCGACTACACCGTCTCCTACTCCGAGGATGTTACGGATGCGGGCACGGTCACGGTGACCATTACTGGCCAGAACAACCTTTCCGGCTCGGTTACCCGCACCTACAAGATCAACCAGGCTACGCTGGATGTCTACACGCCCAGCGCAACGAAGGCCTGCGACGGCACGCCTCTGGCTGACAGCAAGGACGCCCATGTGGACGGCCTGCAGAATGGGGAGACCGTTGACCTCCAGGTAACCGGCTCTCAGACCGAAGTTGGCTCCTCGGACAACACCTTCAGCCTTGCTTGGACCGGTACGGCCCAGGAGAAGAACTACAAGGTTGTGAAGCATCTGGGCACGCTGACGGTGACTGAGGCACCGGCTACGCCTGAGCCGCAGAAGCCCGAGACGCCGAAGGCCGAGCCTGAGCAGGCCAAGGTCGAGACTGCAAAGGTGCCGGATACCTCTGACACCAATGCACAGGCTCCGGTCGGCTTCATGGCTGCACTGTCCGCTGCCCTCATGGCAATGGGCGTGCACCTGCGCCGCAAGAGCAGGGACGACGAGGAGTAAGCACCATCAGCTCCTCTGAGATCTGAGCTTTGGGAGGGCCATCTGGGAGACTAGGTGGCCCTCCTTCTATGTATCTATAACTGGCATGCCAGAAAAATGAGAGTAAGCTTGCAGCATTGTAAAGTGGATGTATGGGCACCAATGGTGGTGCTGATGGGGAGGATATGCCTTCAAAGTCCTCATGTATGCAGGGAATATAGGTAGCATGACAGAGCGCGGCATCAATAAGCGATATGCTCCATCTACCGTTTGCGGAACAGGCTATTCCGTTTACGGAGTTTGGTTTATGCTAAAACTAGCATGTTAGAAGTGAGAGGAAAGAGATATCCATGGCACTCCGTATCGTCGATGAAGCAAACCGCTGCCTGCAGTGCAGGCGTCCGCTCTGCCGCGAAGGCTGTCCTATACACACTGCCATCCCTCAGGCAATCGCGCTCTTCAAGGACCGCAAGCTCGAGGAAGCAGGCACGATGCTTTTCCTCAACAATCCTCTGAGCGTCGTCTGCTCCATCGTCTGCAATCACAGCTCGCAGTGCGAGGGGCACTGCATCAGGGGAAGGAAGGACATCCAGGTCCACTTCTCTTCGATCGAGAACTACGTCTCTGAGTCCTACCTCGAGCGCGATCTGTCCCTCATCGCTGACATGAAGGCATCGGATACCGGAAAGCACTGCGCAATCATCGGCTCCGGCCCTGCCGGCATTGCAGCTGCTGTCTGGCTCTCTCTTGCAGGATGCGATGTCACGATGTTCGAGCAGAAGCCTGCCATCGGTGGCGTTCTCGAGTATGGCATCCCTGAGTTCCGTCTTCCGAAGCGCTCTGTCGAGGCCATGAGGGAGCTTCTCCTCTCGCTCGGCGTGAAGATGCGCACGGCCACGACGATTGGCGGCGCCCTCAAGATCGACGATCTTCTGCGTGATGGGTATGACACCGTCTTCGTCGGCACCGGCGCCTGGAGGGCCCGTACGCTTGGCATCCAGGGCCAGGCGCGTGGCAATGTCTATTTCGGTATCGACTATCTCGTGAACCCGGCATCGTGCGAAGTGGGGCCGCGTGTCTCTGTCATCGGTGTCGGCAATGTCGCAATGGATGTCGCGCGTACGGCACTGCGCCGTGGCGCCCGCCAGGTCACGCTCTATTCCAACTGGAATGGCGTGTCGGCAAACTCCGACGAGGTCGAGCTTGCAGAGCTCGATGGGGCAGAGATCGAGTACGGCATGTCCGTCGAGCTTGTGAACGACAAGGGGCCGGTCTTCAGGAAGTCCATCCTCGATGAGGAGGGCAGGTGCGTGGGCGTGGGCGATGAGCGCATCCAGGCTGAGTCCGACACGACGATCTTCTGCGTCTCCCAGGTGCCGAAGAACAAGCTCCTGCTCACGACACAGGGTCTCGAGGCGACGGAGGCGGGAACGCTCAAGACCGACGAGCAGGGGATGACAACAGTCGAAGGGGTGTTTGCTGCAGGAGATGTCGTGACGGGCCCCAAGACGGTCGTGCACGCCGTGGCTGGCACGAAGAAGGCCGTGGCTGGCATGCTTGCCTACATGGGCATCGAGATTCCTGCCTGCCTCGAGGACTCCTTCGCGGAGGTCCTGACGGCAGAGAGGAAGTAGGGCATCTCAAGCCGTGCAGGGACAGGAACCGGGCCGTCTCCAGAAACGGAGGCGGCCCGGCTTGCCTTAACGCTATGGGGCGGTGCCTAGAAGAGCGGTCCCTCTTCGATCATCATCGGCTCGGTCTGGTAGCGCAGCGGCTCGAGCTCGTCGACCGTGTGGTAGCCGGAAGGAGCGGAAAGGACGGTCGGAATGCGCTGGACAATCGTGGCGCAGGTGTGCTCGACGGTAGCCGGCTTGTCTACATGGAAGACGGTGTCAGGCTCGCCTGAGATCTTCCAGTCGCAGAGGTCGCCGTCGTCCGGGCCGTAGACCTTGCCGATCTGGGACGTCACGATATCGATGCCCTGATAGGTCTTGGTCGTGACGCGCGTGTTCATGCCGAGGACCTTGCCCTTGGGAACGATGCCGCCCATCGTGTCCGAGTAGGTGTCCTTCTCTGCGATATAGGGGACATTCTCCTGGATGACCTCGGAAATCGTAAGGCCAAGCTCCTGGGCGAGCGCCTCGTTGGAGTTCCAGACATAGGACGGGACGATCTCTGCAGGATGTGCGAGCGTCTGCTCGAACTCCTCAGGGGTGAGTCCTACGCCGTGCGCCTTTGCGAGTGCCATGCCGTACTCATCGACATTGTAGGAGACCGAACCCTCGATCTTGTCGATGCGGTTCACAGCACCGGCGAGAAGGCCGACGATGCGTACCCAGAAGACATCCTCCATGCCGGCACCGACCATCGTGGCGCCCGTGGACTTTGCGATGGAGTCGAGGCGGTTCGTGGAGGCAGAGGACGTGGTCCAGGGGAAGGTTGCCTCCTCGCAGGTCGTGACGACGGAGATGCCGCGGGACAGGCACTTCTCTGCCATCGGCTCGATATCGTCGACAAGGCTGAAGAGCGTGAGGATTGCGATATCCGGAGCGCAGGTGTCGAGCACTGCGTCTGCGTCGTCGGAGATCTTGACGCCGAGCTTCACCGGCAGCCCTGCGAAGTCTCCGGCATCCATGCCGATGACCTTGGGGTTCGTGTCGATGGCGCCGACAAGCTGTGCACCATGCTCATGCAGATAGCGGATGGTGTACTTTGCCATCTTTCCACAACCGTACTGGACGACCCTCACTGGCCTGCGACCCATGGCAAACCTCCTCGGACGTGCCACCGCTTGGGGCAGCTGCTTGACGCTTTCTGCGCTTGCCTAGGTTATACCGCCTTTTACCTGCGGCGATACGGTCCGGTTTTTACAAAATGGTGAAGCGGCTATCCTCTGCTTCCATCTCTTGCGTCCGTGTGATGGAGAAAGTCCGTGGCAGAGCGGAAGGTATAGGCGGGGCCGCAGGTGATGAGACGGTGCCAGGCTTCCGAGATGAGCTCGGGGATGTAGGCAGCGTTCGAGATGCCTTCGTCGGAAAGCCCCAGAACGCGGCAGAAGAGGCGCTTGGCGGAAGGGGAGATGTGCCTGTCGCCGAGCGCTATGGCAGGGTCGAGCCTCAGGAAGGAGCGCAGCAGCGCATCCTCGACGCCGGGATAGTCCATGCCCACAGCTTCGACGGTGATGCCGGCATAGGTGAGGCAGCGCTTCGTCTGGGCAAAGAGCACAGATTCATCTTCGATATCGAGACGGTCGATGATGTCTTCCATATCGTTCCAGCGCTCCATGAGAAGGAGCGGATGCTTCTTTGCGAAGGCAAGGCTCTCGTTCGTCGTGTCCTCGCGGTAGCAGTAGTAGCACCTGTCGATATACGCGATGCTCGGCGTCTGGCAGAGCGTCTCGATCAGGAAGGGGTTGTCTGCCCAGCCGGCGCCCGGTATCTCCATGAACCGAATCCGCTTCTCGTCGAGCCATTCCTTCCGGTAGAGCGCAGACCAGATGGCAGGGTGGTGGAGCAGAAGCTCCGGTGCCTCTGCGATAGCGAAGGGCTGATGCCTGGGATGCACGCGTCCCTTGTAGGCGCAGGGCACCTTCATCGTGTGTTCGGGGTCTTGGTCGAAGACGCGCCAGTAGGCTGACTTGATCACATCGACGTGGCTCTCGAGGGTGTCTGCAAGGGCAAGAAGGTCTGCAAAGAACGCAGGCTCGATCCAATCGTCGGGCTCGACGATTGCGATGTAGTCGCCTTCGGCCATATCGATGCCGCGGTTGCATGTTGCGCCGTAGCCTTCATTCTGCTTGTCTATGACCCTGATGCGGGGGTCTCTTGCTGCATGGGCCTGCATGACGGCGAGAGTGCCATCGGTCGAGCCGTCATTCAGCGCCAGGATCTCGATGTCGGGATAGGTCTGGCGCTCGATCGAGGAGAGTGCCGCATCAAGCGTGCGCTCGACATTCATGCTCGGCACGATGACAGAAACCTTGTGATGCATGCATCCTCCTCAAGAAGGCGACAGATGCACTCATGATACGCCTTGCACGTGCAGGCTTATGGATGCTCAGCTCCCAGAGGGCAGGCCTTCTTCCTGAATGCAGCTCCGGCGTATAATGGGCTGACAGATGACAGGAGCTGAGGAGTTGGGTATCTGCATGGAGCGCCTTGCAATGGTGATCGTCACATACAAGCGTCAGGAGCTGCTCGAGCGGCTCTTTGCCTCCATCCTGAAGCTCACCGAAGCCCCCTGGCGCATCGTCGTCGTGGACAATGAGAACTCGGAACGCACCTCTGGCATCGTGAAGCAGTTCGGGCAGGAGTGCACGGAGCTCTGGGGTACGACAGAGCCTGATGAAGAGGGTGGCACGGCGCGTGTCGTCTACTTCCCGCAGACAGAGAACATCGGCGGTTCGGGTGGCTTCTCCCGCGGTGTCGGCAAGGCCTATGCCTTAGGCGCTTCCTGGTTCTGGGTCATGGACGACGATGTGAGCGTCCTTCCCGATGCGGTGACAGCCCTGGGCAAATGGTCCAAGCGCTTTGGCGCCATCCAGGGACAGCGCTACGATGCAGACGGTGGCCACTTCTTTTGGCAGTACCGCTTCAATACCGCTCTTGCTATCTACAACCCCTTCTCTCCTTCAGGCTGGAAGCCGGGAGAGGAGTACAAGGAGTGCAATGCACTCTGCTTCGAGGGAGGCTGCTTCAGCCGTGAGGTCGTCTCAAAGATTGGCCTTCCGGATGAGCGCTTCTTCATCTATCTCGACGATGCGCTCTATGGCTATCTTGCAAGCAAGGTGACGACCGTGGCCTTGGTGCCGGACTACGTCGTGAAGCGCGAGCGCGAGGTGCAGAACCAGAGCATCGGATCCGTCCGCCAGCTCAACTCGACAAGCGACATGACGCGCTACTACATCACGAGGAATAGGGGCTATCTTGCCCGCTACTTCCAGCTCTATGGGGACTACAGCCCCGTGGGCTATGCATTGGGCACGCTCCTCAACTTTGCAAAGGAGCTCATCCGCCTGGGACTTGTGGACAGAGGCCACTTCTCCTCGAGCTGGGCGAGGCTCTGGGCTGGCTACAAGGATTCCAAGACGATTCTGCATGACAAGGACTGGAAGCCAATGCCGCCTCTGGCATAGCCTGAAACGGGCTCTCAGAAGCTCTGGGAGCTATTTCTGTTCCTTCTCTGCCTGTGCCGTCTTTCTCATCCAGGCAAAGATGTACTGCTGCTGTATTCCGCCGTATGCGGGGTCCCATTCGATGCTGTAGCGCTCCTCTGCCTTCTTGATCCAGGTATCCCTCGGCACCGCTTCGAGGTATCCCAGCCCATAGAGGCAGATGCAGCTTGCGACCTTGGGGCCGATGCCGGGGATGCTCTCGAGCTCAGCCATCTCATCCTTGAGCGTGGCGCTCGAATCGTCGAGACGGGCGGGGTGCCAATGGATGGACGCACGCGTCAGTGCTTCGAGATAGGGGAGTCGGTAGCCGAGCTTCAGGCCCTTCGCATAGGATTCGTCGGCCAGAATCTTCGCAAGCTGGCGGGGACGCGGAATCGTGCCATGCGCTGCGTCCATGAGCATGTCCACCGCATGCTGGATGCGCGGGATGTTCGAGTTCTGGGAGATCATGAACGAGACCGCGGTATCCCACCAGTCCTGGGAAAGCACGCGGATGCCTGAGCAGAGGCTCAGCTGCTCATCTGTGAGCGGAAGGCTCTGGAGGATTGCTCCATAGTCTTGGTCGAGCGCAAGGTAGTGCTTCCAGTATGCAAGCGCGGATGGCGCAGGATTCGCGCCTGAAGGCGTGAGAATCGTGAGCATCGATCCCTTCTGCGAGGCAATGCAGCGCTTCGTGCCGGAGGAGATGAGATAGCGGGCATCTGTGCGCCCACGCTCAAGCTCATGCCAGGTGAAGACCTGGCCCGATGCTGCAATCTCCCTGAGCGAGAGATTGTCTGTCACAAACGTAGCCACGCTGGCCTCCTTTGCATCTGCTCCATCTTCTGCCAAGAGATTCCCGTGCGCAATGGGCGAGGATGCGTGCGCGCCTGCCTGCTCTGAGTTGCTGCAAGATGGGTCTTTTCCCTATGCTTGTCCTCAAGAAAGGAGCTTTCCATGGATGCTATCAGGGATACGACCATTGCCCGCGACCTTATGGGTCGCCTCATCGTGCCTGAGGCAAAGTTTGCCCGCTATCGCCTCCGCGAGTATGAGGATGGAAGGATCCTGCTCGAGCCGCTCGACCCGAGCGAGAAGGTGGAGGCAGAAGAGCGGGCCGGCATGCGTGCAGCCTTGGGCAGGCTCGGCCTCGGCACCGCCTCGGTGCCCTCTGCGGGCGCGGAAGGGGCAGCAGCTGCCAGCACGCAGTAAGAGAAAAGGAGGCCGCCCGAAGGCGGCCTCCCTGAGGTGCTTTTTGCTTGTGCGTCTGCCTTACTCGGCAAGCGGTGCAAGCTTCTTCGTGATGTCAGCTGCTGCAGACTTGCCGGCACCCATAGCAAGGATGACGGTAGCAGCGCCGGTCACGATGTCGCCGCCAGCCCAGATGCGAGGATCGGACGTCTGGCCCGTAGCCTCGTCGGCGACGATGTAGCCCCACTTGTTGATCTTCTCGGGGCCGATGAGCTTGGCGATCGGGTTTGCGTTCGTGCCGATGGCAGAGATGCCCAGATCGCACGGCAGCTCGTCGATGGAGCCCTCGATGGGGACAGGACGGCGCCTGCCGGAAGCATCGGGCTCGCCGAGCTTCATGTTCTGGACCTTGACGGCGCACACAGCGCCATCCTCGCCGGCGACGAACTCGATAGGAGAGGCGAGCTCGTGGATCTTGACGCCCTCGGCCTTTGCATGCTCGACCTCAGCGCGACGGGCAGGCATCTCAGCCTCGGTACGGCGGTAGCAGAGCGTGACCGTCTCGGCGCCCAGGCGCAGTGCCGTACGGACGGAGTCCATTGCGACATTGCCGCCGCCGAAGACGACGACGTTCTTTGCGCGCTTGGTCGGCGTGTCGTACTCGGGGAAGCGGTTGGCCTTCATGAGGTTGACACGCGTGAGGTACTCGTTCGCGAAGAAGACGTTCGGCAGGTTCTCGCCCGGGATGTTGAGCATCTTCGGCAGGCCTGCGCCCGTCGCGATGTAGAGGGCGTCGAAGCCCTGTGCGAAGAGCTCGTCAGCATCGGTGATGCGGCCGACGACAGCGTTGTACTCGAACTTGACGCCGAGCTTCTCGAGGCCGTCGATCTCGCGCTTCACGACTGCCTTGGGCAGACGGAACTCAGGGATGCCGTAGGCAAGGACGCCGCCGCCCGTGAAGAAGGCCTCGAAGACGGTGACATCGAAGCCGTTGCGGGCAAGCTCGCCGGCGCAGGTGATGCCGGAAGGACCAGCACCGATGACAGCGACCTTCTTGCCGTTCTTCGGAGCCATCTTCGGCTCGGAAGCGAGCTCAGGCTGGTCGCCCAGGAAGCGCTCGAGCTGGCCGATAGCAACAGGCTCGCCCTTCTTGCCACGGATGCACTTGCCCTCGCACTGGTTCTCCTGCGGGCAGACGCGGCCGCAGATGGCAGGGAGCATGGACTGCTCGTGGATGATGTCGAGGCCACGGCCGAACTCCTCGTTGCGGATGGCTTCGATGAAGGCAGGGATGTTGATGTTGACCGGGCAGCCATCGACACAGAACGGCTTCTTGCAGTCGAGGCAGCGGTTGGCCTCGGCGAGAGCCATCTCCTTCGTGAAGCCCTTGTCGACAGGACGGAAGTCCTTTGCGCGCTCGACGGGATCCTCCTCGTTGGCAGGCGTGCGCGGAGACTTCATATCAGGAACATAGCGGCCATTTACCTGTGGCATGCGCAGATCGCCTCCTCATAGGCGTGAAGTGCATGGCCTTCCTCGGTACGGTATGCAGCCTGGCGTGCGCGCAGGTCGTTCCAGTTGACCTTGGAGGCATCGAAATCGGGACCGTCGACGCAGGCGAACTTCGTCTCGCCGCCGACCTCGACACGGCAGCAGCCGCACATGCCGGTGCCGTCGACCATGATCGGGTTCAGCGATGCGGTGATCGGGCAGTCATGCTTCACAGCCGTGAGCGTTGCGAACTTCATCATCGGCACAGGACCGACGCAGAAGATGTGGTCGATCTGGCCAGCCTCGAGCAGGCGCTCCTCCGGTGCCGTGACGACACCCTTCTCGCCGTAGGAGCCGTCATCCGTCGTGATGTGGATGTGGTCATCCGGCAGGATGGAGCGGAACTGGTCCTCGAGCAGGAGCAGGTCCTTCGTGCGGGCACCCATGATTGCATGGACGTCCTTGCCCTCCTTGACGAGCTTGCGGGCAATCGGGAATGCGATAGCGAGGCCAACTCCTCCGCCGATGACACCCCATTTGCCATCGCCAAACTCGCTCGGCTGGCCGAGCGGACCCGTGACATCCTCCAGCGAATCTCCAGCCTCATAGGTGGAGAGCATCTTCGTGGTCTTGCCGACCACCATGAAGATGAACTCGACCCAGCCCTCTTCGGGGTTCCAGTCCGCGAACGTGAACGGGACACGCTCGCCCGTCTCGTTGGCGCGCACCATCAGGAACTGGCCAGCATGTGCATGCTTTGCCATCTGCGGTGCCTCGATGCGGAACTTGAACACCTTCTCGGAGAACTGCGTCTTTTCGAGGATCTTGTACATTGATGAACTCCTCTCCAAAAACGTCCATAGGATGGTCTGGGCCTCTTCCCTTGGGCCGTCCCATCAATTCACCAACATGCCCATTGTAGCGGTCAGATAAGCATGTCTTCTGCATGATTTGCAGCAATCGGTGCCATATATGCAGAGCATGGCATCAATCCTGGGCACTTCATCCAAGCCGTGCGGACTCTGCTGCAAAGCCCTTCTGGATCACGCGCTCAACGACGTCTGCGGCGTCCTGTGCCTCGATTTCGAACGACTCGAGCTGGGTGCCCTTCAAGGGGCGCAGCGCATACTGCGCGACGCTCATGCGTCCGGGAGGCCTGCCCACGCCGAAGCGCAGACGGCAGAAGTCGCGGCTTCCCATCTTCTGGATGATGGAGCGCAGGCCGTTGTGCCCGTCGTGGCCGCCGCCGAACTTGAGCTGGAGCTTCGTGTCCGGCACATCGACATCGTCGTGCACGACAAGGAGCTCCTCCGGTGCGATCTTGAGCTGTCTCACGAGCTTCGAGATAGGTCCTCCGACCTCGTTCATGAAGGTCTGGGGACGCGCAAGGAAGACGTCCTTCCCGGCAATCTTCGTCTCTGCCACCATCATGCCTGCCTGGCTCTTCCAGTAGCGTGTTCCCGCATGTTCTGCGAGCACATCGATCGTGGCATAGCCGGCATTGTGGCGGGTTTTCTCGTATTCGGCGCCCGGGTTTCCGAGGCCGACGACGAGACGTATGTCTTTGGGTTCTGGCATGGCAACCTTTCCGTTTCAGGGCCTCTCCATCATCTCAAGCATATCCTCCTTGCGGGAGGGAGAGCGAAGACTAAATGCCGCCGCGTTTCCTCCCTGCAAGGACAAAGCATCAGAGGCCGTATTCAGGAAGGAAGCTCTTCCAGCTGTCTTCCCATCGGAAGCTGCCTCCGGCTGCCCGTGCTCCGATTTCGAAGTGGAGACGGACGATCCCCAAGTCCACTGCAGAGAAGGGGCCGCCCTTCGAGCGGATCGAGACAAAGGGGATGCCATCCTGTGTCGTGCGTCCTGCCCAGCCGATCTCGAAGCTCTGCTGGTTCATTGCGGTAGGTGCCTTGAGCGCCGCATCCACGCCTGCGCCGAACCAGGCAGGAACCTCGGTGCCTTCCGGGATAGAAGTCACGGCATCTGCGCTCTTGGAGCGGTGGGCATGCCCTTTGCCTTCCCCATGGCCAAGCGCCACGACGAGCACGAGCCTGTCGTCTGCCGAGGCCATCCTCTTCACGAGGCGGCGCTTGAAGGTGCCGCCGACCCAGCAGCTGGAAAGGCCCAGCTCCTGCGCTGCCAGGACGATTCGCTCGCCGAAGTAGCCGCAGCGCTGCTCGAGAGAAGGGGCAGGCGTGCCGGCAAGGACAAGATAGTTCGAGACGTTGCGGAACTTGCCGTAGTGGGCAAGAAGTGAGCTGAAGGCTTCCGGCTCGTCGACGACAAGGCGCATATGGAGGTTTCCTGCCTCGTTCGAACGGGCGATCTCCTGGCTCAGGGCTGCGCGCTCCTCCTCTGAAAGAGGGGCTGCGGTGTAGCTCCTGACCGAATGCCTGGCGTCTATTCCGTCATTGAAATCCATGAAGTTCCTTTCTGTTCCGGTGTCTGCTTTCTTACTACCCGAAGCAGATGCGGCCTCCCGCTCTCTGCGCCATCTCCATGGAGTGTGCGGAGGGGGGCGGACCGGCCATGAAATGGCCTGTACGCGACCGGTGTGGACCAGTCGGCAGACGGCAGGGGAATGCGGGTTTCATGCCATGCTTTGAAACAAATGGGTCATATGTTTCATTGAACATGATTAAGACATAACATGTACATAAATCGCCGGAAACCTTCTGGAAGCAGCCGGCTGCAACGATGGTTGGACAATGAGATCGGAACTCGGAAAGGGGTGCAAGGTGCCTTCAGGACGCGTTTTGAGAGCGCAGGGAGGCAAGGCGTCCCCCGAAAGCGGATCTGCGATTCACGGCTTCCGTGTGCACCTCGAAGAGTACCGTCCCCTTGCAAGCTCGGCCGAGCGCAACATCGTGAACTTCCTGCTCGAACATCCGGGGAATGCCGTGGGCGTCTCGGCACACCGTCTCGCGGAGCTCACCTACACCTCGCCCTCGACGGTCGTGCGCCTGTCGCGCAAGCTTGGCTTCACGGGCTACAAGGAGCTCCAGCAGGCACTGCTCTATGAGCTTGCGGTAGCGGAGAAGAGCAAAAACATCGTCTCCGAGGGGGTCATGTCGACCGATTCCACGCAGGACATCATCGACAAGGTCACAGCCCGCAATGCCTCGACGCTTTCGCTCACGCGTGACGGCCTCGACCCCGCTGCCATAGACAGGACGGTCGAGCTCATCCGCACGGCACCGCGCATCAGCCTCTATGGGATTGGCGCCTCTCTCATGGTTGCCCATGACCTGCAGCTGAAGCTCCTGCGCTTGGACATCCATGCCGATCTGATCGATGACCTGCACTCGCAGCTGGTCTGTGCGAAGAACGAGCGTCCCGGCGATCTTGCTCTTGTCATCTCCTATTCGGGCATGACAGAAGACATACTGCGCTGCGCCCGCACGGCCAAGGCGAACGGCGCCACGATCGTCTCCATCACGCGCGGCAGCTTCTCGTCGCCGCTCGTGAAGCTCTCCGATGTCGTGCTCGGGGTCGCGGCGACAGAGCTCGTGCTCAGAAGCGGCGCGATGTCCTCGAGGATCGCGCAGCTGAACGTCGTGGACGTGCTCTTCACCGCCTACGTGAGCAGCAACTACGAGAAGAGCATGGAGCGTCTCTCGAAGAACTGGATCAAGAGGAGCGAAGTGCCGGAAAAAGAGGCAGGCACCGAAGAGGGTGCCGGGCTTGGATAGAAGACAGAAGTGCAAGGAGAAAGGAGCGGAAAGGGCAATGGCAGAGGAAGAGAAGCCTGCGATCGACCTCGGGAAGCTTTCGACCGAAGCGCGCAATCCCCGGACCATGCATCTCGACGAGATGAGCCCGCGCGAGCTTGTCGAGGTGATGAACGCGGAGGATGCAAAGGTCGCAACTGCCGTGCACGACGTGCTCGGCGAAGTTGCCACGGCCGTGGAATGGGCACGCGATGCGCTTGCGGCAGGCGGCAGGATCGTCTACTTCGGGGCTGGCACCTCGGGCAGGCTCGGCGTGCTCGATGCGGTCGAGTGCCCGCCGACATTCGGCGTCTCGCCCGATAGGGTTGTCGGCCTCATCGCAGGCGGGGAGCATGCATTCGTGCGTGCTGTCGAAGGGGCGGAGGATTCGCTCACGCTCTGTGCAGAGGAGCTCGATGCGCTGCATCTAGGACCGCATGACCTTCCCATCGGCATCGCTGCCTCGGGACGGACACCCTATGTGATCGGCGGGCTCAGGCATGTGCACGAGCTCGGCTGCCGCACGGTGGCGATTGCCTGCAACAAGGGGTCAGATATCGGAAAGTGTGCAGACCTCGCAATCGAGCCCTGCTGCGGGCCGGAAGTGCTGACGGGATCTACCCGCCTGAAGGCCGGCACGGCACAGAAGATGATCCTCAACATGATCTCGACCGGAGCTATGGTCGGCTGCGGCAAGGCATACGAGAACCTGATGGTCGACGTGCAGCAGTCGAACGAGAAGCTCGAGGTCAGGGCGCAGAACATCGTGATGGCCGCCACGGGCGCCGACCGCACTGAGGCGGAGCGGGCGCTTCAAGAGGCGGGCGGCTCTGCGAAGTGCGCGATTGTCTCGATCCTGGCAGATGTTTCGGCAGACGAGGCGAAGCGCAGGCTCGCTGTCTGCGGCGGCAAGGTCCGCCAGGCTCTCAGGGAGAGCTGAACATGGCATACGGCGGACGGCAGATGGGGACTGTCCGCTCGGCAAAGCAAGACAAGGAGGAACAATGAGCAAGGATTTCGAAGGGATTGCCAAGGGCGTCCTGGCCGCTATGGGCGGCAAATCCAACGTCGTGGGCAACATGGCGTGCATGACAAGGCTGAGGGTGAAGGTAGCAGATCCCTCCAAGGTCGACGAGGCAGCGGTCAAGCAGGTCGAAGGCGTCATGGGCCTTGTCGCTGATGGAGACCGCTATGAGATCGTCTTCGGGCCGGGCACCGTGAACAAGGTCCTCGAGCCGTTCTCGAAGCTCACCGGCATCAAGCCGGACGATATGGCTGATGTCGTAAACGATGCTGCCGCGAGGAACAAGGCAGCACAGAAGGCAAAGCACGACAAGCCGGTACAGCGCTTCCTCAAGAAGATCGCGAACATCTTCGTGCCGCTGCTGCCGGGCATCATCGCCGCCGGCCTCATCAACGGCATCGCCAATGTCATCAATGTCTCGAGCGGCAATGCATTCGCAGGCGTCTGGTGGTACCAGTGCATCCGCACGATGGGCTGGGCACTGTTCCTGTATCTGCCGCTCTTCGTCGGCATGAATGCCTCCAAGGAGTTCGGAGGATCCGGCATCCTCGGCGCCATGGCAGGTGCGCTTTCCATCGCGAATGCTTCTATGCCGCTTCTGCTCAAGACTGCTGACGGCGCTGCAGCCGTGAACCTGCCGATTGCCGTGCCGGTTCCGTCCTTCGCCCAAGGCGCCTTCGCGATCAACTTCTCGACGGTCTACAACCCATCTGCAGGCGGCCTTCTGGGTGCCCTCATCTGCGGCATCTTCTTTGCATGGCTCGAGAAGAAGTTCCATAAGGTCATGCCGAGCGCGCTCGACACGTTCCTGACGCCGCTCTTCACGGTCTGCATCGGCTCGGTCGTCTCCGTGCTCGTTCTGCAGCCGGTCGGCGCCTTCCTCACCCAGGGCATCTTCTTCGTCCTGTTCTTCTTCTACAACGTGCTCGGCGTCGTCGGCGCCTATCTTCTGTCTGCAACATTCCTGCCGCTCGTCGCGGTCGGCCTGCACCAGGCACTTACCCCGATCCATGCAATGCTCAACGATCCTGCGGGTCCGACCGGCGGCATCAACTATCTGCTCCCGATCCTCATGATGGCAGGCGGCGGCCAGGTCGGTGCCGGCCTTGCCCTCTACGTGAAGACGAAGAACACGCGCGTGAAGACGTACCTGCGCGAGTCCATCCCTGTCGGCATCCTCGGTGTCGGCGAGCCTCTGATGTATGCCGTGACGCTGCCGCTCGGCAAGCCCTTCGTGACAGCCTGCCTGGGATCGGGCGTCGGCGGCATCCTTGCCTGGCTCTTCCATCTCGGCACGGTCTCCCAGGGCGTCTCGGGCCTCTTCGGCCTTCTGATCGTCGTTCCGGGCACGCAGGGGCTCTATGTTGTTGCGATGCTTGCAGCCTACGCAGCAGGCTTTGCCCTCACGTATTTCTTCGGCGTGGACGAAGACCGCATCAACGACGTCTTCGGCAGCGAGGCATAGACTTCTATCTGTACCGAAACAGGTTCTGGCATGCGGACCTGCAGGAGCAATCCTGCGGGCCCGCTTTCTGAAGAAGAGCGCTTCCGCTCCTGGATGGAGGACTGTTCATGGAAACAGGCATTTCCCTGTATTTCGCATCGGGCTATCTGGCAAACGCCGCGGTCGTGGAGAAGGCATCGCTTGCGGGAGCGAAGTATGCCTTCACCTCGTTCCATATACCGGAGGAGTCGGGCCTCGATTTTGCGCAGGAGGCAAAGAGGCTGATCGCTCTGTGCCGCGACCATGGGCTTGCCCTGATTGCGGACGTGTCGCCGGCAACGCTTGCCAAGCTCGGATGCAGGGACTTCGGCGATGTGGGCCGTCTCGGTGTCGAATATATCCGTCTGGACGATGGCTTCGATGCACGTCAGACGGTCGAGCTCTCGAACTTCTTCCATGTGGTGTTCAATGCCTCGACGATCTCCGAATCCGACATTGCGCAGTGGCGTGCAGCAGGTGCAGACTTCAGCCGCTTCGCTGCCTGCCACAACTTCTATCCGAAGCCTCTGACAGGGCTTTCCATAGAAGATGTGGTGCGGACCAACCAGAGGCTCAAGGCACTCGGGTTTGAGGTGATGGGGTTCGTGCCCGGCGACAGGGAGCTCAGGGGGCCGCTTCATGAGGGGCTGCCGACCGTCGAGGCACATAGGGGAGATGCCGGCGACAGGCTCTTCCTCGATATGCTCGAGCTTGCATCGGCAGGCTGCGATGCGGTGCTAGTCGGGGATCCGGATGTCTCCAAGACGGTCTGGAAAAGGATTGCCGGCATCTCCCAGAATGTGATCGACCTCGCAGCAGAGCTCGCAGAGCCCTATCAGTCGCTCTTCGGCCGCCTGCAGCATGACCGCCCTGACTCCTCGCCCTGGATCGTGCGCTCGCAGGAGTCGCGCCGCTGGAAGGATGTGGAAGCACCAAAGCCCTCCCAGGACGTACGCGACATGGATGTCCATGCGGGAGATATCCTCATGAGCACGACGGCATATGGCCGCTATGCAGGCGAGCTCGAGATTGCGCGCCAGAGCTTTGCGCTCGACAGGCGCGACGTCAAGATCGGCCGCATTGCGGAGCCAGATCTCGCACTGCTGCCCCATATCAGGCAGGGTGCTGGCTTCAGGCTCGTCAAGGACAAGGCATAGGCTTTCTCTGCAGGGCGCTCCTGCCGCCAGTGCTGCTGCTCTGTGGCGAGCCGACCAGCCTCGTCAGGCGAGATGCAGAAGTCCGGCGCAGCTCAGGGCGCTGCCGAGGCAGCAGCGCCCCACGAGCATGTGCGGCTGTTTCGTCCGGCGAGATGCGCGGACTGAGCACGCAAGGGCGCATTCGTCCTCTGCTGAGCTGAAAGACGGGCACGCTCTCACTCCGTCTCGAGGAAGCCGCCGGTCTGGCGCTTCCAGAGCTCTGCGTACGCGCCGCCTTCCTGCACGAGCTCTGCGTGCGTGCCATCCTCCACGATCCTGCCGCCGGCAAGCACGACGATGCGGTCGAGGGCTGCCACGGTGGAGAGGCGGTGGGCCACCACGATCGAGGTGCGGCCGTGCATGAGGTTTCCGAGAGCCTCCTGGACAAGGGCCTCGGACTCGCTGTCGAGGGCGCTTGTCGCCTCGTCGAGCACGAGGATCGGGCAGTCTGCAAGGATGGCACGGGCGATGGCGACGCGCTGGCGCTGTCGCGGTCTCGTGCAGGCAAGTCTGCCTCACAGGCATGTCAACGTCGCGTTGCGCCAACCATGGTGTCGAGCCCGGTGGGCAGGCGGTCTGAATTCAGTACTCCGCCTGTGCCCTGTTCCCGAGCTTCAAAGCTACGTTTGTCCAGTACCTGAGCAGCTACGCATGACCCGCGCATCATCTAATTCTCTCGACATGAAAGCGCACAAGTTCCCGGCTGAGAGCGCAAAACAGTTGTCTATTTCACGTCCACCCGATTGATGATATGGCAATCTTGCTGGCAGTCCGCCATCCATTCTGCTTACGACAGTTGATATAATTGCAGAAAAAATGTAAACTTGCATTGAAGATGAAATATTGCAATGCATGTGTGGGGGTCAATGGTGGAGTACCTGGAATACCTCAGCGATGCACTCGGTCTCGCGCTGAGACGAACTTCCTGGGACCGAGCAAGGACGCTCCCGCTCTACTTGGGCACGGCAGCAGACTACGAGCTCTGTAGCTGCGATGGGACGGACTTCCTAGTTGCGCTGCCGAGGGGAGGCCAATCCCTGCCGGAGCTCAAGCGTGTCGTCGCGCAGATCGCACGGTTCACGGAGCTGCCCGTCGCGCTCGCGTCGGACCTCATCGACTCCCGCCAGCGCCGCGCGCTCGTCGCGCGGGGCATCCCGGTCATCGTTCCCGGAAGGCTCGCGTACCTGCCCTTCCTGGGGTTTGCCGCGCAGGCGGAGGCGAAAAGGCGTGCGCTTGGCGGCACGCTCACGCCAAGGGCACAGGCGGCGCTTGTCACGATGATGGCAAACCCTGCGATCTCGACCTCAATCGGCCTGAGGGAGGTGACGCGTATGACAGCAAGCTCCGCAAGCCGCGCCGTCGATGAGCTGGCCCAGCATGGTCTGATCGAGCGCGGCAAAGATGGCCGCGAGGTCACTTTCGACTATGAAAGAGGGAGGAACGCCCTCCTGAAGCAGGCGATGCCGCTGCTCAAGAGCCCGGTCGCGGCTACAATCTGGGCTCGGCACACGGATGCCCTGGCGGCATTGCCCGATGCTGGCGAGACGGCGCTGGCGGATCGTTCGATGCTTCTTGCCCCCGCCATCGGCCAGAAGGCGGTGGCCAAGGCCCGCCTCGCGGAGCTGGGGGTGGATGAGGTCCTGGAAGGCGAGCTGTCGGACGGGGAGACCGTCGAGCTACAGCTTTGGTCCTACGACCCGCTGGTGGCAGGCCTCGGGCGCGTCGATGACGTCTCGCTTGCCCTGTCCCTCGCAGGGTTGGGAGACGAGCGTATAGATGGTGAGCTGGACGATCTCTTCGGCGAGGAGGGGCTATGGCGATGAGCGGTGTCTACGGGCTGGGGCGATTCGGCGAGTACATGGCGGGGCTTGAGGAGCACTACGCCGTCATAGGCGGCACCGCTTGCGACATACTGCTGAACGCGTCGGACCTGCCGTTCCGCGCGACCAAGGACATAGACGTTGTGCTCATGGTAGAAGATCGTCCAGCAGAAGTCGGTCGGGCAATCTGGAAGCTCTTGTCGGACGGCGGCTACGCTGTGGCGCGCAGGGGTACGGAAAACGCGCACTTCTATCGCTTCTCGAAACCGGCCGCATCCGGCTTTCCCTCGATGGTGGAGCTCTTCGGCACCGAGCCGAACTTCATCACGGAGCCCGACGGCCTTGAAATCGTGCCAGTGCCCATGGGGGAGGACGTGTCGAGCCTCTCAGCCATCCTGCTCGATGCCGACTACTACTCGTTTATGTGTGGTGGACGCAAGGTCGTGGATGGGATCTCCGTACTAGATGAGGCCTATCTGGCTCCATTCAAGGCGAAGGCGTTTCTGGACCTCCGAGAACGCAGGGCGTGTGGAGAGCACGTGGATAGTAAGGATCTGCGGAAGCACAAGAATGACGTCTTCAGGCTGCTGCAGCTCTTCACGCCCGAGACGACTGCGCCCCTTACAGACTCCATAAGGGACGACATGTCCCACTTCTGCAATATCATGAGCGAGGAAGGTGTGCCTCTCAGGCAGATTGGCGTAAGGATGACCTTGGACGAGGCGCTGGGACAGATTGCCCGCTCATACGGTCTATAGAAGACCTTGTCCATTATCGGAGTCAGCGCTCTGGGAGGTTGGGCCCCATTTCAATCACTGCCATCTGGCAAGGAATGGCCAGAATGCTTGTAGCGTGGGAATCTCAGGCCGCACTTTTCGGGCTCCCATGCCTTTAGGCGGCGAACAGTCTGAAGGGTGATTTGCCGCCGCCCAAAGGGACTCGGTTGCAGCGTGTGCTCACTCCGCCTCGAGGAAGCCGCCGGTCTGGCGCTTCCAGAGCTCTGCGTACGCGCCGCCTTCCTGCACGAGCTCTGCGTGCGTGCCATCCTCCACGATCCTGCCGCCGGCAAGCACGACGATGCGGTCGAGGGCTGCCACGGTGGAGAGGCGGTGGGCCACCACGATCGAGGTGCGGCCGTGCATGAGGTTTCCGAGAGCCTCCTGGACAAGGGCCTCGGACTCGCTGTCGAGGGCGCTTGTCGCCTCGTCGAGCACGAGGATCGGGCAGTCTGCAAGGATGGCCCTCGCGATGGCCACGCGCTGGCGCTGTCCGCCCGAGAGCCTGACGCCGCGCTCGCCGACCATGGTGTCAAGGCCCTGGGGGAGCCGCTCGATGAACTCGAGGGCATTGGCCTCAGCGGCAGCACGCCTGATTTCTTCCTCTGTGGCCTCTGGCCTACCATAGGCAATGTTTTCGCGGATGGAACGGTGGAAGAGAAGGGGCTCCTGCGGCACGTAGGCAACCTGGCGGCGCAGCGACTGCTGCGTACAGGCGCTCACATCCTGGCCATCCACAAGGACCTGCCCTCCCTGGACATCGTCGAGGCGCAGCAGGAGCTTCGTGAGCGTCGTCTTGCCGGAGCCTGAGCGGCCGACAAGGCCCACGCGCTGGCCGGGAGCGATATCGAGATTCAGGTCCTCGAAGACATAGGAGCCCTTCGGGGCATCTGCATACCGGAAGCGGATGTGCTCGAAGCTGATGCCGCCCTCATGCACCTCGAGGGGCTTGGCATCGGACCTGTCTGCGACGAGCGTCGGCTCGTCCAGCACCTTCGTCATTGCAGCTGCGTCTCCCAGCGCCCTGTTGATGCGCTGCATCATCGAGTTGAAGTAGTTGAAGCGCATCGTCAGGTTGTACGTATAGGTGAACATCATGACCAGCGTGCCTGCGCTGATGCCGAACCAGGCATTGCCGCCGCTCACGAAGATCGAGGTCACGAACATGATGATCGTGATGAGGGCGCTTGTCGTGAAGCCGCGTTTCATGGTCGCATGCATGTTCACGTTCTCTTTGTCCATGGCCTCTCTGTCTGCTTCATCGAAGAGGCTGCGCTCATAGTCTTCGCGGCCGCAGGTCTTGACGGCGAGGATGTTCGTCACGGCGTCCGAGAGGATGCCGGAGAGGCGGTTCTGTGCCTGGGAGGCAGCAGAGGAGAGCGGAAGTATCCTGCGGTACATCGTGTAGGCGTAGATGACATAGACAACAAGCATTGCTATGAGAATGAGGACGAAGGCAGGGGCAGCAGGCGCCAGCATCGCGATCGTGAGGACGACCGAGGCGAGCGTCGGCCAGAGGCTGTAGGTCAGGACATCCACAAGGCCCGAGTAGCCGCTCACGAAGCGGGAGGTCTGGCTTACAAGAGACCCTCCGAACCTTCCTGTGTGGAAGGTCATGCTCTGGTTCGAGAGTGTGTCGAAGCAGAGGCGCGAGAGCTGGTAGTCGCCGTTGATCTCGAGCTTGTAAACCGCATAGTCCTGGAGCTTCGAGAGCGTCTGGCCCACGGCGTTCACGATAAGGAGCGCCAGGATATAAGGGCCGAAGACAGAAAAGACCTCGTCGGGTGTGACGGGGGAGGCCTGGATGCGGTCGACGATGAGGCCCATCACGTAGGTATTCGCAAACGTGAGGAGGGCAATGTAGCCCACCGAGGCTATGACAGAAAGGGCGAAGGCGCCGGGCTTCTGCTTCGTCACCCACCAGAAGTAGTGGAGGGTGCGCCTGATGGTCGTGCGGTCATTCGAATCGGTTGTGCTTCTGAGTGCCATGTATGCTCCGGAATCTCATGCTGCCTGAAGGCGTGAATTGCAGTCTTATCAGTTACATTTAAGCAGGCGATGCTCCAGAGATGTGACAGAAACCACATTCTATGATGATTCCATGAAACGCTAACCCTGTTAGATAAACAGCACGGCTGCGGGTAGAGTACTGTCCGTTCACTAACATGGTTAGCAATAAGGAGAGCTATGGAAGAGAAAGAGGAGCTTACGGAGGAGGAATGGGACCGCCTTGTGCGTGAGCTTTTCCGCACCTGGCATGGCCTGCGTCCTTCCGGGCACGACCGTCCGGACATGGAGCTCATGGGGCAGAAGCAGATCATGCATGTCCTGGCACAGAACGAGGACCCCGTGACGCCAGGTGCGCTTGCCGATGCCTGCCACGTCACGAGCGCACGCATCGCGCGTGCCCTGAAGCAGCTCGAGGCACAGGGGCTCATCGTGAGGACGGAAGATCCTGAAGATGGCAGGCGCACGCTCGTGAGCCTGACAGAGAAGGGCCAGGACGTCGTCGCCGAGAGGAAGAAGCGGATCGGCGAGACCATGAAGGAGTTCTGCAAGGAGCTTGGCGCAGAGGACACCCAGGAGCTGCTGCGCATCATGAGACGGGTTGCCGAGCTTGCCCCTGAGATCCAGAAGCGCTTCTGCCAGAAGCAGGAAGAGGAGGGCACGCGATGAATACCCTCCGCTATCTCAAGGGCCATATTCCAGCGGTATTGGCTGTCGTGGCGCTTCTCGCCGTGCAGGTCACCTGCGAGCTCATGCTGCCGCGCTACATGGCTGATATCGTGAATGTCGGCATCGTCCAGGCAGCGGGCGGCGACATGGGATATCTGGCCAGCATGGCAGGCTCCATGTTTGCGCTCTGCTTTGGTTCGGTCGCAGCGGCGGCTGCTGCGGGATACCTTGCCTCGCGTCTTGCTGCGACCATTGCGCGCGACCTGCGTGCATGTCTCTTCTCCCGCGTCATGCAGCTTTCGCCGGCACAGGTGAACCATTTCACGCCGTCTTCCCTGATCACGCGCTCGACGAACGATATCACGCAGATCCAGATGACGATCGTGATGCTTCTGCGCATCGTGATGCTCGCGCCGATCATGGCAATAGTTGCAATCATCCAGGTGCTGGCACTGGGAAGCGGACTCATCTGGATTGTCGGCGCCGCGCTTCTTGCGGTGCTTGCCGTGATCTCTGTCCTCTATGTGCTTGCGATGCCGCGCTTCAGGAAGATGCAGTCCTTGGTCGACCGCGTGAACCTCGTAGCCCGCGAGATGCTCGACGGCGTCATGAGCATCCGTGCCTTCGGCAGGGAGGACCATGAGCTCGAGAAGTTCGATGGGGTATCCCGTGACCTCATGCAGACGCAGCTCTTCGTGAACCGCGCCATGATCCTCATGATGCCGGCACTGACGCTCGTCATGAACCTCGCGACAGTGGCAATCGTCTGGTTCGGCGCACAAGGGGTCGCCGTCGGCACGATGCAGGTCGGCGACATCATGGCATTCATCACCTACGCGATGATGATCGTCATGGCCTTCCTGATGATCTCGATGGTGGCAGTCCTGCTGCCCCGCGCCGAGATATCGGCAGGCAGGATCGACGAGGTGCTCTCGTGCGACCCTGCCGTGCATGAGCCAAAGAGCCCGAAGTCGCTTGATGGGGTGGCTGCGCACGGCGAGCTCTCTTTCCAGGATGTGGGCTTTGCCTATCCGGATGCCGAGGGCATGGTCGTCGAGCATGTGAGCTTCAGGACGCATCCGGGAAAGACCGTGGCGATCATTGGGTCTACGGGTTCCGGCAAGTCGACGCTCGTGCAGCTGGCGCCGAGGCTCTATGACCCGACGGAAGGCTCGATCTCGCTTGACGGCACAGATCTCAAGGACCTTTCGCTCTCCGAGCTCAGACACAGGATCGGCTACGTGCCGCAGCAGAGCTTCCTCTTCACGGGCACAATCGCCTCGAACGTGGCCTATGGGACAGAGGGGCTCACAGATGAGGAGCTCAAGCGTGCAATCCATCTGGCGCAGGCAGACGATCTTGTGGCAGCAAGCCCCGAGGGCACGGACTCTCCGATCGTCCAGGGAGGCACGAATGTCTCGGGTGGCCAGCGCCAGCGTCTTGCCATTGCCCGTGCGCTTGCGATGAAGCCGGAAGTGCTCGTGCTCGATGATTCGTTCTCGGCTCTGGACTTTGCGACAGATGCACGCCTCAGACGTGCGCTTGCAGAGCATGCAGGGGACATGGCCATCGTCGTCGTGGCGCAGCGCGTCGCCTCGATCATGCAGGCAGACGAGATTCTGGTGCTCGACGACGGCAAGGTCGTAGGCCAGGGCACGCATCAAGAGCTTCTTCGTGACTGCCCGACATACCGCGAGATTGCGACAAGCCAGCTCTCCGCGAAAGAGCTTGGCCTTGAAGAGGAGGCGTAAGGACATGGCAGAAGAAACGAGCCTCAAGGAGCAGCAGGAGAGAAGCCGTCAGAGGTGCCCGCATGGTGGTGGACGCTTCGCTCCCGTGGAGAAGGCAAAGGACTTCAAGGGGACGCTCAGGCGCCTCATTCATGCGCTCTCGAAGGAAGCGCCGCTCATGATCTTGGCCGTCGTGCTTGCGATGGTATCGGTCATCTTCTCGGTTATCGGTCCCAAGATCTTGGGCCAGGCGACGAACGAGGTCTTCCTCGGCGTCGCTGCGATGGGAAGAAGGGATGGCGGCATCGACTTCGCGAAGATCGCCCAGATTCTTGCCTTCCTCCTCGGCATCTACCTGATCTCGTCCGGAGCCCAGGCCATCCAGGGCTGGCTCATGACAGGCATATCGCAGAGGACGGTCTTCCGCTTCAGGAAGGAGATTGCAGAGAAGATCTCCCGTGTGCCGCTTTACTACTTCGATGGGGAGGGGACCTCGAAGGGCGACGTGCTCTCGCGGATGACAAACGATGTAGATACGCTGAGCCAGACTTTGAATACCGGCATCGTCCAGCTCGTGACTTCCTTGACCCAGGTCATCGGCATCGCCGTCATGATGCTCTCCATCTCGCTCCAGCTCACGGGCGTCACGCTTCTCATGCTCCCGCTTGCCGGCATCGTGCTCTTCTTCCTGATCCGTGCCTCCCAGCGCTACTTCAAGGCCCAGCAGGCACAGCTCGGCGCCGTCGACGGAAAGATCGAGGAGGATTTCTCGGGCCAGGTCGTGATCCAGGCCTTCGACCAGACAGGGCGTGCCGAGCACGAGTTCCAGAAAGAGAACGATGCGCTCTATGAGTCGGCATGGAAGAGCCAGTTCCTCTCCGGCCTCATGCAGCCTCTCATGGGGCTTGTCGGCGACCTTGGCTATGTGGGCGTCGTCGTGGTCGGCGTGGGCCTTGCGGTTCAGGGCACGATCCAGCCAGGCGACATCCAGTCATTCATTCAGTACGTGAGGAACTTCACGCAGCCTCTGGCCCAGCTTGCTGCCGTGTCCAACACGCTGCAGCAGATGGCAGCCTGCGCAGAGCGCATCTTCGAGTTCCTCGATGCACCGGAGGAGACAGAGACGGCGAAGATCGATCCGGAAACGGGCAAGACAGAGCAGCTCGGGAAGGCGAAAGGCGAAGTCAGCTTCGACCACATCTCCTTCGGCTACCTGCCGGGCAAGACGATCATCCACGATTTCACGGCAGAGGTGCCAGAAGGCAGGACTGTCGCCATTGTCGGACCTACCGGTGCTGGCAAGACGACTCTCATGAAGCTGCTCCTGCGCTTCTACGACGTGGATAAAGGTGCCCTCAGGGTCGACGGGCATGATGTGCGCGACATCGAGCGGGAGGACCTGCGCCAGAACTTCGCTATGGTCCTCCAGGACTCCTGGCTCTTCCAGGGCACGATCCGCGAGAACATCCGCTTCGGCAGGCTCGATGCGACAGACGAGGAGGTGGAGGCGGCAGCACGCTCTGCCCACTGCACCCACTTCATCGAAACGCTCCCCGGAGGTTTCGACTTCGAGCTCAATGAAGGGGCGACGAACATCTCCCAGGGACAGCGCCAGCTTCTGACGATTGCCCGTGCCGTGCTGGCAGACCGTTCCATCCTCATCCTCGACGAGGCAACCTCGAACGTGGATACGCGTACCGAGTGGCGCATACAGCGCGCCATGGACAAGCTCATGGCAGGCCGTACGTCCTTCGTTATTGCCCACAGGCTCTCGACCATCAAGGGTGCAGACCAGATCCTCGTGCTCCAGGATGGAGACGTCGTCGAGGCAGGCACCCACGAAGAGCTCCTGGCCAAGCAGGGCGTCTATGCGAAGCTCTACGAGTCGCAGTTCGACCAGGTGGCATAAGCAGCCATGGGATTCAGATAGAGGTCCGGCTGGCAGAGCGCATCTGCCAGCCGGGCTTCTTTCATCAGCAGGATGGCGGTCTCTTGATCAGGCCTGATGCCTTCGCTGTACGAAAAAAGAAGCGAGGCTCTTAGGTTCTGCGCGAATACTTCGTGCCTCTGCCCCGTCCGCTGCGCTCTACGAGGCCTTTCTGTTCGAGGGAGGCAAGCAGCCTGCCTGCCGTCGAAAGGCTCGTGCCGCACTTCTCCGAAATCTGCTTTCGAGTCATGAGCATTCCTTGAGGAAGGGCGTCCAGAACTGCTTTTTCTTCTACCGTTGTTGCTGGATGCGATTCCAAGACGGGGAGGGTCACGCGGATGCTTGCGTCCAGAACATCGAAGCTGGGCGGCAGCTCTCCTGCTGGATATGCTTCCCGAATGCGGGGGACGCCCGATCCAAAGAGCTCGATATAGCCTAGCCGGAACATGACTGTGGCAAGAATTGGATTTCTCGGCACAGATAGACCGCCTGCAAGGTAAGCCTCTCTCTCGATTCCGGGAGGAAGCGAGCCAGGAGATGTGACCACAGCGTGGTCAGGATGCATGGCAACAGTAATGGCGGATGGCACATCCCATGCACGATGGGCGATTGCGTTGGCAAGCGTCTCTCTGAAGGCATCCAGGGGCAGCTTCTCGACTCGTTCCCTGGTCGTCGAAGTTACTTTTTCGAATGCATAGGTCCTTTCAGCAACATCTGCCGTTCTGTCGAGCTGGTCGAGCACCGAACATCCGTCTATGTGCACTCTTTCGAGAATCTCAGACGTGCTTCTGCCAAACCTCATGATGTCGATTCCGGGGAACGGGTTCGAATCCGAAAGGAGGGCAGCTGCATTCACGAGCTGGCCATCTGCATTCGTGAGGCCGAGCGTTCGCAAGGTGTTCCTGTCGAATTGATCGACTCCGAGCCTCGTGTGCAGACGCTGCTTGAGGGATCCGAACTCCATATTTTGGCTGTCTGCAGGAAGCTGATCGAAAGACATGTGATTGCCGGCGAGTATGAGCCGTTTCAATTCCAGTGAATCCGCCTCTGTGGTCGAAGAGTCGTTTCTGATGTATGCCTTTCCCCTGCAGAGGTAGGGCTTGTCTGGTCCCTCGAACACAGTAAGGGTCACCGTCCCGGCCTCGCTGTCGACCTCTATCGAATACCGGGGCTGTGGGTGAATGCGGTCATGGATCATGTGCTCTATGCGTAGGCATTCTTTATCGATGTCGGGGAGACCTTGGACAGTGCCATCGTCAGCCATTCCGAAAATGATGCTGCCTGTTCCATAATTAGCGAATGCACTGACGGTCTTGAGGAAAGACTCGGATACCGAGGCCTTGAGTTCTCGATCATTGGACTCGAGCAGTGCCATAGCAGAACCTCCTATGTACCTGGAATTGACCAGAAAAATTATCTGTTCAATTATAAGTCATTACATGGCCATACTATTGGTCAGTAATTGACCAGATAAATTTATCTGGTCAATTAGAGTGAGCGGAAACATGAATCCATCCCGGTGGCAAGGCTCGAGCCTCTGCCTGGCTTCGTCCATTTGGATGCGTGCTAGGATGGTCTAGCGCCTGAATGAAAAGTGGTGGCCTGGCTCCGGAGAAGGAGCATAGCTCTCAGTCCCTGTGTGCTTGGTTCAAGGCCTGCCCGATCCTGCGTTCTTTCGTTCTCTTGGAGGGACCCTTGCCAGAAAATCCATCTGCGTCCCTTGGGCGGACCTGTGCCCGTCGTCTGGCGTTCACGACATTCTTCCGCGCTCTGGGATTCCAGGCAACCTACTTTGTCGGCATCATCGGCTCTGCGACCTATCTTCTGGGCTCCGATGCAATGGATGTCTCCCTGCTTGTCGTCCTCTTGAACGTCACGCTCGTGGCAGCAGGCGCTGCAGCAGGTGTCGTTGTTGACCGCATCGGGCCAAGGAAGACGATGCTTGCCTTCCTTGCTCTCCTGGGTGTTACCGGCATCATCGGCATCTCCTTCCCGATGAGCATGGCGCTCCTCGTCGTCGTGAACGTGCTTGAAGGGATTGCAGGTGGCTTCTGCATGACGGCGAGCTCTGCGTATCCCCGCTATCTCGCAGAGGATGCGACGACCCTCCAGAAGGTCAACAGCTACAACAACACAGCCATGTGTGTGGCCGTTATCGTCGGTCCCCTGATTGGCGGCTGGCTCACAGCGCTCTTCACGAGCCAGATGGTGTTTGCCGTGCTTCCGGTCTCATCGGCAATATCTGCGCTCTTCGTCTGGAACCTGCCGGAGCTCCTGCATCCGGAAGGTGCTGACAAGAAGGAAGGGGAGGGCTTCTGGAAGCAGCTTCTCGAGGGCATCCATATCGTGTTCTCCCATCCTGTCATCTGTGCGCTCTTCCTGATCTATTTCCTCGGCTACTTTGCCTACGGTGCCTTCGACTCGCTCGAGTCGCTCTTCTACCGTGACGTGCTCCAGGTGGGCTCCGAATGGATGGGCTGGCTCTCGGCGGCTGCAGGCCTGGGATCGACGGTTGGCGCCTTGGCCGTGCTGCGCTTCTCGACGAAGCGGCTCTCGCTCGAGACGATTGCCCTGCTTCTTGTCGTGATCGGTGTCGGGTCCATGGTGTACGTCGGCACGACGTCGGTGCAGATTGCCCTCATAGGCCAGCTCATTGCCGGCTTCGGCTTTGGTGCCATGGGTCCTGTGAAGGACACGGTGCTGCAGAAGAGCTGCGATATCCGCTATATCGGGCGTGCCACCTCGGTCCTTTCTGTCGGCATGAACTCTGCCGGCACGCTTCCGCTTCTCGTTGCCCCATTCGTGGCAGGTGTCTTCAGCGTGCAGGCAACGCTCTTTGGCGCCTCTGCGATCGCTGCCGCCATCGGCGCCGCTGCGCTGGCATGGACACACGCCGGCAATCCGAAGGCGGCATAGCGAAAGCCTGCGGCACAGGGGCAGGCGCGCAGGTAGGCTGCAGGCGGCACGGCATCCGGCAGGAGGTGCCGGGCAGCTGCAGCCAAAGCAGGCACAGGAGGCAGGAACAAGGAATCGGCCACGCAGCCAGCTGGGGATGCAGGCCTGCGGACAGGGATGCAGGCCTGGCAGAGCGGGAACAGGAGGGCCCCGAGCGGAAGCGGCAAAGAAGATGCGCCTGCCAGGCCATGCTGGCAGGCGCATCCATGTGTGGTCAGCGGTGTCTCTTTGCTGCCACTGTCCTTTGCCAAGACTCTAGGCGGCTTCGATGAGGGCCTTTCCCGGATGGGCTGCAATCAGCTCGTCTGCCGAAACGGAGCGGATGGCAGGGTCGTCGTAGGTGTTCCAGTAATACGTATGGGTCCTCTGGGAATATCCGCCGGTATAGACGGTCTTCTCGAACTCCCCGTTCGTCATCCTTGCGGCGCCGTCGATCATAGCAACGCCCGCAAGCTCATGGAACATGCGGGAGACATTGGCCTCCTCCGTCGTCTGCTCAGGGTAGTTTGCATTGAGGTAGGCGATGCGCACGAAGCGGGAAGGCGAGTAGTAGTCGCCCGGGATGCCGCGCATGCCGGCACCCGATCCATACGGTGTGAGCGCAGCTGCCCTCCAGGTCTGGGTTGCTGGCACGTCGCTTGTGACGTTGAGGTAGTTCCTGAGGTTCTCGCGGTGCCATCCGAATCCCGGCTGGTTTGCAAGGACGTCGACGTCGTCTGTGAAGATCTGCATGCCATCTTGCGTGTATTCGACCGCGATGCTGCGCTTGCCGTCGCCGACAATCCAGTGGAGAAGCGAGGTCGGATATTTGTCGACGATGGGGGAGTCGACGACAGCGACATCCCTGAGCGCTGCCTCGGCTTCATCGACGGTCGTGAAGTTCGCGACGATCCAGAGCGGAAGCTCCCAGGAGGCGACATTCGTCTTGCCGGGGACAGCTTCCTTCTCATACTGCGCATAGCCCGGGAAGTTGAGGCCGGCGCAGGCAAGGCCTTCTGTATTCGCGCAGTCGAAGTAGAGCGGCGTATCCTTCTCGACGATGCCCATGCCGATGACGGGATGGGGAAGGGCGGGCGTAGCCTTGAAGGGCGAGAAGGGCACATAGCCTTCGGGCGCTACGACGACACGCTCCCCATAGCCCTGGCTCCAGTCGAGGTTGCGGGCGAAGTAGAGATTGCCTTTGTCATCCGAGAAACGGATTGCAGTGCACATGGAACCCTCCGATGCTTGATGGAAGCGCACTCTGCACTTCGGCTACAGAGGGATATACCCATGCCGGGAAAATTAGTCATACATAGTAGACAAATTTTGGAAATCGGCACAGAAAACGGCACTAGCCTCGATCAAGAAATCTTAATTATAGCGCGGTCTCTTGCAGATTTGCCATCATCTCTTCTGTACGGTCAATTTGCGTCGGTTTGCGGCAATTCGCTGACCTGCAGTTTTGGAAGTATGTCGAGATGAACTCGACATCAGAGATTTCTGAACTCGACGCAGCTCGACGCCTGTCGAGTTGAACTCGACAAGGAGCAAAAAAATTTTGGAAATGTCGAGTTTCTCGGAAACGCTTCCAACAGAGTGGTGTATTGTGTAGCTATGCAAGAGCTGGAAGCGTTTCCAGCGTGACACCCACCAATCACGCCTGAGGCGCTTCCGGGCTTGCTGCAGGACGGATGCCTGGTTTAGATGCGAGCATCCATCCGCATGGCAGTCTCTCTTTTTCTTGTATGCAATAAGGAGTGCATCCCATGATCGATCTCGAACAGCGTGCCCACGAGAAGCTCGGACTTCCCCTTGCCGCACTGGACGATTCCGACGTCTGCACGATGCTTATGGATATGGTCCGCGAGAAGGCAGCCGAGCTTCCGGTGACGGAAGGCAAGCGCCGTCTCTATTACATCTCCGCCGAGTTCCTGATTGGCCGTCTTCTGACGAACAACCTCATCAATCTTGGCATCTACAACGAGGTGAAGGACCAGCTCTTCCGTGCAGGCCATGACCTGAACAAGATCGAGGAAGCAGAGGCAGAGCCGTCGCTGGGCAATGGCGGACTTGGCCGTCTTGCTGCGTGCTTCCTCGACTCCATCGCAACGCTTGGCCTTCCGGGTGACGGCGTGGGCCTCAACTACCACTACGGCCTCTTCCATCAGAAGTTCGTCGCGAACCAGCAGACCGAGCTTCCGGATGAGTGGCTCAAGGAGCAGGACTGGCTCGTCGATACCGGCACGTCCTACACCGTGCACTTCGGCGGCTTCGATGTGAAGTCGAAGCTCTATGATATCGATGTCCTGGGATACGGCAGGAACACGAAGAACAGGCTCCACCTGTTCGACCTCGTCGGTGTCGATGACGGCCTCGTGCCTTCTGGTTCCATCGACTTCGACAAGGAAGCCGTGAAGAAGAACCTCACGCTCTTCCTCTATCCGGACGACTCCGATGAGGCAGGCAGGCTCCTTCGTGTCTATCAGGAGTACTTCATGGTGTCGAACGCGGCACAGCTCCTCGTCGACGATGCCATTGCACGTGGATCCAACCTGCACGACCTCGACGAGTATGCCGTCGTCCAGATCAACGATACGCACCCGACCATGGTTATCCCTGAGCTCATCAGGATCCTCGTCGACGAGCACAGCTTCAAGTTCGATGAGGCCGTCTCGATCGTGAGCCGCATGGTCGCCTACACGAACCATACGATTCTCGCCGAGGCGCTCGAGAAGTGGCCGCTCTCGTTCCTCAGAACAGTCTCTCCTCGCATTGCTGACATCATCGAGAAGCTCGACTACAAGCAGAAGCAGGAGCACGACGACCCTGCTGTCGCTATCATCAAGGACGATATCGTGCACATGGCACATATCGATATCCACTATGGCTTCTCTATCAACGGCGTGGCGGCGCTCCACACGAAGATCCTCGAGGAGTCTGAGCTCAAGCCGTTCTACGATCTGTACCCGGAGAAGTTCTCGAACAAGACGAACGGCATCACGTTCCGCCGCTGGATCATGGGCTGCAACCCGGCGCTCACCGAGATTCTGGATGATGCGCTCGGCACCGACTGGCATACGACGGGCGACCTCTCTGGCCTCCTCAAATACAAGGACAATCCGGAGATGCTCGGCAAGCTCTCTGATGCCAAGGAAATCGCGAAGCGCAGCATGCGTGAGTTCATCCGCGAGAACCGCGGCGTCGAGATTCCGCGCAACGCAATCATCGATGTCCAGATCAAGCGCATCCACGAGTACAAGCGCCAGCAGATGCTTGCCCTCTACCTCATCTGGAAGTACCTCGATATCAAGAATGGCAACATCCCGGCACGCCCGATCACCGTCATCTTCGGCGGCAAGGCAGCTCCTGCCTACACGATTGCCCAGGACATCATCCATCTGATACTCACGCTCTCGCAGTGGATTGCCAATGACCCGGATGTCTCCCCGTATCTCCAGGTCATCATGGTCGAGAACTACAATGTGAGCGCAGCAGAGAAGCTCATCCCGGCAGCAGACATCTCCGAGCAGATCTCCCTTGCCTCGAAGGAGGCCTCGGGCACGTCGAACATGAAGTTCATGCTCAACGGTGCCGTGACGCTCTGCACGATGGATGGTGCAAACGTCGAGATCGCCGACCTCGTCGGCCAGGACAACATCTATACGTTCGGCGCCTCCTCGGAGGAGGTCGTGCGCCTCTACGCAGAGAATGCCTACCGTCCACACGATCTCTACCTGCGGCCGGGCACAAAGCTCTTGGTCGACTTCATCACGAACCCGAAGTTCATGGCTACCGGCAACCCTGAGCGCCTGAAGCGTCTCCACGACGATATGGCCAACAAGGACTGGTTCATGGCGCTTCTGGACCTCGAGGAGTACATCCAGGTCAAGGAGCGTGTCTACGCCGACTACGAGGACCGCGCTGCCTGGATGAAGAAGTCCCTTGTCAACACCGCTATGGCCGGCAAGTTCTCATCCGACCGCACGATCTCCCAGTATAACGACGAGATCTGGCATCTTTCCTAAGCCCCCCAATCCCCTGCTCCACGCAGCTTCCTCCCTTGTACTGCGTGGAGCACCTCCTTCGTTTCTCCCCTGAAAGCCTCCTTCTGCGCAAGCAGGAGGAGGCTTTCTGCTAGGGAAGGAGAGAAGGATTCGGGAAAGGGGTCTTGGCATAAAGAAAGGGCCGCCTTGCGGCGGCCCTGAAACGCTTTGCTCTGAGCGGATGTCCTACATCTCGGAGTTGCCGCCGGCGATGCCGGAGACGGAGGAGTTGACGTAGACGGCGTAGATTGCGTCTGCGAGCTCCTTGGCAACAGAGATGGACTTGATTTTCGAGCCCGGCTGGTTTGCGACAGCGCAGGGGATAGCATCAGTGACGACGCACTCGACGATCGGTGCATTCTGGAGACGCTCGACAGCGGAGCCGGAGAAGATGCCGTGGGTAGCGGAGATGTAGATGTCGCCTGCGCCCATCTCCTTGAGCTTGTTGATGGAGCCGACAAGCGTGCCGCCGGTATCGATCATATCGTCGTTGATGATGCAGGTCTTGCCGACGATGTTGCCGATGACGCCCATGACCTCAGCAGCGTTGTGCTTCGGGCGGCTCTTGTGGGCAATGGCAACCTCGCAGCCGAGGTAGTCAGCGAGCTTCTTTGCGACCTTGGCGCGGCCCATGTCCGGGGAGACGACGACGGTGTTGTCCCAGTCGAAGTCCTTCGTCTTGAAGTAGTCGCCGAACTGGTAGAGTGCCGTCAGATGCGTGACGGGGATGTCGAAGAAGCCCTGAATCTGGTTGGAGTGCAGGTCGAGCGTGATGACGCGGTCGACGCCTGCAGCCTCGAGCAGGTTGGCGACAAGGCGTGCCGTGATCGGCTCGCGGGATGCGGCCTTGCGATCCTGGCGGGCATAGCCGTAGTGGGGGATGACAGCCGTGAAGGAGGCAGCGGATGCACGCGTTGCGGCATCGGCGACGATCAGGGTCTCCATCATGAGGTCATTCACGTTCTTGCCAGCAAGGGACTGGACGAAGAAGACCTCGCAGCCACGGACGGTCTCCTCGAAGCGGGCGTAGATCTCGCCGTTCGCGAACTTCTCGATCTTGAGGCCCGAAAGCGGCAGATGCAGGATATCGCCGATCTTCTCGGCCAGCTGCGGGTTGCTCGTGCCCGAGTAGAGACGGATGTTCTTCTCCACCTGGATGGGTTCGCACAGATTCTCGTACATTAGTCCTCTTCCTTCAGACGCTCCCAGTAGCGGTTTGCCCAGTCTTCCTTGATTATCTGCTGGCTGCGCTCGAGGGAGAGCGCGCCTGCCGGCACATCGTGCGTGATGCAGGAGCTTGCACCGACGAGGGCGTTCTCGCCGATCGTCACCGGTGCGACCATCATCGTGTCGGAGCCCACGAAGACGTGGTCGCCGATGGTAGTATGGCTCTTGTGCTTTCCGTCATAGTTGCAGGTGATGGAGCCGCCGCCGATGTTCACGTTGGCACCCATCGTGCAGTCGCCGATGTAGGAGAGGTGCGGGACCTTCGAGCCCTCGCCGACGACAGAGTTCTTGAGCTCGACATGGGTGCCAGCCTTGGCGCCCTTGAGGAGATGCGTATGGCCTCTGAGGTAGGCACGCGGGCCGCAGTTCACGTCGTCGTCGATTGCAGAGTCGACGAGGATGGACTCGTCGACCACGCAGTTGTTGCCGACGGTTGCGTTCGTGAGGCGGCTGTTCGGGCCGATTGTGCAGTCTGTGCCTACGGTCGTGTGGCCGAAGAGGATGGTCTGGGGCATGAGGACGGTGTCCTGGCCCACGGTCACATCGGCACCGACCCAGACCTGGTCGGGATCGAGCATGGAGACGCCGGAGAGCATCAGCTCATGGTTGATGCGGCGCTGCATGACCTTCGTGACCTCAGCAAGCTGGGCACGGTTGTTGACGCCGAGGACCTCGGAAGCCTCAGGTGCGTGGTGCATGCCGACAGGCTCGCCCTCGGATACGAAGATCTTGATGAGGTCGGGCAGGTAGTACTCGCCCTGGGCGTTGTCGTTGCCGATCTTGTCGAGGTTGTCGGCAAGACGGTGGCCGCAGAAGCAGTACGTCGCGGAGTTGCACTCCTTGAGTGTCGCCTGCTGCTCAGGCGTGCAGTCCTTGTGCTCGATGATGGCGGTGACCTGACCCTGCTCGTCCAGGACGACGCGGCCATAGCCCGTGCAGTCGTCTGGTGTCATGGTTAGCACCGTGCAGGCGGCATGCTGCGCCTTGCGCTCCTCCACGAGGGCGGCAAGCGTCTCAGGCTTTATGAGCGGGGTGTCTCCTGCCATCACAAGGACAGGGCCGGAGAAGCCGCCGATTGCGTCGCGCACGACGCGGACGGCATGGCCGGTGCCGAGACGCTCTGCCTGCTCGACGAACTCGACAGGTGCCTCTCCCTCCGGGACAGGTTCATGGGCGAAGAAGTCGCGTACCTCATCGGCGCCATTGCCGACAACGACAATGACACGCGTAGCGCCAGCCTTGCGGGCTGCGCGGACACACCACCACACGAGCGGCTTGTCCAATACCTTGTGCATGACCTTGGGGTGACGAGACTTCATGCGCGTACCCTCGCCTGCAGCGAGGACAATCGCGGTAAATGGCATAGAACGGCCTCCAACGAAGTTGCTATGCGTCAATCCGTCAAACGAAGATGCGGCGTATATGCTGGCGCTTTGCCGTCAGCATACAATCCCGCATGCAAAACGTATCATAGCGCAGCAAAGCCCGGGCTAGGCATTGCGAATGCCTCTCCCATGCACATGACACAACCTTTTTATAGCCCGTTCGTCCTGAGCTGCCGCTATCGAACGGGCCCTGTCGAGCTGAACTCGACAGGGGATGCAGCCAAGGAGGGCGTGCTTTCCGAGTGTCCACGCGAAGGGCCGGAAGCGCTCCTGCAGGAGGTGCTTCCGCATGCGCCGGAGAGCCTCGCCCTGTCTTCGGGAGCGGATGCAGGCCAGAAGGCTGTGCCGTCATGGCGGCTCTCCGGCTTCAGCCTGACGGTCAGGGACGCCAGGACACTGGCAAAGGAGCTCAAGGACAGCCTTCGGCCGCGAAGAAGCGTGGTGGCCTGAGGGATGCTGCCACGGCCGGCAGCCGCGTCGCTGAGGAATGTCTGTTCATCGGGTGGCCGGTGCCTGGACGATCTCCAGGCCTTGGACATGCCCGTCTTTCTGACGGATGGGGTGAACCGGTACAATGGCTCCCAAGGGCTCTTGGGCCGACCATTCCAGAGAAAGGCGCTCCTTATGGCTGATCCGCACATCGCAATCATCGGAAAGGGAGCTCTTGGGATGCTCTATGGAAGCATGGCAGCAGATGCTCTCGGAGAGGATGCCGTCACCTTCGCGATGGATCCCGCGCGCCTTGCCCGCCACGCGGGGGATGTGTGCACCGTGAACGGGAAGGTGTATCCGTTCCGGGACAGGCTGCCCGAGGAGGCGGGTCCCCAGGACCTCGTGATCCTGGCGACGAAGAGCTATGGGCTCGAAGGGGCCCTCGGCCTCGTGCCGTCCCTGCTTGGAGAGAAGACCAAGATCGTGAGCGTGCTCAATGGCATCAGGAGCGAGGAGCAGGTGGCGGCACGCTTCGGCTGGGAGCGCATCGTCCCCTGCGTCGCCCAGGGCATGGATGCAGCGCATTTCGGGAGTGCGCTCACCTACTCGAAGGCAGGCGCGCTGCATATCGGTCGCTTCGAGAATACGCCAGAGGAAGCGCTTGCCGAGGTAGAAGACATCCTCGCGCGTGCCGGCATCGC